>Ga0308163_10001801_pt1 | contig 21624 bp, 18 predicted proteins | sample PhyTR1_FD_201037 | JGI IMG/M metagenome (GOLD analysis project Ga0308163, IMG submission 201037) | Phyllosphere microbial communities from UC Gill Tract Community Farm, Albany, California, United States - DLSLT.R1 | ecosystem: Host-associated > Plants > Phyllosphere > Unclassified | place: USA...
GCCTGAACGAACGTCCGCTTAGGCCAATCGCTCCCCGAAAACGGCCGGGCCGCTTTCCACCAGTTTTACCGTAAATGCGGACGGTCCGCATGCACCGTGAGGGCGCCGTTCACTCTTTGAAGCTGTGCGTTCCTGCCGCTTTGGGATCTGCTGCCAGAACGCGTTGCGGTTCTCCATTGGAGAAGCTTCTTCCGCCTGCAGATAGCGGGCATTTTCGGCCTAATGACCTCAGCCAACCGGCCGTAAATGCCCCTGCCGCCCCCGCGACGTTTATGATAAAAGGCGGCATGCTCAAGACAAGAATGAAGCGGGTCGCTGATCGCGGCGATCACGCCGTGCGGCGCTTTGCCGAGATCGAAGCCTCGATCGCGGACCTTTCCAACGAGGATCTCCTCGATTTGGCCGATATTTTCAAAGCGGAGCCCCGGTCACCAATTGGGGATATGGCATTCGTAGAAATGGCGCGGCGGAATATCAGTCTTTAGAGACCGGTCGGGAACGAATTAGCAGGATCATGGGACTACCAAGGAGAATCGGCTGCCCCAAGGATCTCCCGCAATTTTGCATGATCATCAACGGAGCGACGACATAGCGATGGTAGCGATTAGTACCCGGATCATGAGATAGGCACCTTGGTCCGCGATGGCGGAGCCTTCTATCTTCGCCGCGATGTCGGTGGCCGCTACGAGCTGGAATTGCATCGAACCCCCGTAGATCTGGTAGAGAAGCGCGTCCGGCTCATCGGCACATTAGTTGGCCCGGATCTGGTGAACGCTGACGGCGTTGCGCCAGCTTAGTTGGCTGGACGTTTGTCCAGTTCAGTCGTCAGCCACTGGCCGCGATTCTGATTCAACCTGACTCATCGGCATTGCGCACAAACCACGAACGGGCATCATCCACACCATGGAACAGCGGATCATTCATGCCTGCGGTCATGAGCAGGCTCATCATCTCACCGGCTTTGAAAGCCAGCAGGAACGTAAGGCCAAGTGGCTGAAGACGACTACCTGTCGTGACTGCTTCGTTGCAGAGAAGCGGGCTGAGGAGGTCGCCGCGGTAGCGTTAAGCAGCGCAGCTGTCTCACACCTTGTTCTTCCGCCGCTAGCTGGGACCGATCGGCAAATCAGCTGGGCGTCGACGATCAGGACCAAGCGGCTCGCAGCGCTAACAAATCCTAACAACGACGCCGACTGTTACGCTTGCCTCCAGGTGACTGACGCCAAATGGTGGATCGACTACCGCGATCTGACGGACGTCGATCTGGTGGCGGCAGCGACGAAGGCACCGGACATCCGAAACGTCACGGCGGTGACGGCGTCGCTTACCGACATTCCTCGAACGGCATGATCATCTAGCTGACGCCGTTGCACGACCAGCCTTGCAGAAACGGTGTCATTGATAGCACGAACGTCAACGGGATACCGCGCGCTCACCCACTGCACGATATCCAAGCCGGTGCGAAACGTCCGTCTGCAGTACAGTGCTTTTAGGGTATACCCAAATGTAACACAACTTGAATATGCTATATAATCGGGTGGCAGTGCAGGGCGCTTAACACTTGACCGCTAAAGTTGAGCAGCTATCGGGCAGCAGATTGATTGACTAATTTGGGGTCTCGCTCGTCGTTCCGCGGATCCAATCTTTATCGGCCACGGTGCCGCGCGGTCGGCATTAACGTCGATCTAGCCAGTTGGCGTAATCACATGATTTCGAACAGGCCGGCCGCACCCATTCCGCCTGCCGTACACATGCTCACGACGACATAGCGCACGCCGCGTTTGCGGCCTTCGATCAGCGCGTGGCCTATTAAGCGGGATCCAGTCATGCCGAAGGGGTGCCCAACAGCGATAGCACCGCCATTCACGTTGAAGCGTTCGGGGTCGATGCCAAGCCAATCGCGGCAATAGAGACATTGCGAAGCAAACGCTTCGTTCAATTCCCAAAGCCCGATGTCGCTTACTGATAGGCCGGCACGGTCGAGGAGCTTGGGTATCGCAAATACGGGGCCGATACCCATTTCATCAGGTGGGCAACCCGCTGCCTGAAACCCTCGATAGACCCCCAGTATCTCTTTGCCCTCGGCCTCTGCGGTAGCGCGGTCCATGACAATCTGCGCTGCGGCACCATCGGACAATTGGCTGGCGTTGCCGGCAGTGACGCTGGTGCCGGGGCCACTAAATTCTCCCCCGGCCCAAACCGTCTTAAGACCACTTAACGCCTCAATCGTAGTGCCTGGGCGAATGCCCTCGTCCTGCCCTACAGTGACGGTCTCGCTGCCAGTTCGATTGCCATCCTTGTCGAAGAGCGCCTTTACGACGGTGATCGGCGCGATCTCCTCGGCAAAGGCGCCGTTCGCTAACCCTGCTGCGGCGCGCTGCTGACTCTGCGCGGCGTAGGCATCCTGCGCCTCGCGCGTGATGCTGTAACGGTCCGCGACGGTTTCAGCGGTTTCGATCATCGGTACATAGGCGGCGGCAACCTCATCGATGACGCTCTGATTGACGTATCGCGGCGCGTCCTTGGTGACGGTAAGGCTGATCGACTCCATCCCGCCGGCTAGTGCTACGTCGATATCGCCCGCTATTATCGATCGCGCGGCCAGCGCGACCGCGGTCAGGCCAGACCCGCATTTGCGATCAAGCGTAAAGGCAGGAACGCTGAGCGGTAGCCTACCCGCAAATAGGCTCATGCGACCCGCGTTGCTGCCCTGCGTGCCCCATTGGTTTCCGACGCCCCAAAACACATCATCGATACGAGCTGGATCGATCCCCGCTCGTTCCACCGCAGCATTCATGACGTGCCCGGCAAGTACGGGCGCTTCCGTTGCATTGAACGCACCCCGATAGGCCTTGCCAATTGGTGTGCGCGCAGTTGCTATGATCGCGGCTTCACGCATTCCCGTCTCCGTCTATAATGCCATTATACCGGTGATCGCACGACCAACGATCAAAGCGTGGACGTCATGCGCGCCCTCATAGGTATTGACGGTCTCGAGGTTCATGGCGTGGCGCATGACGTGATATTCGCCGGAGATCCCATTGCCGCCGTGCATATCGCGAGACATGCGGGCGATATCGAGCGCTTTGCCAACGTTGTTGCGCTTAATGATCGACACCATCTCGGGCGCGAACCTACCTTCGTCCATCAAGCGTCCGACGCGCAAGCTGGCCTGTAATCCCAGCGCGATATCGGTTTCCATGTCAGCCAGCTTTTTTTGGTACAGCTGCCTTCCCGCGAGAGGCGTGCCGAACTGCTTGCGGTCGAGACCATATTGGCGTGCTGCGAAAAAACAGAACTCCGCGGCGCCAAGTGCCCCCCAGCTTATGCCATAGCGAGCCCGGTTTAGGCAGCTGAACGGCCCCTTCAGGCCTTCTACATGCGGAAGCAGCGAATCTTCGCTAAGCTCGATGTCTTCCATTACGATCATACCGGTGATCGACGCTCGCAGGGACAGCTTGCCCTCGATCTTAGGTGCTGACAGGCCTGTCATTCCCTTCGTCAGGACAAAACCGCGGATCGCACCGCCATGTGCATCGCTCTTTGCCCAAACGACGAAAACGTCGGCGATCGGGCTGTTCGAGATCCAGGTCTTGGTGCCGTTGATAAGATAGCCACCGTCGACTTTGCGTGCGCGCGTAGTCATGCCGCCAGGATCAGAACCGGCGTCGGGTTCGGTAAGGCCGAAGCAGCCGATATATTCACCGGACGCGAGCTTAGGCAGGAATTTGCGCTTTTGCTCTTCGGAGCCGTAGGTGTGGATTGGGTACATAACTAGGCTGGACTGGACACTCATCATCGATCGGTAGCCGCTGTCGATACGCTCGACTTCGCGCGCAACGAGGCCGTAAGCCACGTAGTTCGCGCCGACGCCGCCATATTCTGGGGGAACCGTCGGACCAAGCAGCCCGAGACCGCCCATTTCGCGGAAGATTTCTGGGTCAGTATGCTCTTCCTCGAACGCGTTGACGATTCTCGGCGCCAGCCGATCCTCGGCGTATCTACGTGCGGTATCGCGGATCATCCGCTCGTCCTCACTCAACTGATCATCGAGCAGGAAGGGATCGGCCCAGTCGAACTTTCCCATGCCGGCCATTACCTGTTTCTCCAACTTTGTTCGAATGGCACTACAGCAGAGCTAGGGGCGCTTCGATCGCCGCCTTGAATGCCTGCATCAGCGTCGCCGCGTCTGCACCGTCGATCGCGCGGTGATCGAAGCTGCCGGTAGCGCTGATAACCTGGGCAATGCCAATGCGGTCGTCGTCTAGGATCCAGGAACGCCGCTCGCTCGCCCCTACCGCCATAATCATTGCCTGCGGAGGGTTGATGACTGCTCCGAACTGCTTGATCCCGTACATACCGAGATTGCTGAGTGAGGCGGTGCCGCCAACATACTCGTCCGGTCTCAGCTTTCGGTCGCGGGCACGCGCGGCGAGGTCTTTCATCCGCGTTGCGATGCTGGACAATGACGTACTGTCGGCCTGCGTGACGATCGGCGTAATCAGACCTTCTGGTGTGGAGACTGCTACAGCGATATCCGCGCGTGTGAAAGACACGAGTTGGTCGGGTGTGAACATCACATTGCACTGCGGCACCTGCATCAACGCAATCGCCAGTGCCTTTATCATCAGGTCGTTGACCGAGAGCTTCATGCCCCGGGCGTTCAGCGCGACATTCAGTTCGGTGCGCAAAGCAAGCAGCGCATCGAGTTGCACATCCACGGTAAGATAGATGTGGGGAACCTGCTGCTTCGATTCGGTTAGGCGCCGCGCGATTGTCCGACGCATATTACTGAGCTTGGCGAGCGTATGAGGCACGTTAGGGATCGCCCCCTGGCCCGGTGACAATACGTCGTAAACGGGATCGACCGCAGGCTCTGGGTAGGCGAGTGGTTTTCGGACCGCAACGTCGGCCTTGATGATACGTTTGTTCAAACCGCTGCCGGTCAGCTTCGACAAGTCAATGCCTCTGTCTGCGGCAATACGCCGGGCAAGCGGGCTAGCTTTGCTCCCATTGTCGTGGAAGCGTGCCGTGTCAGGGGCGGCCTCGGCCCGCTCTTTTGAGGGCGAGACCGGTTCGCGGGGGGCAACGGACGGGTTGACTGGCGTTTCGGATTTAGGTGTGGTGTCGGCTGTTGGAGACGCGATGGGACCGCCATCCATCATTCCCTCTGCCGTTTCGATCGTCGCAATCACAGTACCGACTTTGACACCATCAGTGCCTTCCGCGATGATCAGTGTCGCGATCCGACCTCCGTCGACTGCTTCGAACTCCATCGTTGCCTTGTCGGTTTCGATCTCGGCGATGACATCGCCTGCGGCGACCGTGTTACCAATCTCGACGAGCCATTTCGCTAGCGTTCCCTCTTCCATCGTTGGCGATAGAGCAGGCATCTTAATTTCGATAGCCATCGGATCAGCTCACGAACAGAAGGGACATCGCGTCGATCACGGCTTCCGCGTCGAGGCGATATTGTCGGTAGAGGTCCTGCAGATCACCGGTTTGGCCGAAGCGATCGACCCCCAGCGGGGCAACACGACGTCCGTCGACGCCGCCAAGCCAAGACAGCGCGCCAGGTGATCCATCCAACATCGTCACAAGCCCCGCGCCTTTCGGTAGAATGGCTAGCAATTGCTCAATATGTGACGTGCCGCGCTGCATGCTGCGACCCGTGCTAGCCGCGCTCCACTCGCGGTGCAGCAGATCAGGCGACGTCACCACGAGCAGGCCGAGACACGGCAGGTCTTCAGACATCTCCTCCCACGCCTGCAACGCTTCGGTCGCAAGCGCACCCATTACAACTATGGCGGCCTCGGAGTCAGGGCCAGGTGGCTTCAGCCAATAGCCGCCGCGGATCGCATCCACCCTCCAGCTATCATCCTTACGGGCAACTTGGGTAACGCTACGCGTCGTCAATCGGAAATAGACTGACTCGCCATCTGGCTGCTGCATAAGGTTCAATGCCGCTTCCAGCAGCACCGCCAGTTCATCGACAAAGGCTGGTTCGTAATGACGTAACCCCGGCTGGCCCATCGCGATCAGCGGCGGATTAATCGACTGATGCGCGCCCCCTTCTGGTCCTAGCGTGACCCCCGACGGCGTGGCGACTAATAGGAAACGTGCGTCCTGATAACAGGCGTAGTTCAGCGCATCGAGGCCGCGCGCAATGAACGGGTCATACACAGTCCCAATCGGGATCAGTCGCTCACCAAAGACCGCACCCGCGAGCCCTAGTGCTGCTAGCATGAGAAACAGATTGTTTTCCGCAATACCTAACTCAATATGTTGCCCCGCCGTCCCGCCTTCCCATTTCTGGGCCGAAGGGATTCGTGCCAGGCGAAAAACGTCGGCAAGTTGCTGTCGGCGAAATAGTCCACGCTGGTTCACCCAAGCACCGAGATTGGTCGAGACGGTTACGTCCGGCGAGGTGGTGACGATTCTATCGGCTAGTGCCGAGCCTCCCTTCGCAAGCTCTAAGAGGATTTTGCCGAACGCCGCCTGCGTCGACTGTTCGTCGCCGGTAGGCGGTACGATCGCCGGCACTGCCAAGATCGCTGGCAGTGTCGATGACATTTGTCGCGCTATCGGTGTGGTCGTGATGAAATCTGCAAGCGCGGTGGCAACATTGTCCCCCGCCCCGGCCCAAGGCTCCCATTCCTGCCCTGCTGCGATCCCCATTTCATCACGTAAGGTCGCGATCTGAGCCGGATTCATTAGCCCAGCATGATTATCCTTGTGACCGGCGAAAGGCAGACCGTTGCCCTTGATCGTATAGGCTATGAAAAGTGTGGGAATGTCGTCACGCGCTGCATCGAATGCCTCGGTGAGGCTTTCCATGCAGTGCCCGCCGAGGTTGGTCATCAGCTGTGCCAGCCTCGCATCGTCACGCCGAGCAAGCAATGCAGCGACATCCTTTTCCTCGCCGATGTCTGCGGTCAGCCGGGCGCGCCACGCCCCTCCACCTTGATAAGTCAGCGCGGCGAAGTCGGTATTGGAGGTTTCGTCGATCCAGGCGCGGAGCGCCTCTCCGCCCCTCTCCCTAAATGCTTCTTCCTGTAGCTTGCCATATTTAAGCGTTACGACGCGCCACCCGCAGGTACGAAAGATGTCGTCAAATCGCCGAAACATTCGGTCCGCTGTCGTGTGGTCCAGGCTTTGCCGATTGTAGTCAACGATCCACCAGCAGTTGCGAACATCGTGCTTGTACGCTTCGATTAGACATTCATAGATATTGCCCTCGTCTAACTCCGCATCACCCATCAGAGCGATCATCCGGCCGGTATCTGTCGCAGGAATTGCGTTGTGCGCGACGAGGTAATCCTGAACCAAGCTAGCAAAGGCGGTGATTGCCACACCGAGGCCGACCGAACCGGTCGAGAAATCGACGGGGATCACGTCCTTGGTTCGGCTAGGATAGCTCTGCATGCCACCAAAGGCACGGAACGCTTCCAGCTGTTCGCGCGACTGCGTGCCCAGCAAATAGTGGATGGCATGCAATACTGGACCGGCGTGCGGCTTAACGGCGACCTTGTCATTTGGACCAAGAGCATGGAAGTAAAGCGCGGTCATAATCGTACTGATCGATGCGCAGCTCGCTTGGTGACCACCGACTTTCAGATCGTCGCGGCTTTCGCGCAGATGATTGGCGTTGTGGATCGTCCATGCAGAAAGCCACCGCAGGTGGCGGTCAACAATGTCTAGCATAGTAATATGATCTAATAAAAGATCTGCATGACCCATCAAAGGATCAGCAGTCGCCGCACGGGTTGCCAAGACAATGGTCCTTCTAGATTTCTGATAGAGGTCTAGCTTGCGCTTTCGAGATGTTGTTCTGTAGAAGTATCGCAATTTCTTTCGCTTACGATTCTCTTTTCAAGCGCACGGCGGCACCGGGTGCCGGCATAATCTGTTTCCAGGTAGAGCGGCTGAAGCGAAAAAAATTCTTTACCGTCCATATAGTCCTGGCATGCTGCCATCATCGGTTCGTCTTCAGTGCGGAAAGCATTGGTGATAATTGTACGGGTGCGATCGTCGACCGCGACGTCGTCCATCCGGCGGTTGCGAGTGTGTATCCAGAAATAATGGGCAGAAGTTTCGGTTTCGGGCGTGATAAGATGCGCGTTACGAGTCACTGCTCCATCGTTCGGTTCACCACCGCTTGCAGACATTGCCAGACGTTGACGCAGAGTGCCGGGGAAAACCCACTCAATGTCGGAATGATAGTCGCCTTTTTCCTCCGTAAAATACAGCGCCTGGCTGGACGGAGTTGGCACATCTCGCATCTGCGTATGGACTCGGATCGACGTGTCGTCCGAGTCATACTGCGATTCCCGTTTCGCTCGCGATGGCGACAGGGTGCCGGCGTGGATATAGGCTGCGTGACTAAGGTCCATGAGGTTGTCGAGCACCAAACGATAGTCGACCGGCATAGTAAGGTATCCCGCAACCGGCTCCCTGTCGCCGCGATCAATTAGCTGTAAATCTGGAATCTCGTTTTCGTCCGCCATGGCGGCATCTCCGGGCCACAACCAAACGACGCCATCGCGTTCGGCAACCGGATAGGAGGGGACGCGCGCGGTTGCTGGAATGCGCCCTTGCCCGTGCGGGTTCAGGATGCACGCTCCGTTCAGATCGAACTTAAGGCCATGGTATGGGCATTCGATAGTATCTGAGTCGATTACACCAAGGTGAAGTGGTGCAAAGCGATGCGGGCAGCGGTCGCCAATCGCGCGCACGTCACCAGCGGTATCGCGAACAAGCATGATTGGATCGCCCAGAATACGGCGGGCAATCGGCTTGTCGGCGATTTCCGCGGTAAATCCGGCGCAATACCATGCGTTCCGAGCAAACGTCATGATCCCCCTCCGTTATTTTTATGGCATGCCATAATACGCACAGGCCGGGTTTCTTTGCAAGTAAGGCTTGCTAAAGCCATAAATGGCATGCCATCCTAAGTTCGAGACCAAAAATGGTTCGTTTTAAGGAGAGGGCTATGGGACGAGGAAAGATTGGATGTCGCCACATGTGGCTGACAGGCGCCGCGTTGACGCTGACGACAGGAACAGCAGCCGCGCAGACCCTGGCAGGCAACATATCGGCCGCACAAGCCGCTACGACATCGGTCAAGGCTCCTACCGTTCCAACACAAAGCGACGGCGCGCCAACCAAAGTCACTCCGGAGCAATCCACGGGCGATACCGCTCGCTCCGCCGACGTCGCGGATATCGTGGTCACCGCGAATAAGCGGTCCGAGAGCGTTCAGCGCGTGCCAATCTCCGTTGTTGCCGTCGCGCCACGCACGCTGGCAGAAACCGGCATTGTAAGCACGGTGCAGTTGCAGCAGACCGTTCCTGGAATCTCTTTCTCTCCCTCGGGCGAGGCAAAGCTGAACAGCTTCTACGTGCGCGGAGTCGGCACGTATGCACTGAGTGCCGCGCTAGAATCCTCCGTAGGTGTTGCGGTCGACGGTGTTCCGTTGGCACGCGTTGGTGGCAGTATTTCGGATCTGGTGGATATCGAACGCGTCGAAGTGCTCAAAGGGCCACAGGGCATGCTGTTCGGCAAGAACGCGACCGCCGGCTTGATCGGAATCGTCACTCGCAAGCCGGAACTCGGCACTAACAGCGGCGAGGCTCATGTTTCGTATGGTTCGTTCAACGAATACAACGTTGACGCCGCAGTCAACGTTGCGCTTGGCGATTCCGCAGCACTTCGTGTTACCGGATGGCGCTTCGGCCATGATGGTTTCATCAAAGACGTAACTGGCAACGCCCGTTGGGGGGACAAAAACAGCTACGGCGTGCGAGTAGGCCTGGGTATCGAACCAACGTCGACACTGCGCATTAACTTGATGGGTCAATTCGACGGGCGTAACGAGAACGGCATCGCGTTTACTTACCGTGAGTTTACCAACACCGCCCCGTTCGGCTCGGTCGTCGAGGCGTTCGAACGCGCACGCGGCATTGTGCCATCCCCAACCAACCTGGTGGCAGACCCCGGCAACACACCACGATCGTTTGGCAGTAACTTTTACCTTACGGCGGCTGCGGACCTGGACCTCGGTAACGGATTCACACTTTCGTCCCTAACGTCTTATCGAGACCTGACCACCAAAGGTCAGATGGATCCGTTCTTGTCGAACTCGCCTCGGATCAAGATCCCGCAACTGACCGATGACGAACAGTATAATCAGTTCACTCAAGAGCTCCGTATTTCTACGCCAACAAGTCGACCAATCAGTATCGTGGCTGGCCTGTTCTATTATGACTTCAACATACGCGATGTTCAAGATCAGGCTTTCTTCGGCGTCCCCGTACCAGGATCGTCAAGCTATCCCCGTCGCAATACGGTCACAAACGGTCTGCGTAACATCGCGGCCTTTGGGGAACTGACCTGGCGACTGACACCTTGGCTTCGTGCCATCGGCGGTATTCGCCAATCCAACGACCGAGTAACCGGCTTCTTTGATCGCTCGCGCAATGGCCCTGATGCTGGCGTCGTGCCTGGTACAGTGCCTGTCTTCTCATTCACGCCAAAACCGATTTCCTACGACGCAACCTCCTATCGCGTAGGTGCACAGATCGACGTGGCGTCTGACATCATGGTCTACGCTACCGCCTCGCGCGGCTACAAAGCGCCCGGCTTCAACCTTACGCAGTCCCTCACTCCCGGGGCGATCGTCAACGATGCGCGTGTGGAGGCGGAGATCGCCAAATCCTACGAAGCAGGCATTAAGTCGCAGTTTTGGGATCGCCGGGTTACCATCAATGTCGCTGTGTTCGATTCGACGTTCACCAACTTCCAAACCACCGTTGGCTTGCCAGTCAGCCCGCCAGTGTTCGTCATCCAGAACGCAGGTGAGCTGAAGTCGACTGGTGTCGAACTCGAGATGTCGGTCCGCCCGGTCACTGGTTTGTCGTTTGGCCTGAACGGAGCCTACGTCGATGCGCGCTATACCGACTTCAAAAATGCGGCTTGTTATCCTCTCGAACCGACGCTCCCGGTAGGCAGTGCCCTACAGCCAGGCTTCTGCGTCAACGGTGTTCAGACGCTGGATGGCTTCCCACTCGCGCAGTCACCCAAATGGAGCTACAACGCTTCTGCGCGGTACGAGACCGCTTTCGGCGACAACTTCAAAGCATTCGCTAGCGGCAATTATTCACATCGTAGCCGTACCTTCTACGAAGCGAACCGTAACCCGAGGGAAGTGCAGGACGGCTACGGCTTCTTCAACCTGTCAATCGGTGCGGGGCCACAGAACGATCGCTGGCAGGTCGCCTTCTATGCGCGAAATCTCTTCAAGTCCGACTTTGTCGCACGTGTTCGCAACAACTTTAACAGCTACTATCAGCTGCCCGCTTACGAATCTCAGCGTCGTTTCGGCGTTCAGCTTTCGGGCAAATTTTGACCCGCCGGCCTCCTCTTCTAGACCGTGACCTTCCATTCCCTTCGGGATGGAAAGCAGGAGTTAGTTGATGTCGACGAGAGTTGAAGCCGTGACGGTAAAGCTACGTCAGATGATAGTTGCGCGCGAGTTGGCACCAGGATCGCGCGTCCCTGAACGCGATCTTGCCGAGGCGTTTGGCGTCTCGCGCACACCGGTGCGCGTCGCACTGGGCATTCTAGAAGCCGAAGGGCTGGTCGCGGGCGAGGCCAATCGCGGCTTCGTCGTCAGCGAATTTAGCATTGAGGATGTGCTGTCCGCCTTCGATGTTCGTGGCGCCCTCGAAGGACTTGCGGCACGCACCGCGGTGGAGCGGGGCATCGGGCGTGACGCACTCGATCGGCTGACCGAATGCGTGGCGGAGGGCGAACGTCTGGTTGCCCACGGTTTGTGCGGCCCCGACGACATGCGTCGCTGGTCGCTCGCTAACGGTTCGTTCCACGATACGATTATCGCTGCGGCAGGCCTCGGCACGCTGGAGAAGGTCTATGCCTTCATGTCCCGGATGCCACTGGTTGCGCCTGTAGCGATCTTGTTCACCAACGATCGCCAAGATGATGCCCAGGCACGCATGGTCGAAGCGCATGGCGATCACGTCCACATCCTCGAGGCATTGGAACGCGGTGAAGGAGCGCGCGCTGAACATCTTATGCGCGAACATGCCTATCGCTCGCGCGAGCAGCTAGGCCGGCTGCTTCGCTCTGGGCGTTCCTCAATCACGTCCGAGGTTCCGCTGACCGCTGGCCTTCCCGGCCACCCGAGCGACGCCGAATCCCCACCCAAACGCCGTAGATCAAAGAAGAGCCTGCATGTCGAATGAACCCCTGGACCTTCTCATCGTCGGGGCCGGTCCCGCCGGTCTGCTGGCATCGATCATCGCCTCGTCGATTGGGCTTTCGCATAGAGTGATCGAACGGCGCGACAGCCTACACACCGAACCGTCCGCGCACGTTTTAAAGACGCACAGCATGGAGGTCTACCGCCGGGTCGGCGTTGCCGATGCGATCGTCGCGCGATCGACCCCGATCGAGCTTCAGCGATACATCACTTGGTGCGAGAGCGTCGGCGGCCTGACCTACGGACGGTTGAGCCTGGAAGGCAAGAAGGGCTGCGTACCTCGCTTCACGAGTATCAGCCCGATCCATTCCTGTAATCTGCCGCAGAGCGAACTCGAACCGCTTCTCCACACCCGCGCGATCGAAGTGGCAGGGCATGACCCCGTCCAATTCGGCACTGCGTTCGCCGGCTATGACAGTGAGGCGGATGGCCTGACGGTTCGCGTGACCGATGCCGCGGGGAAACATACGATCAGTGCCCGATACCTGATCGGTGCCGACGGCGCTGGTAGCCGTGTCCGCCGTGCCGCTGGCATCGCGATGGAGGGCCCGCAGGCGCTCGCCCATTTCCTCGCGATCCACATTAATTCTGACATGCGCCCCTTCCTGACACGCAACCCCGGCGTGTTGTTCTTTATTCGTACCCCGACGCTAGATGGATTCTTCATCATGCACCAGCCGGTGGGATCGCAGGTGTTCATGATACGCTTCGATCCCGAGGTAACGCCGTTCGAAAGCTTCGACGCCGAAGCCGCCCGTGCAATCGTCATGGAAGCTATGGGCGCGCCCCATGATTTCAAAATCGCCGCGATCGACCGGTGGAACATGTCGGCGCAGATCGCCGAACGCTATCGCGCCGGCCGTGTGCTTTTGATCGGCGATGCCGGACACCGTTTCCCACCGACTGGTGGTCTCGGCCTCAATACCGGCGTCGAGGACGTCGAGAATGTGATTTGGAAGATTGCTGCGGTCATACGCGGGCAGGCCGATCCCGCCCTGCTCGACAGCTACGAGCGCGAATGCCGCCCGATCGCCATCCGCAACACTAACCAGTCCGTCGCTAACCACACTCGGATGCGCGAAGTAGCGCTGATGTTGCGGGCGGAGGATAATCCTGCCGCCTTCCGCGCGGCGATCGATGAATTGCGCGCGCACCCTGACCATCCGCGCTTCACCGACATTCAGCGGGCGATCGACGATCAGGTTCCGCATTTCGCCTTCCTCGAACTTGAAATGGCAGCAACCGCCGAGGCCGGCGCTTTCGTACCAACGAAGCGCGCGGTCGCGCTGCCGGTACCGCCGATCGAGGGATTCGAGCCAAGCTTTCGACCCGGCGCGCATGTCCCGCATATGTGGCTGAAGCCAGGCGTCTCAACGATTGACGTGCTGCGCTTCGATCGTTTCACGCTGTTTGCGCCAGCAGCGGATGTTCACGCTTGGCGTGCCGCGGCTGCAGCTTTGCCGGCAGCCGGGCTACCCGTTGCGGTGATGGCGATCGATGCCGACACGCGTGGCGAGACGGCCGGTGCTGCCGACTATTGGGGCGGTACGCCGTACGCCGTTCTCGTGCGCCCTGATGGCCGCATCGGCTGGATCGAGCCGATGCGCAGTGGACCGCGCGCCACCGAGCTTGCCGCGGCGCTCGCAGAAATCACCGGTCGGCACGCCGACGAACCCCAAACGGAGGTTGCATGACCCAAGACAATACGATGCGCGCAGTGGAAATCCGGGACGTGGACGGGCATTTTGCCCTCGCCTCAACCCGCCGTCCGGTGCCCGCACCCGGCGAGGGCGATGTGCTGATCCGCGTCCGTGCGGCGGGCGTGAACGGGCATGACGTCCATCAGATTCACAACGGAGGTCATCCCATCCTGCCCGGGGAAACCAATTTGCCCGGACTGGAGGTGTCGGGCGAGGTCGTCGCAATCGGCGCCAAGGTGACGCGCTGGGTGCCTGGCGACGCGGTGTGCGCATTGCTGCGGGGAGGCGGTTATGCCGAATATGCGATTGCGCCTCAGGGTAATTGTTTGCCCAAGCCCGACAACCTCGATTGGGCAGAAGCCGCCGTGCTACCCGAGACGTTCTTTACCGTGTGGAGCAACGTCTTCGTCGATTGCGCGCTGGCCGAGGGCGAGAGTTTCCTGATGAATGGCGGCACCAGCGGGATTGGCGTCGCTGCTATCCAGATCGCCGCGACGCTGGGGCATCGCGTCTTTGCAACCGCACGAGGGGCCGACAAGGTGGCCATCTGCAGCGAACTCGGCGCTGCCCGGGCGATCGATTACGAGATTGAGAATTTTGCTGAAGTCATTGCCGCCGAAACTAATGAGCGCGGTGTCAACGTCATCCTCGACATTGTTGGCGGTGACTATCTCGACAAGGATCTTCTCGCGCTGGCGCATGGCGGCCGGCTGGTCTTCATCGGCGCCGCGCGCGGCTTTGTAGCTGAGATTGATCTGCGCAAAGTGATGCGAAAGCAACTGCGCATCGGCGGCAGCCTGCTGCGGCCCCGCCCCCTGGCGTTTAAGGCCATGGTTGCTGCCGCTCTGGAAGAGCGCGTGTGGCCGCATGTCCTTTCGGGGCGGATTAAGCCGATGCTGGACCGAAGCTTCGCTCTCGAAGATGCGGCGGAGGCGATCCGTTGCCTGGAGGAACGATGCCATATCGGCAAGGTCGCACTCCTCGTCGAGAACGCCTGATAATGCCCGCACATCCAGACATTCCTCGGCTTCCGATCGCGGCACCCATGCCGATGGGACGCGCGATGGTCCTTGTCGGCGCACTGATGGCAGCGCTTTCTCTGTCGTTCGTTGATCGCCAGATCCTAGCGTTGCTCGTCGAACCAATAAAGGCGGAGCTGCAGATCAGCGACACTGCTTTCGGCGCACTACAGGGTGCCGCCTTTGCACTATTCTACATCGGTTTTGGCATTCCTCTTGGGCGGCTCGCCGATCGCGGCAGCCGGCGCAATCTAATCGTGGTGGGCATTCTCCTGTGGAGCGTCGCAACGATCGCCTGTGGCACTGCGGGTTCTTTCGCAGCGCTGTTTGCCTGGCGAGCCGGGGTCGGGGTCGGCGAGGCGGCGCTGTCACCGGCTGCCTATTCAATGATTACCGATGCGGTGCCAAAGCGCCGGCTGTCGCTGGCGCTCGGCGCTTACAACATGGGGGTCTATTTAGGGTCGGGGCTTGCTCTGCTGGTTGGCGGCGCGTTGCTCGGCTGGTTGGCGCGCAACGAGATCGACATAGCTGCCTTGCGTGATGTCGCACCATGGCGGTTGGTCTTCGTCTGCGTCGGCCTGCCCGGCTTCGTCATGGCGGCGCTGCTACTGTTATTGCCCGAACCGCGCCGAACGCATTTCGATGCGACCCGGCAGGATGCTATGCCGTCGCTTGCTGAAACAGGCCGTTTCATCCTAGGCGAACGACGCTTGTTCGGCGGACTGATCTTCGGTTTTGCTTGCCACAACACCGCGCTGTACGCGCTTCTCAGCTGGATGCCTGCGTTCCTTGGACGCCAGTACCATCTGCTCCCATCGGCGATCGGCGCCGCGCTCGGGCAGTCCACCGTCATCGGTGGTGCGATCGGACTGATCGTGGGCGGTATTGCTAGTGATCGGTTATTCGCCGCCGGGCGCGGTGATGCGCCGCTGCTCGTCGGTATGACGTCAATGACCGGTATTGCGCTGGCGACGTTGATCACCGTGTTCGGTGGTAGCGCGCAGATATCTACCTGGGCGTTCGGTTTGGTGATGATCTTCGTCGCACTGCCAATCGGCGCTGCTGCCGCAGCGCTCCAGCTTGTCGTTCCCAATCGATATCGTGGGCAGGTTTCGGCTTTATACCTCACCTCGATCTCCCTGGTCGGACTGACAATCGGGCCGATCGTGCCGCCGCTGATCGGCGACCGCATTTTTCACGATCCCTCGCGCATCGGCGAGGCTTTGGCGATCACCGTCGTCATCGCATCAGCACTGTCAATCTTGCTCTTTCTGCTCGGACGTCCGGCGTACGCCCGTCGCTACGCAGCCATCCATCTCGCCCCCCTTAGCGGAGACCCTATATGAAACTTGCAAGCTTTCTGGCCAATGGCAGGCCCAGCTACGGCATCGTCAACGACGCTGGCATCGTCGACGCTGGTGCGAAACTGACCGACCATCCTGATTTGGCGTCGCTGCTCGCTGATCCAACACCGCTTTCGGCACTGGCCAATGCTCCCGCCGACTACGCACTTGCCGACGTCACGCTGCTGCCGCCCATCCCACGGTCCGGGCGGATCATCTGCGTCGGCCTCAACTACAAGACGCATATCGCCGAGACGGGACATGAACCCCCCGCCCACCCTATTCTGTTCCCCCGTTATCCCGACTCGCTGGTCGGTGCCGATGCTCCGCTCGTCCGGCCACGTGTGTCTGAGCGGTTCGACTTCGAAGGGGAACTCGCGGTCGTGATCGGCCGTCCCGGACGCCACATTGAAGCGACAGACGCGTTAGACCACGTCGCTGGCTATGCATGTTTCAACGACGGGTCTGTTCGCGATTTTCAACGTCATACCTCACAATTCCTGCCTGGAAAGAATTTCTCTCGTTCAGGCAGCTTTGGACCTTGGCTCGTCACGGCGGACGAAGTTGGCGACGTCGGCAAGCTCCAGCTGACCACGCGCCTCAACGGAGAGGTCGTGCAGCAAACTGGCATCGACGATCTGTTGTTCGATGTGCCGGCGTTAATCGCCTATGTTTCGCGAATCTGGGCAGTGCAGCCTGGCGACGTCATCGCGACCGGCACTACCGGCGGCGTCGGGGCCGTTCGTAAACCGCCGCTATGGATGAAGCCCGGCGACCGGGTCGAGGTCGCGATCGACCGACTTGGCATTCTCACCAATACCGTCATTCAGGAGGACCAAGCATGACCGCCCCATCGCGTCTCGCGCATATCGTGTTCCGCACCAACCAGATGGCGGCGATGCGCGACTGGTATTGTACCGTGCTTGAAGCGCATGTCGTCTTTGGCAGCGATCGCATCGCCTTTCTGACCTATGACGACGAGCATCATCGCGTCGCTTTGATCGCCACCGAAACGTTCGCCGAACGGGCACCTTCTCCTGCGGTCGGCTTCTACCACGCTGCCTTCACCTACGACCGGCTCGAAGAATTGCTCGAGACTCACGAACGGCTGCTTGGCCACGGCATCAAACCTTGGCGCACAATCAACCACGGCCCGACCATTTCTTTTTATTACGGCGATCCTGATGGCAACGACGTCGAACTTCAGGTCGATCGTTTTGGCGACGCCGCCGATGCTCAGGAATGGATGATGGGCGAAGCCTTCTCCAAGAACCCGATCGGGATCGAGATCGACCCCGATGACCTGCGCCAACGCCTCGCCGCCAACGAACCGATTGCGTCAATCATGACGCGGCCGGACGAGGTGTCCCCAGCATGACGATCACGCTCTACCATCATCGCGGCGCCTGCTCGTTGGCACCGCTGGTTGCGCTAGAGGAATCCGGGCTCGACCACCGTGTGTCAATCGTCAACTTGGCGGGCGATCGTACCGAGTATTTGAAGGTCAATCCGGCCGGCAAAGTTCCTGCGCTCACTATCGACGACGAACTGCTGACCGAGAACTTAGCCATCCTGTATCGGATCGCGTCCTTGGCACCGGACAAGGGCCTGTTGCCCACCGATCAGACCGAGATGAGCCGTCAGCTGTCGCTGATGGCGTGGTTCGGCAGCACGTTGCATATCCTGCGTCGTCAGGTTCGAATGCCGCTACGCTTTACCACTGACTCGAATGCACAGGCGAAGCTGGTCGCCGACGGCCGACCCAAGATGTGGGACGCACTGCAGGCTCTCGATCGGCGGTTGGGCGATACCGAATGGTTCGGCGGCACGAGCTTCGGGGTTTCGGACGCCTATGCGCTTGTCTTCTACGATTGGGGGCTGGCTGATGGCTTCGCTATGACGGACCTGCCAGCCCTAGATGGTTGGGCGGCGCGCATGCTCGCGCGGCCTACCGTCCGCGCCGCGTTACGGCAGCATGCTGGCCCCCTTCACGACGCGGTCGCAGAGGAAACACAATGATTAACAAGATTGCGCGCGACGTTGAGGAGGCAATGGAGGGCATTGCGGATGGATCGACGGTACTTATCGGCGGGTTCGGCGAAGCGGGTAATCCAACCGAGCTCGTCCACGCGCTCATCGACCAGGGTGCGCGTGATCTCGTCGTCGTTAATAACAATGCCGGTAACGGCGAGATCGGTCTCGCCCGCCTGATCCAGGCGGGCCGCGTCCGCAAGCTGATCTGTTCCTTTCCGCGTAGTTCGCACAGCCATGTCTTCGATGACCTTTATCGCGTTGGCGGGATAGAACTCGAACTCGTCCCCCAAGGTACACTTGCCGAGCGTATCCGCGCTGGCGGCGCAGGTATTCCAGCCTTCTTCACGCCGACCGCCGCGGGCACGGATCTCGCCGCCGGTAAGGAAGTCCGTATGTTTGGGGAACGCGAACATGTAATGGAAACGGCAATCCAAGGCGATATCGCGCTCATTAAGGCGGAAGCGGCCGATCGCTGGGGCAACCTTATCTATCGCAAGGCCGCGCGTAATTTCGGGCCGGTGATGGCGAGCGCAGCCAAGAAGACCATCGCCCAAGTCCGCCGGATCATGCCGCTAGGCGAACTAGACCCGGAAACGATCGTGACCCCCTCCATTTTTATTCAAAACGTGGTCGCCATCCCTAACCCGGTGTCGGAACGGGATTCGCTACCCGCACTTGGCAGGGGTGTAGCGGCATGACCGGCTGGACGCTCGATCAGATGGCGGCGCGCGCCGCCACGGACATCGCCAACGGCGCGTTCGTCAACCTTGGCATCGGCCTGCCCGAACGCGTTGCAGATCATGTTCCTGTCGGCCGCGAGTTCATTCTACACAGTGAGAACGGCATTCTGGGCATGGGGCCCCGTCCGGCCGTCGATGACGAGGACATGGAACTCATCAATGCCGGTAAGAAACCGGTTACGCTTATTGCTGGCGGCGCGTTCTTCCATCACGCTGACAGCTTCGCAATGATCCGTGGCGGCCATATCGACGTATGTATCCTCGGCGCGTTCGAGGTGTCGAGCGGTGGTGATATCGCCAATTGGTCGACCGGCAACGACGGCGTACCGGCCGTCGGCGGTGCGATGGACCTTGCTGCCGGCGCGCGATCGGTGCGCGTCCTGACGACGCATACAACTAAGAATGGCAAACCGAAGCTACTACCGCGCCTGACCCTCCCGGCGACCGGCCTTCGTGTCGTCGACCGCGTATACACCAACCTCGCGGTCCTCGAACCAGCGGGCGATCATTTCCAGGTCCTGGATTTGGCACCCGGAATTGCGATGGAGGAGATTGTCGCGAAGACGGGGGCGACGGTCATCGATGGGCGCCCCGCGTAATCGGCATTTAAGATGCCTCGACTAGCCGCCCATGGCCCGTAGTCGCAAAAAACTTTCTAGGAGTTGCTCATGAAAACCCGTGCAGCCGTTGCCTTTGCCGCGAAACAGCCGCTCGAAATTGTCGATCTCGATCTGGAAGGACCGAGGGCCGGTGAGGTTCTGATAGAGATTATGGCGACCGGTATTTGTCATACCGATGCTTACACGTTGGATGGGCTGGACAGCGAGGGCTTGTTTCCGTCCATTCTCGGCCATGAAGGCGCTGGCGTTGTGCGAGATGTCGGTGCCGGTGTCACCAGCGTTGGCGTAGGCGATCACGTCATCCCGCTCTACACTCCTGAGTGTCGCCAGTGTAAGTCGTGCCTTAGCCAAAAGACAAACCTATGCACCGCGATCCGCGCGACGCAGGGGAAAGGGCTGATGCCGGACGGGACGACGCGGTTCAGCTACAAGGGCCAGCCAATCTTCCATTACATGGGTTGCTCGACCTTCTCAAACTTTACGGTGCTTCCCAAGATCGCGGTGGCGAAAATCCGCAAGGACGCACCGTTCGACACCAGCTGCTACATCGGCTGCGGCGTGACGACGGGCGTCGGCGCGGTGGTCCACACCGCCAAAGTGCAGCCGGGTGATACTGTCGTAGTTTTCGGATTGGGTGGCATCGGCCTCAACGTCATTCAGGGAGCCAAACTTGCCAGCGCGAAGATGATTGTCGGCGTCGACATCAACCCTGATCGCGAGAAATGGGGCCGTCGCTTTGGCATGACCCACTTTGCCAATCCGCGCGACGTAGCCGATATCGTCGCTCACATCGTCGCGCTGACCGACGGCGGCGCGGACTACAGCTTCGACGCGACGGGCAACACCAACGTAATGCGTCAAGCGTTGGAATGCTGCCATCGCGGGTGGGGCACATCCATTGTTATCGGCGTCGCCGAAGCCGGCAAGGAAATCGCTACGCGCCCGTTCCAGCTCGTGACAGGACGCAATTGGCGCGGGACCGCATTCGGTGGGGCACGGGGTCGCACCGACACCCCCAAGATAGTCGACTGGTATATGGAAGGGATGATCCAGATCGATCCGATGATTACTCATCGACTTACGCTCGACCAGATCAATACGGGCTTCGACCTCATGCGCGCCGGCGAGAGCATTCGCAGCGTAGTGATCTACTGAGATGGTGGCATTGATCGTAACGTCGCGCCAGGGCGACGTCCGCGAAATCGTCGGTCAGCCAAGCTTAACGGTCATGGAGAACATCCGCGAAGCGCTAACCGACTCAAACAGCGACGCCGACTGTAACGCATGCCTTCGGGTCACTGACGCCAAATGGTGGATCGATTGCCGCGATCTGAGTGACGTTGATCTGATGGCAGCCGCGAACCCAGCGTCAAACCTGCAATGCGTGCCGACGCTCATGCCATCGTCTACAAATCCCACGATCGCCCGCTAAAGGCATAGGCCGATCCCGCGATCCACGCCGGTAAGCCAGACCCATCCCTATGTGTGCAAGCAGAGTCTAGACCTCCCGAATGAGGTATTCAGTTTCGCTGTTACCGGCCCTGTTTTAACGGGATTTGTGTTCAAACCACATGCTCACTCAGGGTATACCCTTTTGACAGCCACAGCGTTCTCGTAGCTTCGTCTGCGGATTGTGGTTTTTGAGGGGGCGGTCCTTTGGAAAATAGAAATCTCCGTTCGCACGGTTACGCCGATAGTTGCCCAGCGCGACACATCATTCCTGGATGATGGTGGTTTGTGAGGGGGCTAGCCCAGCCTAACCAGAAAACCCTCAGCCATTAGCCGGAATGCGGCAATCGCCTGCGGAAGGGCAGTTTGCGGCTTCTCGCTGGAGGAAACCCAAAGTGCCGCATTGAACGCTGCGCCGCTAAGGAGGCGTGACGCGGCTTCG
>Ga0308163_10001803_pt1 | contig 21615 bp, 24 predicted proteins | sample PhyTR1_FD_201037 | JGI IMG/M metagenome (GOLD analysis project Ga0308163, IMG submission 201037) | Phyllosphere microbial communities from UC Gill Tract Community Farm, Albany, California, United States - DLSLT.R1 | ecosystem: Host-associated > Plants > Phyllosphere > Unclassified | place: USA...
GAGCAGCAACTCCAGACCGAGCGCCTGGTGACTGAGTGGAAAGGCAACATCGAGACCAACGTACAGCGTGCGCAGGCGGCCGCCAAGACCAGCGATCCGGAGACGCAAAAATACTTCGAGGACGGCATCGCCCGCGCGTCCAGTCGAGTGACCACTGCCCAGGAACAAATCGGCAAACTACTGGTCGATCCGCGCGCAAAAGAGCTGTTTGCCAAAGCCCTGGAAAACCGCGCGATCTACCAGGGTCACCGCAAGGTGGCGTTCGAAGCCAAGGCGCGTGGCGACATCGACCAGGCCAACGCCATCATCGCGCAGCGTTTCATTCCCGCCGGCGACACCTACGTCGGCAGCATCAGCGCGCTGGCCGAGCGGCAGAAGAGCGCCATCGACGAGATCGGCGACAGCATCCAGAAGCGCAGCGAAGGCGCCGTGATCATGATCCTGATCGTCTCGCTGACGTCGATCGCGGTGGCGCTCGCGCTGGGATGGTTGATCACCCGCTCGCTGCTGGCCCAGCTTGGCGGCGAGCCCGATTACGCGGCCGCCATCACCGACCGCATCGCCGCCGGCGACTTGACGGTGGATGTCGCGCTGCGCGCCGGTGACCGCTCCAGCCTGCTGTTCAGCATTGCCACCATGCGCGACCGCTTGGCTTCCATCGTTGGCGAAGTGCGCAACACCACCGACGCCGTCGCCACCGCCTCCAACGAGATCGCCAGCGGCAATATGGACCTGTCGATCCGCACCGAGCAGCAGGCCGGCTCGCTGGAGGAGACCGCGTCGTCGATGGAAGAGCTGACCTCGACGGTCAAGCAAAACACCGACCACGCGCGCCAGGCCAACCAGCTGGCCGCGAGCGCGGCGTCGGTGGCCGTGCGCGGCGGCGGCGTGGTGGCCGAGGTGGTGACGACGATGGATTCGATCAGCGCCTCGTCGCGGCGCATCGTCGACATCATCGGCGTAATCGACGGTATCGCTTTCCAGACCAACATCCTGGCGCTAAACGCGGCGGTGGAAGCGGCGCGCGCCGGCGAACAAGGCCGTGGTTTCGCGGTGGTGGCGTCGGAAGTGCGCAATCTGGCCCAGCGCTCGGCCAGCGCGGCCAAGGACATCAAGCAGTTGATCGACGATTCGGTCGGCAAGATCGACGACGGCGCCAAGCTGGTCGGCCAGGCTGGCGACACGATGACGGAGATCGTTGCCAGCGTCCAGCGCGTCAGCGACATCATGGGACAGATCGCCACCGCCAGCGGCGAGCAGGAGGCCGGCATCGAGCAGATCAACCAGGCGATCGTCGAGATGGATGGCGTGACGCAGCAAAACGCGGCGCTGGTGGAACAGGCTGCGGCGGCGGCCGACGCCTTGCAAAGCCAGTCCGGTCATCTGGCGCAACTGGTCAGCATGTTCACGCTGGAGGCCGCACCGGCGCGTGGACGTACGCTAGCGTTGCGCTGATTGGAGGAAACAGGCAATTGAATGGCACAATACGGCATTGTTGACCCTGGGACACTTATGAAAAAAATTGCCTTGCCTGCCGCCGCTATTGCTCTGACCCTCAGCTCCATCGCCGTACACGCCGCCGCCCCGTCAGTGGCCGCCGAAAAACTCTATCAGGCCAACTGCGCCTCCTGTCACGGCACCACAATGGAGGGCGGCATCGGTCCGACGCTGGGCAAGCACACCTGGCTACACGGCGAGCCGACCAAGGCCAACCTGATCAAAGTAATCAGCAAGGGCGTTCCAGAAAAGAATATGCCGGCCTGGTCGCCAGCGCTGAGCGCGCCGCAGATCGCGCTGCTGGCCGACTACATCGCCGCCGGCGCCAACAAGCCGATCACCGCCGCAGCAGCAACGGCAACTGCCGCCGCGCCCGCCGCAACCGCCAAGGCGGCGTCGGACGGCATTGACCTGAGCGGCTTCAAACTGCCCAAAGGTTTCCGCATCAGCGTTTATGCCAGTCAGGTCGACGCGGCGCGCAGCATGGCCGTGTCCGACAGCGGCATCGTTTATGTCGGCTCGCGCAAGGCCGGCAAAGTGTACGCGCTGGTGCCGCGCGGCGACAAACAGACGGCCGAGGTGGTCACCATCGCCTCCGGCCTGGAAAACCCGATCGGCGTCACCTTGCTCAACGGCGCGCTGTACGTCGGCGAAATCAGCCGCGTGATCCGTTTCGACAATATCGACAAGCGCTACGCACAAAAACCGTCGTACGAAGTGGTCAAGGTCGATCTGCCGGACGACAAATGGCACGGCGAGAAAGTCATCAAGGCCGGTCCCGACGGCAAGCTGTACATTCCCGTCGGCGCGCCCTGCAATGTCTGCGACACCGACGAGACCAAGCACGCCAAGATCTACCGCATGAACGCCGACGGCAGCGGGCTGGAGGAATATGCACGCGGCATCCGCAATACGGTTGGGTTCGCCTTCCATCCGACCACCAAAGCCTTGTGGTTCACCGACAATGGCCGCGACGAGATGGGCGACAACACGCCATCGTGCGAACTCAACATCGCGCCCAAGGCCGGCCTGCATTTCGGCTTCCCCTACTGTCACGGCGGCGTAGTGCCGGACCCGGCTTTCGCCAAGGGCCGCAGCTGCGAGGAATTCGTCGCGCCGGTCGCCAAGCTGGGGCCGCACGTGGCGCCGTTGGGCTTGACGTTCTACACCGGCAAGCAGTTTCCCGAAGCCTATCGCAACAATGTCTACGTCGCCGAGCATGGCTCGTGGAACCGTACCACCAAGAGCGGCTACAGCGTGCGCTTGATTACGCTGTATGACAGCAAGGTTGTCAGCGACACCGCGTTCATCGACGGTTTCCTGCGCGGCGCGGAAGTGGTGGCGCGGCCGGTCGACGTGGTCACCCTGGCCGATGGCTCGATGCTGGTGTCGGATGACTTCGGCGGGCGCGTGTTCCGCGTGACGTACGACGGCAAGTAAAGCCTGAACGCGCTCTGCGGTTCCGGGAGCGCGTTTCACTATCGCCGCGAGTTATGCGTAGGCAGAAAATCCGATGCCAGCACCTCGCTCAATGTCCATGGACACTCCATCGGAAAATCCACGGAATGCGTTTCTTTGAGCGCCAAAACCAAGGCATCCCTCCAGACGCCTTCGGCAAACTCACGGTCAGTCATCAGCCTGCCAAGACTGGGGACTTTACGCACCAGCGTTTGGATGTCGAGCCGCTGAACGCGGATGGTTGTCAGCCAACTAGATCCGCGATGATCTGGTTGGTATCGCCATTTCGCCAGATGCTCAAGCAGTACGGCCAACCGATGGCGCAATTCTCTCTTTTCACTTTTGCCCACATCCTCGATCTCCTCGGCGATGTTGTCGATATCCAGTTGGGACCATCGACCGGCGCGAAGAAGCGAGGCTTGCTGCTCGGCCCACGCAATGACGTCGTCTTCGTACAGATTGTCCATTAGCGAACTCCCGCCACCATCCCGGTTAGACGGCAGCGAGGTGAGGAAGTTCAGTATCCAGATGGGCGAGGCGGCGTTACGGCGCTCTCAAGGCCGCTTTAACTGGCCGATAACGCTTGCCACTTTGGTGGTGATCACATCGACCGCCGGGCCATTCGCGCCATGCGGAATGATGACATCGGCATGACGCTTGGTCGGCTCGATGAATTGCTGGTGCATTGGACGCACGGTCTCCAGATATTGGCCGACCACGCTTTCCACCGAACGGCCGCGCTCGGTAATATCCCTTTGCAAGCGGCGGATGAAGCGGACATCGGAGGCGGTGTCGACGAAGATCTTCAGCGACATCATTTTGCGAAGGTCCGCGTCATACAGGGCAAACAGGCCTTCGATGACGATCACCGGGGCCGGCTTGACGTGTATGGTGCGGTTGGAGCGGTTGTCCGACGTGAAGTCGTATTCCGGCATCTCGATCGCTTCGCCATTGCGCAACGCTTTGACGTGTTGTCTCAGCAAGGGCCAGTCGAAAGCCTGCGGATGGTCGTAATTTTGCGCGCGGCGAACTTCGGGGGTGAGATGGGATTGGTCGCAGTAATAATCGTCCTGCATCACCACCGAGACCATCTCGGCGCCGAATGAAGCGAGCACTTGCTGGGATACCGTTGACTTGCCACTGCCGCTTCCGCCGGCGACACCAATGACAAAAGGATGGGAAGAAATCTTGTTCATGCCGAATGATACCGGAACCGCCGCCTAACCGACAGGGCCGGGATCGAAAGTCTGTGCTCCGTTGTCGATGTCTAGCTCAGCCGCCGACCGGCACGAACAAGCGAGGCTTGCTGCTCAGCTCAGGCGATTGCGTCGTCATCGTATAAATTGCCCGTGGTTGAACCTCCAGTCACGCGTTCATTCGTTCGAGTCGGGTAGATAATCTCGCGACAGCACTTGTTCGACGCTCCAGGGCATCGCGCCAGGCAAGTCCGATAGTTCCAAATGAGCCTCATGGACAGCCATGTCCAACGCGTCCTCCCACACTTCGGCCAGCCACTCTTCGCTGGCTAGCAATCGCCGCAGGCTGGGCATGCGATGAAGTAACTTGTCGATGCGGTCGCGCTGGTTGCGGATCGTGCATTCCCAACTGGCGCCGCGGCGCGCCGGCTGATACCGCCACTTGAGCAGATGTCCCAACAGCTTCGTCATGCGATGGGCCAACTGATGCCGGTGGCTGATGTTCATATCCTCGATCTCCTCGGCGATATGCTCGGCGTCCAGCAAATTCCATCGGCCGGCACGTAGCAGCGCTACCTGCCGCTCGGCCCAGGCGACCACGTCATCGTCATACAAAGTACTCATGGCGTATCCTCCTGCAGCACTGCATCCAATGTCCACGGGCTTCGCTCGGGCAGCTCTTCCAGCGAGGCCTCCTTGACTGCCAGGATCACCGCATCGCGCCAGACATCCTCCGCAAAGCCCGGATCCTTCATCAGTTTCCGCAGACTTGGGGTCTGACGCAGCAACTTGAGCACTTGCGCCCGTTGCTCGCGGATGGTTCTTAGCCAGCTGGCGCCGCAGCGGTCCGGTTGATACCGGCACTTGATAAGGTGCTCGACCAGCACCGCCATGCGATGACACAGAGCGCGTTTTTCGCTTTTGCCCACATCCTCGATCTCCTCGGCGATGTTGTCGATATCCAGTTGCGACCACTGGCCAGAGCGCAGCAAGGCCGCCTGCTGCGCGGCCCAGGCGACAACATCCTCGTCGTAAAGCGTGCCCATGACTACTCCTCCCTGCGCGTGCATCAAGTTGGACCGGCACCATGATCAAAAGTTCAAGACGGAAAAAAAACCGCGCCATGTGCAAGCACAAGGCGCGGTTTTTAGCGGACTAGGCCGGGATTACTGGGCTGCGGCTTCTTCGGCGGCTGCCTTCATCGACAGCTTCAGACGGCCGCGGTCGTCGGTTTCCAGAACCTTGACGCGCACTGCCTGGCCTTCTTTCAGGTAGTCGGCAACGGCGTTGACGCGCTCGTTGGCGATTTGCGAGATGTGCAGCAGACCATCTTTACCTGGCATGACCTGGACGATCGCGCCGAAGTCCAGCAGCTTCAACACCACGCCGTCGTAGGTCTTGCCCACTTCGACCGAGGCGGTCAGCTCTTCGATGCGGCGCTTGGCTTCCTGGCCGGCGGCGGCATCGACGGAGGCGATGGTGACCACGCCTTCGTCGCTGATGTCGATCTGCGTGCCTGTCTCTTCGGTCAGCGCGCGGATGACGGCGCCGCCTTTGCCGATGACGTCACGGATCTTCTCAGGATTGATCTTGATGGTGATCAGGCGCGGTGCGAAATCGGACAGTTCCGTTTTCACATGCGGCATGGCTTTTTGCATTTCGCCCAGGATGTGCTCGCGGCCTTCCTTGGCTTGCGCCAGTGCCACTTGCATGATTTCCTTGGTGATGCCCATGATCTTGATGTCCATCTGCAGCGCGGTGATACCGTTGCGGGTACCAGCGACCTTGAAGTCCATGTCGCCCAGGTGATCTTCATCGCCCAGGATGTCCGACAGCACGGCGAACTTGCCGCCTTCCTTGATCAGGCCCATCGCGATACCGGCGACGTGCTCTTTCATTGGAACGCCGGCGTCCATCAGCGCCAGGCAGCCGCCGCAGACCGAAGCCATCGACGACGAACCGTTCGATTCGGTGATTTCCGACACCAGGCGCACGGAGTAGCTGAACTCTTCCGGCGCAGGCAGCGCGGCGATCAGCGCGCGCTTGGCCAGACGGCCGTGGCCGATTTCACGACGCTTCGGCGTACCGACGCGGCCGGTTTCGCCGGTGGCGAACGGTGGCATGTTGTAGTGCAGCATGAATGAGTCGGTGAACTCGCCCATCAGCGCGTCGATTTTCTGGCTGTCGCGGGCGGTGCCCAGGGTGGCGACGACCAGCGCCTGCGTTTCACCACGGGTGAACAATGCCGAACCGTGGGTACGTGGCAGCACCGAGGTGCGGATCGAGATCGGACGCACGGTGCGGGTGTCGCGGCCGTCGATGCGTGGCTCGCCGTCCAGGATCTGGGTGCGGACGATTTTGGCCTCGATGTCGAACAGGATGTTGTTCACTTCGGCCGAATCGATCGGCGCGGCGCCGGCGGCGGATGCTTCAGCGGACAGGTCGGCCAGCACTTCGCTGGTGGCGGCCTTGAGCTTGGCGGTGCGCTCTTGCTTGTCTTTGGTCTGGTACGCTTCGTTGATCTTGCTGGCGGCGAAATGCGTCACGCGGCCGATCAGTGCTTCGTTCTTGGCAGGTGGGACCCATTCAACTTCCGGCTTGCCGCCGTCGCGCACCAGCTCGTGGATCGCGTCGATGACCGCTTTCATTTCGGTGTGACCGAAGACCACGGCGCCGAGCATGATTTCTTCGGACAGCTGCTGGGCTTCCGATTCGACCATCAGCACGGCCGTTTCAGTACCGGCGACAACCAGATCCATCTGCGAGGTCTTCAGTTGTTCGACGGTCGGGTTCAGGATGTACTGGCCGTTGGCGTAGCCGACGCGCGCGGCGCCGACCGGGCCGTTGAATGGCACGCCCGACACGCACAGGGCGGCCGATGCGCCGATCATGGCGGCGATATCCGGATCGATTTCCGGGTTGACCGACAGCACGTGAATGATGACCTGCACTTCGTTCAGGTAGCCTTCAGGGAACAGCGGACGGATTGGACGGTCGATCAGACGCGACGTCAGCGTTTCTTTTTCCGAAGGACGGCCTTCGCGCTTGAAGAAACCGCCCGGGATTTTACCGGCAGCATAGGTTTTTTCGACGTAATCGACGGTCAGCGGGAAGAAGTCCTGACCTGGCTTGGCATCTTTGCGTGCCACAACCGTTGCCAGTACGACGGTATCTTCGATCGACACCAAGACCGCGCCGGACGCTTGGCGAGCGATTTCGCCGGTTTCCAGGGTCACGGTGTGTTGGCCGTACTGGAAGGTTTTCGTAACTTTGTTAAACATGGGTAATCCCTTTCTATTTGCCGACAGATTTTCAGGGGCTGTCGTTCACCTCACCACAGACGGCATACCCGCCGTCTTTGCTACACCTACACTTGCTAAAACATTGGACCACGTTGGGCGTGGCGGATTACGCTTCGCTAATCCGCCCTGCGTGGTTCCTGGGAATTCTGTGCTGCGTTGCTAAGATCGCGTTCTACTTAGCAAGTTTTTCGCCCGCAAAAATGACAAAATGCCCGCGACAGATAAACTGGCGCAGGCATTTCGATTAAGCTGGATGACGCAAATATTACTTACGCAGGCCCAGTTTAGCGATCAGATCGCGATAACGGGTTGCGTCTTTGCCCTTCAGGTACGACAGCAGGCTCTTACGACGGTTAACCATCATAATCAGACCACGACGGGAGTGGTGATCCTTGCTGTGGGCCTTGAAGTGGCCGTTCAGTTCGTTGATGCGTGCGGTCAGCAGTGCAACTTGCACTTCTGGCGAGCCGGTGTCTTTTTGACCACGGGCGTTGTCCGCGATGATCGCGGCTTTGTTGATGTTTTCTACGGTCATGATATTTACCTTTAACATGCGGTGCGCGGAGTCTGAACCCTGCACACCGTGAACTTCAAAAAAAACCGATCCAAAGACCGGACCCGAAAGTATAGCGGAAAAAGCGCCGCGTGTATCCCGGCTTGGCTACAATTTGTCACCTTCCCTGCTTTTTTTGGAGCTGCGCGATGAAAAGACTGCTTCTTTTGACAATTTTTTGCGGGTCGCTGGCGGGCTGCGCCAATATGTTCGGTCCGCCACCGGCGCCGGGCGACAGCGCTGCGGTGGTCCAATCCAAGCTGGGCCGGCCCACCAATGTCTACCCGAACGGTCCCGACACGATGCTGGAATACGCCATGGGCCCGCTCGGCCAGTACACCTGGATGGCGCGCATGGGCCCGGACGGGCGGTTGATCTCGTACGAGCAAGTGCTGACCAACGCAAAATTCGGCACGATCAAAATCGGTCGCGACAACAAGGATAGCGTCTTGAGGATAATAGGCCGGCCCGCCAAGCAGGTCCGCTATTACAGCGTCGACGGCGATGTCTGGCAGTACCGCTACAAGGAAAGCGATGTGTGGAACTCGTTGATGGACGTGCAGTTCGACCGCAATGGCGTGGTCCAGGCCCTGGTCAACGGCCCCGACGAGGAGCGCGAACCGCGCTGGCTCCGATAGCGGCGCGGTAGGAACAGTCCGACGCGCGGTTTGGCAGTGCGCCGACGTGAAATATTTCTTCCGGTTGCTATGATTTCGGTCGATCAAAACGCAACCCCCTTTGGAGAATTCATGTCTTTACGTACGCCTTCCGCACGCCACGCAATTTACGCCGCCACAATTATCGCGCTGACCACCGCCAGCGCAATGGCCTTGGCGGAACCGTCGCCGGCGCTGGACCGCGCCAGCCTGTCGGTCGGCGCCTTCTACACCGAGCCACGCATCAAGCTCGAGGGCGACACCAACTATGGCCGCATCGACACCGGCAGCTACAAGTCGGACAACGTCACACTGCCGCGTGCCAAGGCCAGCATTCTGATCGGCGACTCGCACGGTTTCGACTTCGACTACTACCGCTACGATAAAGAATACAGCCCCAGCCTGACCGGCACCACCAACGTCAACGGTTTGCCGCTGACAGGCAACGGCCAGTTGAACGCCAAGCTCAAGCTGGATCTGGCACGGGCCACCTACAAGTGGTGGCTGGGCACAGGTCCGGATGTGTTCGGCGTGGGCGTGGGCGCGGCGTACTACCGCGCGCGCATCGACGGCACCGCGAATGGGGTGTTGAACGGCGTTAGCGGCAATGCGCGATATTCGGAAAGCGAGAACGCCTACGCGCCGCTGGTGGAACTGGGCTGGCGCCATCAATTCTCGCCGGAGGTGCGCATGTACGCGAACGCGCACGGCATCAAAAAGAATGGCGGCAGCATCAACGGCCACATTTACGGCGGCGACGTCGGCGTGGAATGGTATGTGACGCCGATGGTTGGCGTGGTGGCCGAGTACAGCGCCTCGAAGATCAGCCTGCACCGCGACCGCGATGACCTGGCGGTGAACGTCCGGTTGAACGGACCGGCCGCTTACCTCAAGGTCCGCTTCTAAGTTAGCCCGGCCAGGCGGCGTTGCCGCTGGCCGGCCTTTACGTCATCGCCGCGCGTACTTGCGCGGCGCTCGGTATAGGCGCGACGGCGCCATGGCCCTGCGTCGATAGCGCAGCGCTGATGTTCGCGTACCGTACCGCTTCGCCCAGCGCATCGCCCGCCGCCAGACGCGCCAGCAAACTGCCATCAAAACAATCCCCGGCCCCGGTGGCGTCCACCGCCCGCACCGGATAGCCTGCCGCCAGGCGTGGCGCTTCGCCTTCGCCGGCATACCATGCTCCCTTCGGCCCGCACTTCAACACCACCGAGCGTGCACCTTGCGCACGACACCACGCGAACACCGTCTCCACATCGTCGGTGCCCGCCAGCGCCACCGCCTCGTCCAGGCTGGGCATGAACAGATCCGTCATGCCGATCGTGCCAACCATTGTGGCGCGCGCACGCGCCAGGGGCCACAACGACAGCCGCAGGTTCGGATCGAAGCTGACCTTCGCACCGGCACGGCGCGCGATCTCGATCGCGGCAAACACCGTGTCGCAGGCGCTGGCAGATATCGCCTGCGAGATGCCCGACACATGCAACCAGCGCGCCGATTCGATCAGGCCGAAATCCATCGTTCGCGGCTGCATGCGGCTGGCCGCCGAGCCGGCGCGCAAATAACTGAACGCATGGCCATCGGGACCGTGGTTGACGAAATACAGGCCGGTCGGCGCATCGGCGTCGCGCGCCACGGCGCTGACGTCGACACTCTCGCTGCGCCACAAATCGAGCAGCATCGCGCCGAAGGTATCGGTGCCGACGCGGGTCAGATACGCGGTGCGCGCGCCCTGCCGACTGGCGGCGATGACCGCGTTGGAGGTGTCGCCTCCGAATCCCTGGCGATAGTTCGCCTCACCCGGTGTGGTCTGGTTGAACTCCACCATGGCCTCGCCCAGCGCGACCACGTCGTATTCTTTGTCCATATATGTCTCCAGTTGTTTCAACGTCATTCCAGCAATCGGGCCAGCGCGGTCTTCCCGGCGGCCGACACTTCCAGTGCGCGCGTGTCGGCGCCGCGCCGCAGCCATCCCTTGTCGATAAAATTATCGAGCAACGCGACCGCCAGCGGACCGGCGAAATGATCGCGTCGCTCCGACCAGTCGACGCAGCCGTACAACAGCGGCCCGCCCGGCTTCGCACCGGCCGCAGTGATACCGAGCTCGCTGAGCTTGCTCACGCCCGCCGGCGTGAGCGGATAGTCGTGGCCATCGCCCTCGCCCGCCAGAACCCAGCCGCGCTCGACGAAGCAGCGGCATACCTCCACACCCAGCACACCGGCCAGGTGACCGTAGCAAGTGCGCGCATGACGCAGCGCACGCATCGAGGACGCCTGCCAACGCGTGGTTTCCGGCAGCGATCCGTCGGCCACGCGCAGCAGCGCCTCCAGCGCATGGGCGACATTGGAGTCGGCCAACATGAAGTAACGGTGCCGTCCCTGCGAACGGACACGGGCCAACCCCTCGTCAACCAGCAGTTTCAAATGCTGGGAGGCGGTCGGCGCCGAGACGCCGGCATGGCCGGCGAGGTCGGAGGCGGTGTAGAAGCGGCCGTCGAGAAGGCGCGATAACATCAGCGCCCGGGTCGGGTCGCCGATGGCAGCCGCCACGCGCGCGAATCGCGGTTGGACGACCGTGCTCATGGCCGACCAATCGGCGGCGCGACCGTGTGCAGCGGATCGATCGGCGCATGAAAAGGCGGCGCCTGGTCGCGCTCAAGCAGGCCATAGTCGCGGATCACCGACGCGACGCGCAAACGATAATCGTCGAAGACGCCGGCGCGGCCGGCGGCCTGCGCGTCGCGATGCTGTTCCATTTCGCGCCAACCGCGCACCGCTTCCTCATCGCGCCAGAACGACAGCGACAGTATCTTGGACGGATCTGCGATGCTGGCGAACCGCTCCACCGAAATAAAACCGTCCGCCTGCGCCAGCATCGGTCCCAGCGCAGCCGCGCGGGCGAGATAGTGCGCTCTGCCTTCGGCACTGGGCACAACCTCGAAAATCACGGCAATCATTGGGCGCTCCTCGTCAAAAACGCGTTGACGGCATTGTAAAGCAGGGCGCGGCCGGATTCCAGATGCATCAGGTGCGAGCCGCCGGGGACCTGTAAATGCGCTTCTGCGAAAACCAGCGGCAGCTTCCTGCGCGATGCCGGCGCCGTGCTCACGATGCCGCCCCTGCCGGCGGCGCGGCCATGCCGAAGGTGCCCGGCACTGCCTCGACAAAGGTGCGCCGCTCACTGAGGATGAAACGCAGTTGCCGCGCCAGGGCGAAATTGTCGCGCGCTTCCGGGTCCGCCCTGAGCCGTGCCCGATACGATTCGTAGGCAGCCAGCGAGTCGAACGCCACCAGCCCCCAGGCGACGTCGTTGGTGCCTTCGTACGGCAGGAAGTAACCCACCAGATGCCCGCCCAACCGGGGGATGATGCGACCCCAGTTTTCCGCGTAAACACGGAAGGCGTCGCGCTGGAAGGCGTCGATCTGATAGCGGATGAAGCACGTAATCGGTGTGGCAATGGGTGTGGATGTCATGGCGCGCTCGTGTCGTTGAAGGAGTCGACAAGATAGCCCACTGATACGGTGCATGCTTCGGTCTGGAACGAAGCATGCACCGCGTCGCCTCATGGTTGCGGATTGACGCGCTCGATCTTTGAATGCAGCTTGTTCAGCGCCGACAGGTAGGCCTTGGCCGAGGCGACAATGATGTCCGGATCGGCGCCGACGCCGTTGACGATGCGGCCCTCCTTCGACAACCGCATCGTCACCTCGCCCTGCGACTGGGTGCCGGTGCTGATGGCGTTGACCGAGAACAGCACCAGTTCGGCGCCGCTGCCGACTTCCGATTCGATGGCGTTGACGGTGGCGTCCACCGGGCCGTCGCCTTTGCCTTCTGAGGTGTGCTCTTCACCATCGATGAAGAACACCACCCTGGCGTTGGGCGTCTCGCCGGTGTTCGATTGCTGCGACAGCGACGCGAAACGATAGAACTCGCTCTCCTGCGACTGCTGCTCGTCCGAGACCAGCGCCAGGATGTCCTCGTCGAAGATGTCGGACTTGCGGTCGGCCAGCTCCTTGAAGCGGACGAAGGCGGCGTTGACTTCCGCCTCCGATTCCAGGTCGATGCCCAGCTCCTGCAAGCGCTGCTTGAAGGCGTTGCGGCCGGACAGTTTGCCCAACACGATCTTGGTGGCGGCCCAGCCGACATCCTCGGCGCGCATGATCTCGTAGGTCTCGCGCGATTTGAGCATGCCGTCCTGGTGGATGCCGGAGGCATGCGCGAACGCGTTGGCGCCCACCACGGCCTTGTTGGGCTGCACGGCGAAGCCGGTGATCTGCGACACCATCTTCGACGCCGCCACGATCTGCGTGGTGTCGATACCGACTTCCAGGTTGTAGTAGCCGCCGCGCGTGCGCAGCGCCATCACCACCTCCTCCAGCGCGGTGTTGCCGGCGCGTTCACCGAGGCCGTTGATGGTGCACTCGATCTGGCGTGCGCCGCCGATCATCACGCCCGCCAGCGAGTTGGCCACCGCCAGCCCCAGGTCGTTGTGGCAGTGGACCGACCACACGGCCTTGTCGGAATTGGGAATGCGCTCGCGCAGGCGGCGGATGGTTTCGCCGAAGATCTCCGGCACCGCGTAGCCGACGGTGTCCGGGAAGTTGATCGTGGTGGCGCCTTCGGCGATCACGCCTTCCAGCACGCGGCACAGGAAATCCTCGTCCGAGCGGCTGCCGTCCTCCGGGCTGAATTCGATATCGTCGGTGTGATGGCGGGCGAAGCGCACCGCGTTGCGGGCCTGCTCCAGCACCTGCTCCGGCAGCATGCGCAGCTTCATCTCCATGTGCAACTTGGAGGTGGCGATAAAGGTGTGGATGCGTTTGCGCTCGGCCGGCGCCAGGGCCTCCGCGGCACGGGCGATATCGCGGTCGTTGGCGCGCGAGAGCGAGCAGATGGTCGATTCGCGCACCACCGAGGCGATCGCCTTGATGGATTCGAAGTCGCCCTGCGAGGCGGCGGCGAAACCGGCTTCGATGACATCGACCCGCAAGCGCTCGAGCTGCTTGGCGATGCGGACTTTTTCGTCCTTGGTCATCGACGCGCCGGGCGATTGCTCGCCGTCGCGCAAGGTGGTGTCAAAGATGATCAGGCGGTTGGATGAGTTGTTCATGTTAGCTCCGTTGCTGTGGCTGCGTTGCTTGAAAATGCTCAGGGCCTACCGCCCGTGGGATGAGAACCCCGTTACCGACGTTCGCTCGGGTCGTCGCTGTCGATCTCGGTCTGGATCAGGCTCACCGGCTTGCCTTTCGCAAGCCGCCACACCAGCACCGCGTAGCCGGACAGGCCGTACGCGATAAAGATCGGGAACAGCACCTTCGGCGGATCGATCGACACCAGCGCGAACACCAGCGCGATCAGGAACACGGCGATGAACGGCACCGATTTGCGGAAGTTGACGTCCTTGAAGCTATAGAACGGCACATTGGTCACCATCGTCAGGCCGGCAAAGACGGCGATACCCCACGAGATCCAGCGCAACTCCAGGCCGGAGACTTCCTGGTCGACCATCAGCAGGATGAAGCCGGCCACCAACGCGGCGGCAGACGGCGACGGCAGTCCCTGGAAGAAGCGTTTGTCGACCACCTCGATATTGGTGTTGAAGCGGGCCAGGCGCAGCGCGGCGCCGGCGCAATAGACGAAGGCGGCGATCCAGCCCAGCTTACCGAGGCCGCGCAGCGACCATTCGTAGATCACCAGCGCCGGCGCGGCGCCGAAGGAAACCATGTCCGACAGGCTGTCGTACTGGGCGCCGAATTCGCTCTGGGTATTGGTCAGGCGCGCCACGCGGCCGTCCAGGCCGTCGAGCACCATGGCGATGAAGATCGCCCAGGCCGAGTGTTCGAATTTCTGGTTCATCGCCATGACGATGGCGTAGAAGCCGCAAAACAGCGCGGCGGTGGTGAAGGCGTTCGGCAGCAGGTAGATCCCACGATGACGCGGCCGGTCGAGACCCTCGCCCCTGGCGCGGCGCGCAAACCGGCTGAAGCGCGACGTCTTGGGCAGTTTGGCTTGGGCGGCGACGTTTTTAGCGCGGCGGCGGGGAAAGTTCGGCATAGGGTTCCATTCTCATTATGTGGTCTTGCTGCGCCATCATTATAGAGGAGCCGACAATAAAAAAGGGGGATGGCGCCCCATCCCCCTATTCTGCACAAGTTTGCTTATTTGAAGCGCACTCTGCCCACGAGACGCATCTGCAAGGTGGTTTCGCCCGGCTCGAAACTGGGTTCGGCCACCTCCGGCTCGCTCCTGAGCGCGCGCATCTTCGGCGGCGCGGCGCTGGCGTAGGCGACCACGTTCTGGGTGGCGTAATTGCCGGAACCCTCGAAATCGACGGTGTCGAGCACGGCATCGCCGACTTTGCGCCCCATCGCGGCGGCGATCGAATTGATCCGCTCGGTCAGATTGGTGTAGGTGGCGGCGATGCGTTGCTCGTCAAGCTTGCGGGTGGTCTCCGGCGCAAGGCCGAAGCGCAAGCCGTTGAGCGACAGCACGCTTTGCGCGGCCGCCACCGTTTTCGGCAGGGTCGCCAAGGTGGTGGTGGTCGCCTGCAGCGACTGGCCCACGCGCCAGGAGGTGGGCACGCGCGGTTTGGAAGGCCGGACCGGCTGTCCGGGCTGGACCGGCGGCTCCTCGGGATAGACCGGGTAAGTGTAATAGCCGTGGGTTTTGAGCTTGGCCTGCGGGTCTTCCCGCTTGACGATATCGGTGCCCTGCTTCATCTTCTGGTTGACCCTGGAGGCGGCCACGGCCTTGTCCTTGTCGATCTCCTCCACGCTGAAGGTGACGACCGCCTGGTCGTTGACGTGCGTGACCTCGCCGGAGGCCGGCACCACGACCAGGGTGCCGGCGGTCGGCAGGGATTCCGGCGCGGCGTGCGCGGCCAGGGCGAAGCTGGCAGCCACGGCGGCCGCGAGGTGTTTCAGGTGAGTCATGGGTCGATCTCCGAAGTTAATGGAAAAGCAAGCTCGACTCTACCTGAAACATTCCCCGCTGCTGATTTACTTGAAGCGAACCTTGCCCACCAGTTGCATTTGCAGCGTGGTCTCGCCCGGCTCGAAGCTCGGCTCGGCGACCTCGACGCTGTCAGCGTTTTTAGCGCGCATCATCATCGGCGCCGGCGCCTGGGCGCGCTCCGGCGCGTAATTGCCCGACCCTTCAAAGTCGACCGTGTCGAGCACGGCGTCGCCGACCTTGCGGCCCATGGCGTTGGCGATCGAGTTGATGCGCTCGTTGAGGTTTTTATAGGTCGCGGCGATGCGCTCGTCGTCGAGCTTTTTGGTCGTTTCCGGTGTCAGGCCGAACTGCAGGCCGTTCAGGGTCAGCACCTTTTGCGCGGCGGCCACGGTTTTAGGCAGCTTGTCGAGGTTGGTGGTGGTCACTTCCAGATACTGGCCCACGCGCCAGGCGGTCGGCACGCGCTGCTTCGGCATCTGGCCGTTCGGCAGCGGACGGTCTTCCGGATAGACTGGATAGGTGTAGTAACCCTGCGTCTTGAGCTTGGCTTGCGGATCGGCGGCCTTGACGATGTCGAGGCCCTGCTTCATCTTCTGGTTGACGCGCGAGGCGGCGGCGGCCTTGTCCTTGTCCTGCTCTTCGATCGCCAGGGTGGCAACGACCTGATCATTGACGTGTTTGACTTCGCCGAAGGCCGGCACCACGACCAGGGTTCCCGTGGTGGGCAGCGCGTCGGCCGGCGCGGCGTGCGCGGCAAGTGCGAAGGAGACGGCAGCGGCTGCGGCGAGATTTTTCATTACGGTCATTGCGGACTCCAAAGTTGAGATTACGACAAGCGAACTCTACCTGAATTTAACCGGGAGACCTGTAAGACATGGTGAGTGTTTGTAACATTTCCCATAATCACTTCCGCGATCGGCTGGAAAGGCTGCTCCCGCGCGGCGCAGGACCGCGCGGGATCGTCATCGCTACAGTAATAGATCGATGCTGCCCTAGCGGGCGAATTTAAAGGCCGCGCGCACCTCGTTCACGAAATGCCCCGGCTGCTCCATCGCCGCGAAATGTCCACCCTGCTCCAGTTCGTTGAAATGGACGAGATTGGCGAACCGCCTTTCCGCCCAGCGCCGCGACAAGCGCAGCTGCTCGCCCGGGAACATGCTGATCGCGGCCGGGGTCTGCATCGGAGCGTTGGGCATGCCGCCACGTTGCATGGCCTGCATATTTTCCCAATACAAACGCGCCGAGCTCGCGCCCGTATTCGGCAGCCAATACAACATGATGTCGTCGATCATCTGATCCAGATCGAACACGCGCTCGGCGCTGCCATCGCTGTCGGAAACATCCTGGAACAACGCATAGATCCAGGCGGCAAGTCCGACCGGAGAGTCCGCCAGGCTGAAGCCGATTGATTGCGGTCGCGTACTTTGCAGTTTGAAGTAGCCCGAGTATTGCTGGTCGTAGCGCTGGGCGTCGTCGAGCATTTGCTGCTCGGCCGGCGTCGCCTCTTCGCGTTCCTGTGCGGTGGGCTGGAACATCACCATGTTCAAATGCACACCAACCAGCCCCGGCGGCGCCTTGTAACCCAACGTCGTGGTGACGGCCGCGCCCCAGTCGCCGCCCTGCGCGGCCCAGCGGTCGTAGCCGAGGCGCCGCATCAACTCGGCCCAGGCGTCGGCGATGCGATTGATATCCCAGCCGGTGGCGGTTGGCTTATCCGAAAAGCCGAATCCCGGCAGTGACGGAATGACGAGGTGGAACGCATCACCTGCCTCGCCGCCGTGCGCCACCGGATCGGTCAACGGACCGATCACATCGCGGAACTCAAGCACCGAACCGGGCCAGCCGTGCGTCAACAACAACGGTACGGCATTCGGTTCCGGCGAGCGCACGTGAAGAAAATGGATGTTCAAGCCATCGATCTCGGTGCGGTGCTGGCCCAAGCCGTTCAACAACGCTTCACAACGGCGCCAGTCATAGCCGTTTTGCCAACGGGCGACCAGCGCCTGCAGCTTTGCCAGACGCGGCCCCTGGCTGTTGTCCGGAACAGTTTCGGCGTCCGGCCAGCGGGTGGCGGCGAGGCGCCGGCCAAGATCGTCTAGCTCGGCGTCGGGAATCGACAAATGAAAGGGCTGAATGGCTGTGGACATGAGCTTTCCTAGTTGTGCTACGCTGGCGACCGGCGCAAGCTGGTGAATAAATAAACTGAACTGGCAAGTCTAGTTTAACAGCTTTCTTTCAAATTTGTACATGTGGTCGTATTGAAGAGGACGGGTGTGGAGCCGGAGGTAGAACAAAAACGCGAACAAAAACGCGGGCGCGGCGGAAGGCCGCCGGCTGGCCGCGAAAGCGATGTCGAAATGCGCCTGCTAGCTGCCGCGACAAAATTGTTCCTGGAACGGGGCTACGACGGCACCAATTGCGACCAGGTGGCGCTGGACGCGCGCGCCGGCAAGGCCAGCATTTATGCGCGCTATGCCAATAAGCAGGCGCTGTTTTCGGCGGTGGTCGACTCCATGCTGGCGCGCTCTTTCGCCCAGGATGACGTCGCCGCCGAACAGCCGCTGCGCGAACGCTTGGCAGCAGTGGGACTGCGCGTGCTGACAGATGCCCTGCACCCGGACGCGGTGGCGTTATTGCGACTAGTCGTGGCGGAGCTGCCACGTTTTTCAGAGGGCGGCGTGCGCGCCGGCCAGCTTGTCTGGCGGCCGGGAGTGCGGCGGGTGGCGACAGCCATTACCCTGCGCGATCCTTCCCGCATCGACGCCGCCATCGCGACTGCCGAACAATTCATCGACCTGACCGTGATGCCGGCAGTCATGCGTGCAATGTTGGGCGAGTCGGCCGAACAACTCCTGGCGGCGGGACGGGATCGGATTGCCAACGCCATCGAATTGCTGTCGGCGACCGGCGCGCTGGACAACTGGAGCGAGAGCCAAGACCAACAGTCCTGCAATGATTAACCGCAGCCACGCATCAGATCTCGACATGATTTTTTCACGCGCCGAAAGACTTTAAGGACTGTATGTCATATCCATTTTTAAGCGATGTCGTCAGGGACTGGACCGGCTATGACGTTCCACTGCCATTGGCCACGTTCGGCCTGTTCGTCGCGCTCGGCGCATTGGTGGCGGGCGCGTGTTTTCACTCCGAACTGAGCCGCCTGTATGCCGCGCGCAAGATACGCGGCGCCTGGGTGGGCGGCGCCGAGGTGCCGCCGCAGCAGGTGGTCAGCGACTTCATGGTGGTGGTGATGATCGCCGGGGTGGTTGGCGCGCGGCTGTTTCATATCCTGGAGCACACGGACCAGTTCATGGCTGATCCGATGAGCATGATCTTCACCCGCTCGGGACTGAGCATTTTCGGCGGGCTGATCGTCGGCACCATCGCCGGCATGGTGTGCGTGCGCCGTTGGCGCCTGCCAGTGCGACCGCTGCTCGACGCCGCCGCGCCGGCCATGATGATCGGCTACGCGATCGGACGCATCGGCTGCCAGGTGTCGGGCGACGGCGACTGGGGCACGGTGGCCAACATGGCGTTGAAGCCAGATTGGCTGCCGACATGGTTCTGGGCGCAAACCTACGACAACAATATCTTTGGCGAGGTGATCGCCGCGCCAGGCGTCTACCCGGCGCCGATCTACGAGACAGCGATGGCGGCGCTATGCTTCCTGGTGTTGTGGGCGCTGCGCCGACATCCGTTTCGCACGGGTTGGCTGTTTTCGGTGTACCTGATCCTGGCCGGCGCCGAACGCTTGCTGATTGAACAGATCCGCGTCAATCCGGTGCTGGATTTCTTTGGCGTGCGCGCCACGCAAGCGGAGCTGATCGCCGTCGTGCTGATCGTGCTGGGCATGTTGGGCGCTGTGCTGCTGGGCCGACGCCGTGCCGGCGACGGCAAGCTGCTCAGGCCAATTTAAAAGGACAGCCGATCCATGTGGTTTAGCCACCCCAAACCCTTCATCACCAGAGCGGTCGCGATGCAGGTGGCAGAGCAGAAAAAGCTGCCGCCGCCGGATACCTCGACCATCACGATCGAGCATGAGGACGTTTCCATCCCCGAGTTGCGGCAGCGGTCGGGCACTGAGGGCGCGAGCACCGCGCCGATCCGCATCAACGTGGCACTTCAGTTGCGCGAATATTTGGATTTTCGATGGGCGAGCGCGCAACCGAAGAAAAACAGGATGCGCTTGCCGGATCAGGTCAGAGGCACGCTTTGGTATTTTCTGCGTGCGCGACATGCGCAGGCGAGCACGGTTGACATTGACGAGCAGCAGATTCGGCTGACCGGCTCTGAAGGCACATCGGTCTGGCGCTGGCAGGATGTGCGCGAAGTCCGCCCCTACCCCTCGGGATATTTGCTGCGACTGGCGGACATATCGATACCGGTCCCTTACCGGCTGCTGAACGCCGATCAACGTGCCCGTTTCAGGGCGATCATGCGAAAGTAGACGACGATGGCGCTTGATTTCGTTGGCGAGGTGCTGGTGCGCATCGTCATGGAGGTGATTTGCTACGGCACTGGACGAGTCGTTATTCCCGTCCTGTCACTGGGCCGGGCGCGCGTCGACAAGTGGAACGCACGCAGATACGTCACAACGTTTACACCGTGGTGGCGCGAAGACGGGAAAGTGGTGTTCAGCGGCGAAATCGCCGCATTCATCGGCGTTGTGTTCTGGATCGCCGTCGCCGTAGTGGCGTACAACGTTCATCGTCGGTGCAACTGAAATCGCTTTCTCGAGACTTCAATCAAGACCGCCGCATGTAGAAGGGTGAAACTCTCACATTCCCAGCCTGTCTGCATGCGCGTGACTTCGCTTGAAGTTGGCGCCCCACCTTCTACAATATCCGTATGCTCATCACGTTCGATCCAATTAAACGTGACAAAACGCTCGCTGAGCGAGGGCTTGATTTCACAGATGCATGGCAGGTGTTCGCAGGTCCCACGTTGGAGATCCCGGACCAACGAAAGAGCTACGGCGAGCAGCGAACGATCTGCTATGGCCTGCTGAAAAACAGAATGGTTGTCGTTATTTATTCGACGAAGCTCCCATCGTCGAATCATCAGTATGAGGAAAGCCAATGAACGTGAAAAATCCCGTATCGCACCGTCCCTTGGGATCTGATCTGGCATGCATCGACGCCCATGAGATTCAGCCTGGGGAGTATGAAGAGATTCCAGAGTTGACCGAGGAAATGCTGGCGATCGCCGTCATCAAGATACCTGTTAGCCCGACCGTCACCCAATCGCCGCTTCCGGTCGACGACTTGAAATAAGAAAAGCCGGCGTCGGGCCGCTCTGGCCCGATGTCAAATCGTTCAGAAGACGCAATCAGCGCGCAAACTTACCTGCATTAAACAGGATCATATTTCAATAACTGCGCGCTTGCCGTCGGCATTAACAAGGGCCCACCCCAGGCTTGCAAGCGTCACTATGATCAGACTACCAACAAGGCTGCCCGCTAGGGAGAATGAATAGTCTGATACAGCGAACGCCTGCAACTCCTCGGTATTCGTCAGGCAAGCCATCGTGATTGTGCTGACGCCACTCAACAAGGATGTCCAAAGCAGCACGATACCGAGATGCCTTCTCCAATCGTGAAACCCGGTCAATGATAGACCAAAGATCAGGGCGATGATGGCCGGGACCAAAAGTATGACAACGGCCACAGTCATAGTTATTGCAGACCCGCCGGCGGTAAAACCCAGGGTACAAATGATGAAAAGAAACATGCCGGCGACGATATGAGATAAGACACTGAATAGCTTGAGCATCGATGCACCTCGGTTTAGTGGGGAGAAAAGAACAGCATTGCGGAGAGTATGACGCCGACCCTGGTTGGTAGAACTGCTACGCGCCGGCGGCATTTTTAGCAGACAGAAAAAAGCGGTCGGCTTTGGCAGAGAAAAGGAAATAAGCAAGCAAGCCGACCACCATTAAAGCCGGTACCAACATCAATTTCATCGGAGATGTCACCAGCCCTAACAGCAAATTGATTGAG
>Ga0308163_10001804_pt1 | contig 21608 bp, 24 predicted proteins | sample PhyTR1_FD_201037 | JGI IMG/M metagenome (GOLD analysis project Ga0308163, IMG submission 201037) | Phyllosphere microbial communities from UC Gill Tract Community Farm, Albany, California, United States - DLSLT.R1 | ecosystem: Host-associated > Plants > Phyllosphere > Unclassified | place: USA...
GCGGTTCAGGGCGCGCACGACGGTGGGGAATTCGCCGATCGCGTAGACCTCGGTCTGGCTTCCGTCGCGGTGGCCCATGAAGCCCTCCAGATCCCACTTCTTCGCGCCGTTGTTACGGACGAGGGTCGCGAGGCTGTGGCGCAGCAGGTACGGACGCCACTCGCGGCCGGCGGGCATTTCGAGGTTCGACAGCATGGTATCCCACGCGCGATCGACGTCCTGAATGGCGCGGCCGTGATAGTTCACAAGCCAGCCTCGGCCGGCGCGATCCGGTATCGGCAGCGCCATGTACGTCTCGTATTCCTCGCGCAGCCAGCGATCGAGCAGCGGCAGTACCGGCAGGACGGCGCGATGCTTCTTGTTCTGTGTGCGGCCTTGCGGGTTGAGGTCGAGCGTCGGCGCGCCTGGCCACCACTGCTCGCGGTCGGGCGCGACGTTGATGTCGACGACAGCACCAGGCCGCGCGATCGTGCAGACCGATGCGACAAGGAACGCATGCAGCGAACCGCGTTGGCGATCGGGCTCGGCCGCGTAGGCGAACATCTTCGCCAGTTCCTCGACACCGATTCGGGTGCGACGCTGGCGTTGCACCTGGCGGGCGGGGAGGGGCTTGTAGATCGGTCGCTTGTCGGAGCGCGCCGGCTCCGCGTTGGCGGCATGATTCAAGACGGCGATCAGCTGCGCGATCGACGCCTCGGTTGCGGCCGGCGAGCGCGCGCGCGATACGGTGACTTCGCCCCTGCCGTTGCGCCATTCGACCGGCTGCAATCGGGACCAGGCGCGGAAGGCGTTGACGAACACAGTGCCGCACGCCGTCGCGCAACTGGTGGAGTGGCCGAACCGGCCTTCCGCACCAAGAGCCTGCTCCGCATCAAGGAATGCGACAGCATGCGCCAAGCGACCCGAGATCGTGTCAGCCGAAGCGCGCGTGTTGCCCCACTCGATTTTATAGTCTGCGATGGCGTCGGTCAGGAGGTACGCTTGTGCCTGCGCGAGCGGTTGCCCGCATGCGTGACAGAAGGCCGGCGCTTCGCCCTTGTCGGCAAGGTAGACCTTGTCGAGCTCCAGAATGGCCGCTGCTACGTCGCTTGTAGCCGTCGACGTGCTGCGCTCGCGTCGCGTTCCACTGTCGTACCACCAGATGTATAGATTGGGGCTCCGAAGGGTTCCGTCTGCCCGTCCGTCATGGGCGAGCCAGTATTTCCCTCTTTGGTAGACCGGCGGAGTGCGTCGCGGCATTGTGTCTGTTCTTTCAAGTAGTCGGCTACGGCGCGATTGATGACGTCGAAGAGTCCGAGGCTTCCGAGTAGATCGAGGTCGGGGGACTCGATCCGGACGCCTTTCCCGACGTCGGCCGCTCGCATCAGCTTGCGGGAGAGTTTGATCAGTGACGGGGCGTTCATCAGCCCTTTGCCTCGGCAAGCACGGCGCGCAGCTTGGCGGCATGCTCCAGCATTTTGTTGCCGCGGGTTTCGAGCGACTTTGCCGTGAGCAGAAGGTCAAGGTTAGAGATGCCGCGTTCGGCATTGAGTTTGAAATTCACGTTGCGCGGGGTGACGCCCAAGATGTCCGCCAGCGTCTGCTTCTTCCCTCCGAGAATTTCGTAGGCAGTTTGCAGCCCCATCATGCGTGGCATCTCGATCGGGAAGCCGCGCTGTTCCCGGTTTGGGGAACAGTTCGTTGGCTGTGACGAGGGCTGAGACTGGCGAGCTTCGGAGGGAGCGGCGCTGATCATCATGGAGATCCTGTTGGTGCGAGGGGATCGAGCGGTCGCGCCAGCGGCCGTTCTTGTAGAAAGCGTTTCGCCAAGAGCGGCGAGCGGATCAGAACATGGGCGGCGGGCGTCGCTGGATCGGGTGGAGATCCTTGGCGAGGCAGAGGACGGCCTGTCCGTCGTCGAAGCGGACCGAGGCGAAAGCCTTGCGGACGGCGAGGACGTCGCACTGCTTTCCGGTGCGGCCGAGCCCTTGGAAGAGGGCACAGTCGCCGCCACAGACTGCGACGTTGCCCACGTCACGAGCGGACCGTCTTGGCGAAGGGCATCGCGGACAGGGGTTTGAACTCGGGCTCGACGTTGCCGAGTGCCAGCCGGCAAATCCGGCGCCACTGCGGCGCGAGCGACGCGCGCATGACGCCGATCGCCGTCGCGCCTGCGCTGCCGAACAGGGTCAGCGCCACGCCTGTGAGGACGTCCTGGAGCATCAACGACGCCGATCCGATGTGCCGGCGACGAGCATGACGATAGCGACGGGGATCCAGATCACCGCGAACAGGATCGCGAGGACGATCTTGGCGATGCGGCGACGGCGCATGGCGCGCTCGAGCTGCGTCGCGCTGGTTGCGACGGCGATCACTGGTAGCACTCCACCGGCGCGGTGTCTGGCAGGCATGCGGTGCAGGCCTTGTCAGTCGCCCAGGCGCACGCGCCATGCTCGTCACTGGTGCAGGGATCCCACAGGCTGCAACCGCAGCCACGGCAGATGCGGGGGTGGCTGTCGCCCGGATCGGTAGCGAGCTGGCGGTAGACGTCCGGATCGAACGGGAAGACGCTGCGAAGGGCTTCCAGCGTCTCGGGGCGACGTGCCGTATTGCCGGGCGTTTCCAGCACGTAGATCAGGTCGAGCGCAGGTGCGACCTCGTCGGCGTTCCGCGCCAGCATGCCGACGACTTCCTTGATCGACATGCCAGCCGCCTCGCGGCGCAGGCGGAGGTACGCGGCAGGCGTCAGGGCCGCGGCGCTGGCGGTCGCGGCGCGCTCGCCTCGCTGCATCGGCATCGTGAATGTACGCGGGAAAGCGTGCATCATTGGGCATTCCTTTCGGCAAGGGGGTAGCGGTGCCGGAAGCGGGTGCTTCCGGATGGCGGGGGATGGTTCAGGACGTTTGCGGCCGAGGCCGCGGGGATCAGGTCACGGGATCAGGTCGGGGAAGGCACGACCTCCGCCGCGTCAGGCTGATCGTCGTTGGCAGGCACCCGCTGGTCATCGTTCGCGGGCTTCGAGCGCCACTGGCCGTGCGGCAGGATCGCTTCGGTGATCGCGGGGTTTGGCTTCATGCTCGGCCGCACGGTGCGGAAGATGCCGAGCTGCGCTACGAAGGTGTGTTGGCAATCGGCGTCCTGGCAGACGTAGCGGATCTCGCGCGTGAACACGTCGAGCTGGACGGAGTCGTATGCGATCGCGCGCGTCAGGCAGTGCGGGCACACCGTTGCGGGTACGCGCGGCGTGTAGTTTCTCTTCGTCTTAGTCACTGATGGGTCCCCCCGGCATTCCCCGGCCCCGTCGACATGGCAGGACGAAGGAAACTGGGCAGGCGTCGGCATATGCGACGCAGGACGCCGGCAACCTGTTGCGCCTCGACCAGCGCACGATGGTGATCGCGCGGGGAAGCGCCGGGCTGAACGGCAATGAAAAGAGCCGCGTGCAATTCACTTGTCTCGCGGATGAATTCGATCGAGTCGGCGGACAGCGCGCGGCGGCAGGCGTCCTGCTGCTCGACCTTGATATCGAGCTGATGGCTGAAGGCATCGCGGAACGGCGCATCCTCGCCGCCATTGAGGCGGTGAGCGGCATCGAGCGCGAGCGCCTGCGGCAGCGTCGGCAGCGTATCGCTATCGGGGTTCGCCCACTCGTAAATGGTGCGCTCGGCACGATCGACGACCTTGGCTGCAGCGGCCGCGCCGATCTGCGCAATCACTTTGGTCATCGCGTCGGCGAAGCTGTCGGGGGTGCGGGGCTTGGTCATGCGATTCGGCTACGCTGCGAAACGCTATGGAGATCGCAATCGACCGATGCGTCAAGCGTGCGGTAAGGATGCGGCATGGTGCGGGCAGGAAGAGGTGGGCGACCGATGCTGGTCAATGCAGCGACTGCGTCGTGAGGTATCGCGCGATCGGGCCAGTTGGCCGGCACACGAAACCACGCGGCGAACTTTTCGAGGTTGCCTACCGAGAAGGTCTTGCCATCGCGAAGGCGGTTAAAAAACGCGCCGCTGCTCACGACGATTGTGGCTACGCGGGAAAGCGACTTGCCGCCCCATCGAACGACTTCAGCGTCATACGAATCGGCGATCGTTCGCAATGCGTTCTCGTATGCTGCGCTCATAACGCATACTTACGTCACGCATGCAGCATGGGTCAACGTAAATATTCCGCATGTCATGCGTCACGTCATGCGTCATGAGTGCAGCATGAGGAAGAACGTACCCGATGTCCTGAAGGAGCGGCTGTCGGCGAAGGTAGCCGAGAAGAATATGTCGGCGCGTGAGGTGTCGATTGCGGCCCTGAACAAGCCGGATGCGATCCGCGCGATACTCGCAGGCCATATGCCTGGCCTCGATCGGCTGGATGCTATCGCGGAAATCTTAGACACCACGTCGGATTGGCTGCTGGGACGTGACCAGGGCATCGAGCGCACTATTCCCGAGGACGGGAACACATCCGAAGCCGCGCTCCGACGCCTGCCGAAGACGCTGCCGATCTACGGCAGCGCTCTAGGTGCCGACCTTTCCTTTCCGGATGGAAACGGGATCGTAGTGAATGTGGAGCAGACCGAGGTTCACATGGCTGCACCCACGGATTTCATGGCTCGGCCGATTGGCGTAACAGGTAGGCCCGATCTCTACGTAGTGCTGGTTTCGGGGCACTCCATGGAGCCGCGGTACGATTCAGGACGGCGCGTGCTGGTCGATCCGAAACGGTCGCCAGGCGTTGGCGACGACGTTGTCGTGCAGCTGCGCGGTCCGACGTTCGACGGCGAAGAGATCCGGCATGTGCTGATCAAGCAGCTAGTCCGTCGACGGCCTGGTGTCGTCGTCCTGCGCCAGTTCAATCCGATCGTAGAATTCGAGGTTCCGAACGAACAAGTGTCATCGGTCCACCGCGTAATGCCTTGGGATGAGGCTTTGGGCTTCTAAACTATCGCTAGTAGGCGGATGGCTCCATTTTGGATCCAATTTTAAATTCGCGTCGAGTTTGACGCGCCGTTGAAACCGATAGTAGGGGGTGTGGATGAACTTCTTGTACGAACATCTATCCGAGATCGCCTCATTTGTTGGTGGATTGGTTAGCGGCGGTGCGCTGGTCACATTCAAGAATTCCCGCAAACAAGCGTCTGGTCGCAGCCGCTTTGTCGATCAAAGTCGAGCTTCGGCCGGCAGGGACAATATAGGCGGAGACAGAATTTCTGGCCGCGGCAAGAAGGGCTAACCCGACCTTGCACGATCGCGTCGATCAGTCGAAGGCGTCAGCTGGGCGCGACAACATCGGGCGTGATGGGTACGACGGCGATAATATTCACGGCAATAAGTATGTCCAAGCACCGCCGGGACCGCTCAGTCAGATAGCGCAACTCAAGCTTCGCCTACAGCGCGAGATGGTCGATAAGGATCAGTTCGGTGGTACGATCGAGAGCTTACAGCGGTTTGAACGGCGCGTGCCGTCCGACGGCATTGTCGGGTTGGAGAACAAGCTCGGCGCAAGTGGCCGTGAAGATGAGACGTTTCATGCGCTTGACGAGAAGGAGCGGTTTGCCAAACTGTTAACGCGATGGTCTCTGTATTCGTCTGGCCAAGAGATATTCGCATATTTACTTGCGGAGATTGACTATAAGTTTCGTAAGTTTGTTACTCCACGTGCCGATTCTCTTGACCGTCTTGGTTTAGATGCTTTAATAGATGAAAGTGTGATCAGGCCAATACTAAAAGAATTCGATGCTGCCGTATTTAACATCAACTGTGCAGACGTCGAAGGCATGATATACTGGCTAGCGGATCGCTGCTTCGTGAGGTGGCACTCGTGATCCAACTGACATTTGAGCCGGCTTTCGACGCATACCACGGTATGTATCGGACATTGCGGTTGCGAAGCACGTTCCAGCAACTGGGTGGCGTACCGATCGATTTGGCACGGATCCTGGACTTCTATCTGCTTTACCCTTTTCGCCTGTCGGCGATCCGGTTAAAGCGAGAAGACCTGCGCATACGGACGATAGCAAAACGCTACGACAAGACGCGGCCATACAGTGAAATGCCGGACGATCGTGTCATTGTTCATCGGATGAAGCCAATCCAATATGCCGCGTACAACACGCTAGCTGTAGGGCAGTTGCTTGAGGTCGGTGCGCTTGAGGAAGAGTGTATCAAGCCGACAGATAGCGATCTACCGCCGCGGTTGAGTGGCCGTATTGCTGTAGCGAACGAGGATGACGCAGACCTAATCGACGCCCTTGCCGTGCTTGCAACCAATTACACACTTACCGGCGCGGACGGCTTGAAAGCGCGTACAGGGCTCTTGGAATACCGATATGACTAGATACGATCCTACGTTGATCGTCCGCGACGTCGCCGTGGTTCGGGGCGGTCGCACTGTTTACAGCGGCTCGTTCCACGTCGGGGTGAATATTATCCAGGGGGCGAATTCGTCGGGCAAATCGACGATCCTCAATCTCATCTGCTACGGCTTGGGCGGTGATCTGTCCGATTGGAGCGAGCACGCGCTTCTCTGTGATGATGTTTTCATTGGCGTCGAGTTGAGTGGCAAGCCCGCAACGCTGCGTCGGCATATTGCGCCGAAGAGCGGTCAGCCAATGGAGATATTTGGTGGCCCTCTGACGGCTGCCATGAGTGGCCGCGTAGACCAATGGAGCCGCTATCCTTATCAGCGGTCCCAGACGACGGAAAGTTTCTCGCAGGCACTATTCTCAATTCTCGGCATACCGGAGGTGACCGCCGAAGGCGCAAGCAACGTCACCATGCATCAGGTTCTGCGCCTTTTGTACGCTGACCAACTTAGCCCTGCAGATGCCCTGTTTCGGCAAGAAGGATTCGATCCACCGAACCTGCGCGATGCGGTCGGGCGGCTGTTATGCGGCGTCTTTGAGCCCGAGTTGTACAGTAATGAAATTGAATTAAAGTTGCTTGATAATAAGCATCGTGAAGTCAGCGCTAATTTGACCAGCATATTTTCTGTGCTGGGAACAACGCGTCATGACATGTCGCTGATGTGGGTACGGGAACAGAGAGACAAGCTAGCGAGCGAGCGTGGTCAGCTCGAGGCCGCGATCGCGAAAGCTGAGCAGGAATTGTTCAGCAGCGAAGCCGACGACGCACTTACGCTCGATGCGCAGAACGAGGCATATACCGCTGTTCAGCGGCTCAGCACCGAGATTGCCGATGCAGAACGGCGGCTTAGCGGTCTGCTGCTCACCGTTGCCGATTCAGGCGACTTCGTAGCGGACTTGGAGCGTAAGTTATCCGCGCTAAACGACGCACAGGCGGTTGCAGACGATATTGGCGGCGTTCACTTTCATTGGTGCCCGGCGTGCTACGCTCCGCTTGAAGATGAAAGCGGGCATGCCTGCTACCTTTGCAAACTGCCGTTTGATCCCGAACGCTCGCGCGAGCGCGTTGTTGGCTTAATCAACGAGACCAGGCAACAACTTCGTCAATCTAAAGCGCTCCAATCGGGGCGTCTGGCCGAAATTCCAAAGATCGAACGGCAGCTTTCGACACTGCGCGAGCAGTGGGCGGCGGCGTCCGCGCGATTCAACGAGCTACGACGTCTCCCGTCGACATTGAAACAGTCCGAGTTGCGAGGGCTCCAACGACGCATTGGTTATCTTGAGCGTCAAGAGGAAGACCTGAACGAGAAAGCTGAGCTGGTTGATGTTGTCGCCAGACTCAGTGAGGAGAAGGCAACTCTCTCCGAACGAATTGATAGCTTGCGCACTCGTAACGAGCAGTTGCGTCATAGCGTGGAGCAGCGTCAAACACGAGCTTTTACGCTTATTGAGAACAATATACGCGATCTATTGAAGAAAGATCTTCGGCGACAGGACAGTTTCGTCAATCCTGAGCGTGTCAGAATCGATTTTGGTGGAAACAGAATAAGTGTTGATGGGCACACTTATTTCTCGGCGAGTTCACGTGTGGTGCTTAAGACAAGCTTCGTGATCGGTTTTCTCGAAGCAGCCTTACAGGCTTCATTCTTTCGTCATCCACGTTTCTGCATGCTTGATACGATTGAGGATAAGGGGATGGAAGTCGAGCGCAGTCACAATCTGCAGCGTCAGATTGCCCGTATTTCGAGTGAAGCAAAGGTGGATCATCAAATTATCTATGCCACGTCAATGATTGCTCCAGAACTTAATTCACGGGAATACACCGTCGGAGAATTTACGACGTTGGATTCGCCGACGCTTAATATCTTGTCGTAACTGCGGCTCTGACGGCGACTTAAGAACTTTCAAGCTTTAACTGGGTCGTAAAACCGCCGTCGCCGAACGTATGCGTCACCTCGGCTACTAACCAGCCGATCGTATCTATTGCTGCCTTGTACCCGGTGACGTTCGCCTTCGTTTCCGGATGGATGTCCGGGCGACCTAGTGCCAGCGTAAGGGACAGGGAGACCGGTTCGCGGCTGGCGCGACCGTTTGCAGCAGTGGCCGCGGCCTGGGCGTCGGCCTCGTTACCGTAAACGTGAGAGAGCGTCTTCGCACCGTCCGCTTTGCCGGCGACGAAGTGCTGCCGTTTACCCGATTTGCGATCATGCCATGTCGCTTTCACGCCGGGCACATCTTCGCGCCTCTGGCGACTGAATTGGTGCGCGTCACCGTCGCGACGCGCGATCGTGACCGTTCCGATCGCCTTGCCGGTGGCCGTGACGCCAGCCGAGATTGGTGAGAATATGAGGACGCCCCGAGCGATCTTGGCGACCGCGCCACGCTCACGGCCGAGCCGGCGCAGAAACGCCAAATCGCTTTCCCGGTTCTGTGCTTTCGACTTGATCGCGATCCCGGCGAGACCAGCGGCGCAGCGCGGCGTAAGACCATGATGCTGCGCCACATCGCTTACGATCGTCCCTAGCGTTGTACCGTGCCAGCTCTTCTCTCGCCTAGTCTTCAGCTCGCTAGTGAAGTCGGCAGAGCGCGCGCGGATCGTGATCAGGTCGGGCGGGCCGCCATGCGCGACCTCGTCGACGATGAACCATCCCTTGTCGACCAGGCCGGCCGTGACGTTGCTGCCCTGCTTCCAGCCGAGCCAGACGTGGATCTTCGCGCCCGTCGGCGGGAGCGCGACGGTGCCGTCGGTGTCGTCGATGATTAGATTGAGCTGGTCGGCTTCCTCTCCACGTTTCTCGCTGATCCCTAGCGAGACGAGGCGACGGCGTGGCGCGCGGCCGTTCGGTTGCGGCATCTTGCCTTCCAGAACCGGCGTGATGTCCTTGCCGTCGACGACGACACGAACCGCTGCGATATTGGAGATCATGCTACGTCGCTATCGACGCGAAGGAGGTCGATCGCGAAATCGATCTGCCGCGGCGTGCCATCGGGAAAGAAGACTTTGCCGCGATCGTCGATGCCGGTGATGACGTAGGAGCCGTAGACATAGCCACGCCCGTCGACCAGCGACCAGGCGTCGCCGGTGTCCGCCATGCGGCGCAGCTCGTCGATCGAAACCCGTCCGTCCGCGATCTCCAGATAAACGGATCCGGGCAGCGCGATCGTTTCGACGCCGGGGCCGGTGAACTGCGTGGCGTCACGCGCCCCGATCCTCGTCGAGGTAACGTGCCGCCAGTCGGCACGACGGGCAATCTCATCAAACGCCAGCGTGTCGATCGAGAAAGCGAACAGGCCAAGTGCGAGCAGCATCAAACGGTCTCATAATCAGGGGTGTCAGCAAACGACGAACGGCCACGCGCAGCCGTCTCTCGATCCCGGCGGTCGAGTTCGTCTGCAACGGCGCGGGCAAGCGCCTGACTGTCTTGTCCCGGCTGCTGATTGATATGAATCACGTAGCTAGGCGAGGAAGCACGTGCGTTGCCTGCGGGTGCGGACGCCGTGCTGCCGGCACCGGCACCGGCCAATGCCATCGCTGGGATCGCACTGCCGGTGACCATCGCCGCGGTAAGGCGACTGGATAGGCGGTCCATGCGCCTGACGGGTTCGCCTTCCTGAGCGGCGATGCCGTTCGTCAAGCCGTCGACGATGTGACCGCCGAAGCCCATGAAGACGCGGCTAGGTGATCTAATGCCCAGCGCTTTTCGAAAGGCACCGGAAGCAGTGCTGGCAACGCTTGTGACAGCAGAGACCACCCAGCGCAGCCCGCTCAACAACCCGTTGACCAGGCCCTGCATCATGTGACGGCCGGCTTCGGTGAGGCGTGCCGGCAGTTGAACGCCGAACAGGCTGAGCAGGGCCGCAACGCCGCTGTAGACCAAACCTACCGGACTGAAGTTGAGCAGCATGCCGGCGACGCCGGCAATGCCACCGGCGAACCCTGCCTTGATGCCATTCCACACGCCAGCGAACCAGCCGCTGATCGCGCCCCAGTTGGCGTAGATCAGGTAGGCTGCGGCGCCGATCGCGACGATACCGGCGACCACACCGAGGGCGATGCCGATCACTGGCAGCATCCCAATACCAAGCGCGCCGGCGGCGAATGCCAGTGCGGAGAAGGGCGCGACCAGGCCCGCGATGACGATCGCACCGCCGCCCAAAATGAAGAACAGGCCGGCAAATGCCGCGGCACCTACGGCGATCGCCTTCGTCGCATTCGGATACCGGTTGGCAACATCACCGATCCAAGTAGCGAACGCATTGGCCCGTTTTACGACCGCGTTCACCGTTGGCAGCAGCTGCGACCCGAGCGTGATCGCTAGCGTGGTGGCGTTGATCTTCAACTGCTTGGATTGCTCGGCCGAGTCCTTCATGCGATCGGCAAAGTCGCGATCCGTCGTGCCGCCCGCCTTCGATGCCTCGGCCCGGATCTTCCGGAATTCTTCCATGTTTTGGATCAGGGGGCGAAGGCCCTGCTGCACCTGGGCGTCTTCGAACAGATACCCCAGCTTCGACAGATCGCCTTTGAGCGTCTTGTTCGTAAGCTCGGCGATGGCCTCTAGGGGGGTCTTCCCTTCGCTGTACGCCTTTTTCAGCGCCTTCGGGAGATCCACGCCCATCTTTTCAAATGCTTTGTTCGTCGCCGGCGATGCGATCTTCTGAAGGATGTTCGCGAGGTTAGAGCCAGCAGAGGCGGCGTCGCCGGCACCCTTGCGAGCGATCTGCAGCCCGGCGGCGAGATCCGCCACGGCACCGACGCCCGTTTGGCCTAAGCCCTGATATGCGGCCGTCAGCGCCGGGAAATACTGCGCCATATCCTTGATCTCGAACGCGCCTGCCTTGCCGGCACTGGCCATGACGTCGATGATCTTCCCGGTCTGCGCGACCGGCACCTTCAGGTTGTCGGTTGCGGCGAACGCGGCAGCGGATAGATCCGCGATCTCCGCCTTATACGCCGTCGCCGCTCGGCCGATCGGCGTCATCATCTTCACCGCGTCGGGGACTTTGGCACCGAGACCAGCAAGGGCGTCAACGCCAGCCTGCAGATCCGCTGGCATTTGATTTGCGGCGCGAGCGGAGACCAGTAGGTTGCGGCCGAGCTTGTCCGACGCGGCACGCGAAAGATCGGCCTTCTGACCGATATCCGTCATTACCGACTGGTATTCCTGCGCCGCCTTGATGCTGCCGATCAGCGGGGTCGCCATTGCCATGCCCGTGCCGATCGCCGCGGCACCGCCGGCCGCAAGGCCAGTGGCCACGCCCTGCATGCGGGCGAATCGCGCACGGCCAGTTGCCATACGGCGCTCGCGATCGGCCAAACGAATTACGCGCCGTTCCTGCTCCGCGATCTCTTGATTGGTTTCCCGGGCGCTGTTCCGAAGGTCGCGTTCATGGCGTGCCAGTTCCGTCGTAGCGACGCCGGCCTCGCGCAGACGATCTCGGAGCGTTCCCAACTCGCGCGTCTCGGCCTGGTGCTGACGTTCGAGCTTTGCGGCCTCCGCCTTCGCCTTAGCGAACTCGCGGGTCATGGCACGCGTGGGCTCTGCGGTTTCGGCCATTTGACGGCCGAGCGCTGCCGCCTTTTGGCGGGCGGATTGCATCTGCTGCTCGGTCGAACGCAGGCCGGCTTTCAGAGCGCGGAAACCGGCGATGTCGCCCTGCGCACGCTCGATCGCTTTCAGGCTATCGCGGGTCAGCCGAAGCGCCTGCGCCGCCTTCGTCGATCCACCGGCAATGGCGCGCAAAGGGCCGGTGACGCGGTCGCCGGCCTCCAAGAGCATCCGAATGCGCAGGTTACGGTCCACGCTATTTTCCTTCGGGATTGTGGCGGCGAGCGGCGCGGTTGCGCCATTGCATCAAGTCGGGAACCGCCAGCGCGTCCAGCGCGTCAGGAGGCCAATGAAAGACGAAGGCGATATCCGCCATCGGCTCCTCTACATGCTCTGGGAAAGCGCTTCCTTCGTCGCAGTCGGTAGCAAAAAATCGACCAGCACCCCTGCGACTTGCATGACGTCCGCGGGGTCCATCTGATCGATCAGATGAGGGTGCAGGATCGGCTGGGTCACGCGCGGGGCTACGAGCGCAACCTGGTTGAAATCCATACGGACCAGGCCCCCGAGATTCGCGCCGCGCAATGCTCCGGCCATCGGCTTACGAACATGAACCACCGTGCCCGCCGGCAGCACGACCTTGTCAGCAACGACGACATCATATTCGAGAGTGATTTCACCTGGCGCACCGGCCGGGGCGGGGGTCGAGTTGTCGTTCTGGTTGTCCATCGTACGTTTCCTGTCAGGTCTTGGTAGTTGGTTGGGTCAGCGCGGAAGCGCTAAGGCGGAGATCAGAAGCCCAGCGCGACGCGATGTGCGGCCATCAGGTCGACGCCACCGACGATCTCGATCATGCCGAGAACATCGATCTCGACTTCGACGACGCCGTTCCACGTCAGCTTGAAGTAGCTGAGCTGGCTCTTGACCTTAAATTCGGTGTCCTCGCCGGGCTTCCATTCGCCCATGTCGACCTCTTCGTGCCGACCGCGCGTAACGATCTCCAAGATGTCGACCGCGCCGGTGTCGTCGTTCTGGAATGATCCGACGAAGCGCTGCTGTACGCCAGCGAGGTTGAGCATGCCGTATTGGCGAAGGATCTGGCGCATGGGACCGCCATAAGTCGCCTCCATTTCGAGCGGCTCGCCACCCATGTCGACCTTGACTGCGCGACCCATGCCACCGGCACGGTATTCCTCGAACTTGCGCGCGAGTTTGGGGGGCGTGATCGAGACGGTTTCGCCGATGAAGGCTTCGCCGTCGTTAAACATCATCGTCTGCTTGAGCTTGCTGGGGAACGCCATCGCGTCGACCTTTCGTGCGTGAGGTGGGTTTAGTTGCCGGCGACCAGGCTGGTGAAGTCGGCAAAGAACTCGTCGGAGATCTCCTGCTCGATCCCGAGCGCCTCCAGCGGCGGTACGAAGGTGTAGCGGTAGCCAATGAGCAGCTTGCCCGCCTTCAGCTGATCGACCGGGTTCTTGGCCCCGTCGAACACCGCGACGGCACCGAGGATGCGGCCGGCGCGCTTGTCCTGTCGGAACTTCTCGTTGATCTGCTCGACGATGTCCTTCGCCAGGCTGGGCAGCAGCGGCTTGTCCATCGCCCACACCAGGCCGAGCGCGACTGTGTCGGCAAGGATCTGTGCGGTGCGGCAGGCGCTTTCGAACACGAAGTCGCTGGCGGGTGCGGCGCAAGTGCGATTGCCCCAAAAGCGCAGTTCGCCCGCGATACGCACGACGGTGACCAGCTGGGACGCGTTCAGCACGTTCGCGTCGCAATCGGGGTCCTGAATATCGAAGGTCACATCTGCGGCCAGGCCGTCGACCTCCGGCAGTGCGACGTTCGACAGCGTCTTGTGCCAGCCCTGTGTCTGGTCGATCGCGGCGCGCGCGCCCATGGCGACGGCCGCGACCGGCACGCCGATGCTTGCACCGTCCGCGCCATAGGGAGCGGTCACGCTGGGCCAGAGCAACGTCAGCTCGCGCGCGTCGGGGAACAGGGCGCGGTGGGCGATGGCCTCGCCGCGGTCGTTGCCGATGGCGTACGCGTAGACGCGGGCGCGGAGCCGCTTGGCGACGGTGACCATCGCCTTCGTGACCACCTCACCTTCGAGACCAGGTGCGCCGATGATTCGGGGATGCAGGTTCAACTGGGCCGACGCGGTGAGCAGCGCCTGCATGCCGGTTTTCACGCCTGCGACGTCAATACCAACGACCGCGGTCGCCGTCGCTGCCGGCGTAGCACCTGGCGCAACGCGCACCACGACGATCGGCGCGTCGACCTGGCCGGCGATGGCCTTCAGCGCGGCGCGCAGCGTGCCGTCCGCGCCGGCCTTCTCGATCGCGTCGTCGATGTTCGTTACCGCGACCGCGGTGTCGAGCGGAAACGCGCCGGCCACTGCGGCCGGCGCGGTGGCGATCAGTCCGATGACGGCGGTGGCGACGGTGACGATCGAGCGGCGCGAGGTCTTCACCTCGTTGACGTTGATCCCGTGGAGGAAGCTCATGTGCGGACCTTTCAGGCGAGCGCCGACAGGGCGCGGACGGTGGACGAGTGGGTAAAGGCGGGTGCGCCGGGCACGTCGGTGCGACGGCCGGTGATCGTGAGGACGGCCGACTGCGGGAGTTTTCCCGGCGAAAGCGCGACGCGGGAAAGTCGTGCGCGGCCTTCCTGGCGCAGCAGCGCGTGCGCAGCAGCGGCGATAATCCGGACGCGGCCGAGTTCGTTGTTCGGCTGGTCGATCAGCTTGGGGACTTCCGAGCCATAGTCGCGCCGGCCGCATCGTGTGCCGACCGGCGTTTCAAGGATGTCGTCGATCGATTGGCCGAGGTGATCCCCGCCAGCCAGGCGCTTGCCGGTATGGCGATCCATCCCGATCACTGCGGCTTCCCCGACAGTCCGCCACCTGTCTGGACGCCAAGATGTACGTGATCCTTGAGGCTCTTGCCCGCGCCGACGACGTCGGTGTCTGCCGTGATCGTGCCGTTCGACTTGATGTCGCCGTCGACCGTCATGTCGCCTTTGAACACGAGACCGCCATCGGCATCGATTCGCAACGTCGCGCCGGCTGGCAGGATGGCGGTCAGCGCGTGGGACTTGGGATCGTAACCAATGCGTGCGCCGTCCTGGTATTCGGTCAGCGTCGATTCGTCGTTTGCTGGGCGCGGATGCGCGTCGCTCGACAGGCTGCCGATGATCACGCCGCGCGCGGTGTCGGCTTCCGGTGCAAGGACCATGACCTGTTCGCCAATCGCGGGCGGGCAGTGGGTGCGCGTGGATCCGGCTCGGCTTTCGAGCCACGGAATGTCGCCGGTCGTCAGGTCATCCGCGAACTGAACGCGCGCGGTGCCGGCCGCATGGTCGACCGATACGACCACGCCTTCGCGCGCTAGATCGCCAATGAGGCGCTGAATATCGGTAGGGCCGGCCATAGCGGCGACCATGCGCGGCGCGGGCGCAGAGGCGAGGTCCCGCTCTTGTAGAAATGGTTTCTACAAGAGCGGGAGATAGGCGATGACTTTAGGCGATCACGCCCCGCGCCCGAATACGTGCGGCATCGGCCTTCATAACGCTAATCACGTCGGCCGCCCGACCGGTCGCTTCGAGGTTTTCAACAAAGCCGCGATGAGCCCGGTGGAAATACGTGCCGGCACCCAATGCCTGCGCGTTGTCCAGGCCCCAGATAACCCGCGACGCGGCGAGGTCGTCGGTGTTCTTCGCGCCAACAGGCAGGGTGCGCAGAACAGGGTCAACCGTCGCGTCCAACGCTTCGATGTATAGGCCACGCTCTGCAGCGTTTCGGTAGATCCCGACGAAGCACCACTTCCCCATGAACTGGACGGGCTCATTGATCGTGATGCCCTCCGGGGCCGTGCCGCTTCTACCGAAGGCCGCACTGAATGCGCGTGAACCAGGCGCTGCATCGTTGTTCCGGGTAATCCGGAACGACGCCAGGCGAGGGTTACTCGACCCATTCTGGTCGCCCATGATGCTGTGGATCGTGGCCTGGGTAGCGGGCCACTGTGCAGCGGTCGGCATAAGGAAATATCCGCCGATCAGATAATGCTGCAGCGCTGCCGCTTCGAACTGGGCTTCCATCCATCCAGCGGGGGTACGGGGGCCTGCCGTCCACTTCACATTGTCGAAGCCGAGGGACTTTTCAGCCGGGTACCAGGTCGGCGCGAGCGAATTGTAGTTCGTGCTGACGAGGAAATCGCCGTTATCCTTGCCCGCCAAGTTGACGATCGCGTCACCATTTGCGGGTGCTGCCTGCTTTTCAAAACTGAAAGGATGATCGAGCGACCACGAAAAGACGTTGCCGACGACGTCATTCGCCGGCTGCGGAAGGCCGGACAGGAAATTGTCACGAACACGGCGCGGCAGCTTGGCGTTCTTGGCGGGGGTGTTGCTGATAAGCGAAAGCGTCATGACCGTTTATTCCTTGACCAGAGATTTGATGGAACTGAAGAGGCGGTGAGCGCCCCGCTGAGTAGGATGATAGAGATCTCCGCCGCCCTCGCCGCCCGACCCCATGAACTGCAGGCCGGAATCGCCGTATCGAGACGGATCGCGACCGAACAAAAGCTGGCCGTCGATATGCGCGATCCCCTGCTGCGATGCGTAGGTGCGGGTCTTTTCCATGTAGAGCGGCATCAAGGACGCGTTGCTTCCGTCCAGAGACTGGGCGGGCGACCAAAGCGCTAGATCCCCAAGCGGAGCGGCCGCTCGGAAACGGGCGACCATAGCCGTCATGTTGGCGACGAACGTGTCGACCGAGTGGTTGCGGCCGGCTTCGTTTGTGCCGAACCCCATCATCACCAGGTGAGGCGCGAGGGCCGCAAGTGACGTCACATAGTCCGCCTCGTTGCACGCCAGCGTGTCCGCCATCGTGCTCGACCCCGCGCCGAGGTTATGGATACGAACGCCGGGGCCGTTGCGACGACATTCAATGCCGGCGATCGTGACGGTGCCGGCGACAAGCTCGACTTCGATCTTTGTGAACGCGCCATCCGCAGCCAGCTCGTCGACGCGGAGTGGCGCACCGGTGAGCGTGATCGTTGTCCAGGCACCAACGGTGTTCTTCCGGTACCGAACCTGCGCACCGTTGCCGACCGCATGAAGGAAGGCAGTGTGCTGCTCTTTCGACGGGGTGTAGACAACCTTGAACGGCGTAGTGGTGTCGCTCGATGTCCAGCCGCTCAACGCCGCACCAGGTGCGGCCGGCCCCCCATTTGCCGAGTTGATCCCGGTGAACGTGCCATAGGCCATCAGGACCTCTTCCTTGACACCCGAGGCACCGCCGCGAAGAGCAGGGATGAAGCCGTCGCCGGCATCACCGTATTCGGCCCGCGCCCATGCGGTGAAGATTGGCACCCAGTAGTTGTTGTCGGTCCAGCTATCGCCAGAAAGTGCGATCGACATAACCATGCCGGCAACCCCGGACCGCAGCTGGCTCAATCGTGCTGGGGTGATGCGTAGATGATCGCGGCCATAGATGACCGACGTCGTGGTACCGTCCGCGCGCATGGTGCCGGACAGGCGAGCGTCGATGCTGCGTGCGGTGCCGCGAGCGTTGAGCAGCTCTCTATCGAACGACGGCAAGCTACCGTTGCCACGCTCCAACAGAACACGGCCATCCTTGGTCGAGAAATAGATCTCAACGTCGGGATTGTAGAAATCGGTTGCCTGAAGCCAATCGCCGATGCCGCCACCGGAAGCCGCGGGCGTCAGGGGTGCATACAGGCTGTTTGCGCCGGCGCGAATTTCGAACTCCACGCGCCTGTCGGCCGTGAGAAAATAGGTGCTGACGTCGGGATTGTAGAAGGACGAAAGTGCCGTCCAGTCGGATAGCGGTTGCTCGCCCTCGATCGAACCCAACTCGATCCCATACGAGCCGTCGCGACGTTGCCGTACAGCCAGGCCGTTCTTTGCCTCGCCAAGCGCGAACTTCGCGCTCAACGTGCCTTCCTGGTCGAATTGGGCAAGGACGCCGCGCAACAGGTCCGACACCATCAACAGGACGTCAGGGTTCGTAAAGTCGAGCGACACACGATTGCCGACGTCGACGATCCCGGCCTCATTGGCCGCAAGAGATCCTTCAACGCTCGACCCGTTCGGGCGCGCGATGTCGGGCGACAGCGCAACGGGAAATGCGCCCCCCGGTTGAATCGTATCGGGGACCGAAACAGTCATGCGAAAACCTCCAAATTAACGACGGTGCCGACGGCGAGGCGATTACTCAGGACGAAGTCGGCGTATTGCTCGACCTTCCCGGACGCGTTGGTGTGATTGCGCAGCGTCTTGACGGGCGTGACCGCAAACCCGTTGACCTTGAACGAGCCCGGATCCGGCTGTGAGGCGGGCTGGGAGTACCAAAGAAACCCGGCCACCTGGACGGTGACCGCGAGGGTGCGTGCAACGCTTTCCGCCCACCAGGACAAAGCCAGCGCGTTTGCATCGGCCGAGCTAATCCCCGCCGCCTTATCGGCGATGCCGGCATGTCCCTTCTGCCGAAAGCGCAAGGTGGTGGTGACCGTCTTGGTCGCGCCGATCGCGCCGGCCGGTGCGCTGCCGTCCGTTGCCGTGAAGGTGAAGGTCGTATCCGCAATCAGGTTTGCGGCGATGTTCTTGGCGCGATCGGTTGCGACCAGTGCGGTTGCCGCGCCCCCCGTCCGCGTCAGGGTCTGGACTGTTGGCGATGCCCCGGTGATCGTCCAGGCCAGCGCTACGCTGGCAACGGTCGAGCCGGCCTCCGCGATCGACGGGTTCGCGGTGAAAGGGCCGACGTTCAAGCCGCCATAGCCGAGGCGCGCGATAGCATCCGACAGATCCGCCATAGGATCTCGCGTAACGCGCGCGATTGCGACGTCGGATTGCTGGTCGGCCGCGCCGATCGCGGTGATAGCGAAGTCGGTGGTCTGCGTGACGGCATTTGGCAACGCTTGAGCCTGCAGCGCGCCGTCCACAAAATCGGCAACGGCGAGATCGCCGGCACCGTCGCCGTACATATGGAGCTTGTCGTAAGACCCGTTCGGCAGTCGACGTAGGTTGCGCGGCGTAAAACCCTTTGCCACGTCGTCGAGGGCCTCCGGAGAGCCGTCGTTCCGATCCTGCAGGAACTTTAGAAAAGGACGGCCATCGGCAGCGCGGGCGACCAAGCCAGGGAAGAAAGCCTCGGTCCGAGCGTTGGCCGACTCCATCGCGGTGTATGGCGTACCAGCTCCACGCGCGAGCCAGTTATCATCGGGATCCGTGTTGGCCGAAGGGATGATCGGTATCAGTAGGACGCGGCATTGACGCGCCTGAAGGAATGCGACGATCAACTTCAGGTCAACCCACATCTGCGGGTTGGTATAGTCGCCGTAGGCGTTCGCTACCCCGCTGAAGAAGTAGTTGTTGCCGAGCCAGATAATGCAGATGCGGCCGGGCACCGACAGGGCGAAGTCGGGCACGAACGTCACCGGACCATCAAACGTGATCGCCTTCTGTCCTGGCGCCTGCGTCACGACATAGGCGAAGCTCGCACCGTTCGGGGCGGACACAGTCGCGCGGCGCGTGACACCGTTTCGCATAAGGTATCCGCTCATAGCCATGCCTGAAACGACGGTCGCATCGCCGGTCGTTAGAAACGCAGCTGGATTATCCTTGTCGATCGGTGCGCCGTTGATCTTGGAGACGGCGACCGTGCCTGCTGCGGGCAGCGCACCGGCGAGCGTTAGCACGATCGCCTTAGCACCAACGCGGTAGACCATCCGCCAATCCGACGAATAGCGCGCCACGCTGATCATCAATTGCGCGTACCGAGCGGCAAGCACTTGCGACCAGCGATTGGTAACATCGGTGCTGTCCGTCAGGCTGTTGCCGATGAACGCGTAGGGCTGCGAGAGCGAGTAGTTGGGGAACTCCATGCGTTGCGCCTGCCCGTCGAGCGTGACGACGTTGGTGCCCCACTTGACCAGGTGCCCGGTGGGCCGTCCGGTCGTCTTCCATTCGAGAAAGCCGCGAGGGTTCGCGTCGCTGTTAATCGCGACAGCGCGGGGGCTGACGATCTTGACGGCCGTCGCCTCGAGGAAGCTGCCGGCCGTCACGACCTGTTTGCGATAGTTGATGCCGAAACGAACCTGCACCTGGCCGTTGGTCGTCGGCGCACCGAGCGACACGGTTTCGGGTAGGTAGGGCGCGCTGTAGGTGTAGCCGATGTCACCGGACTGGACCTCGGCAACGGTAAGCGCGCCGTTCGCCGGCTGAATTGCCAGGACGTCACCTGCACGGAGGGCGATTGCAGCTGCGAGCGGGATCCGGCGATCCGTCCTCGTCCCGGTGGTGGCAAACGTGGAGAGGCTCACACGCACGAGCGCGTTGAGCGGCCCCCGGTACACCGCGAGATTATTGATACCTGCAGCTCGATCAAACAGGTCGATCGCGACCAGGCTGCCGGGGTCCTCGACCAGGTGATGCCAATAGATCGCACCGATGCCGACCGGCGTGCCGTCGACCAGCGCAACGCCACCTGGTCGGCCGATGTAGGCAACATCGTCGACCTTCAGATTATCGACAGTGCCGGCGACAGCGCCAGCGACGAGGCCGGCGACGTTGGCGCGCATGGTCTTGCCGCCTTTGACGACGGGGACCAGCTCGTTGCCGTCCGGATCGTTCAGTGCGGGGAGTTCGGAAATCTTCGCCATGGGATCAGATCTTCATGATGTAATGAAGGGACAGCGACGGCTGGGTGACGTCGACCGTGACGGTGTGGTCATGCGCCGGCACCGCATCGATCGTCGCGCGGGCGACGTGCGTGTGCATCGGATCGTTGAGGGTGATCCCGGTGACGACATTGTTCGCGGATCCGCCGGCGTCGACGTTGCGCGTCGTGGTGGTGATGGTGCTGCTGGTCGAAGCGTTCTCGACGACGACGTTCGCAATCGGCGTGTGAGCGCCAGCGCTGCCGGTTGTCAGATCCTTCAACGTCGCGCCGAACTTTGCGCCGGCCGGTGCATCGACCGTCGCGCCAACGGCGACGCGACCCCGCATGTCGGGCGTCGTGATCTGGCCTTTGCCATCGCCGCGATCGACGACGCTGCCATCGCAGATTGCCCAACCCTTGGGGACGGAGTCGACCGCGCCGAACCACTGCAGGATCGAGCCGGTTGGCACATGCTGCTCAAGCATAGCCCGAACGACCGCGACGGGCGGGACGCGCAGCGGATCCTCGCCAGCGAGCCCCTCGGTCTTGGTTGCCAGCTCGACCACGCCCTTCTTCGTCGTGGTCGCGGCCGGATTGAGGAAGTTCGTGCTGCCGAACGTCAGGCTGTTGATCGCCGTGGTTGGGAAGGCGAGATCGAGCGGCATAAAGAAGGTGCCGGCCAACGGCTTCTCGACGATCGGCGTTGACTGCCCGTAGGCGGCGAGCAGAGTGCCATCTGCGAGGATCAGGCCGAAGCCCCGTACCGTGTAGGTAACCTCTTCCGCGTCCTGCATGACGATATGCACGGTATTGTCACCGGCCACGACGCCCGAGACGGCGGTGACGAGGCGAAACTGGCCGGGTAGCGCGGTCAGCGTCGGCACCGCGATGAAGTCCGCAGCGGTCAGCCCGATCGCGGCGACCGTCAGGTCGATCGGATCGCCAAGCTGGGCGGCAGCGAAGCGCGTGATCCCCGTTTTTGTGAGGACGAGACGGAGCGCGGTCATAGGCTGGTGTCCAGATAGCTGCCGTCGGTGGCGTCGAG
>Ga0308163_10001805_pt1 | contig 21601 bp, 18 predicted proteins | sample PhyTR1_FD_201037 | JGI IMG/M metagenome (GOLD analysis project Ga0308163, IMG submission 201037) | Phyllosphere microbial communities from UC Gill Tract Community Farm, Albany, California, United States - DLSLT.R1 | ecosystem: Host-associated > Plants > Phyllosphere > Unclassified | place: USA...
ATCGGTAATAGTGACCAAGGGCCGTAGAAAAGGCAGGTTCGACCACAACCGATCATGGGTGCTGACATGGGCGCCTTGCAGCTGCCGAGTGCGCGCGGCCCACAAGCGTTCGCGTGGGTCGTTGGCGTTCCAGACATTAAAATCCCCCACCTGCGGCCCCACCGGTGTGGTCACACGGAACACATGCCCGGCCGGCACCTTCCACGCTCTCCCCGTTCGAATCGGCACCTCGAACTGTTCGATCAACGTGCGCTGGGTTTTCTGATCACGAATACGCTCATAGAACGCCGTATCCACCTGCAACGCCGAACCTTTGCTGACCTGGTACGCGGCGGGATAGTCTTTGTACATGGGGCACTCCTCCATCAAGGGCGATCAAACAAGGCGAGAGAAAGGCGTTCCGAGTCATCCAGGTACAGACTCATCGCCTCGCTGGCGGCCTGGGTTTGGTTGCGGGTTAGCAATGTGTATATCTCATGGTCACGCTCCAGCCAGGGTGACTGGAAGCGCTGCTCATCCGGCGCGGCGCAGAACGCCAGACGCAGTTGGGCTATTACCTGGGCGAAGAACTCGTCGAACAACGGGCTGCCCATCAACGCGACGATCTGCTGGTGAAACATAAGACTGTGAGTGGCCACGGCTCGCCAATCTTCCCGCTCCCGGGCCAGGGTGGTGGCGTCAATGGCGTTTTGCATAAGTGTTGATTGAGCGTCCGTCAGCGGCCCGCTTTGCGCAATCGCCTGCAACTCCAGGGTGCGGCGGACGACGAAGAGGTCGCGCACTTCTGCTCGCTCCAAGCGCCGAACCATGACGCCCTTATTGCGGATATAACGAGTAAGGCCCTCCTGGCCCAGACGATGCAGCGCCTCGCGAATCGTATTCCGGGATGCGTTGTAGACCTTGACCAGGTCCGACTCGATCAGCGGCATGCCTGGTAACAGCCGGCCGCCTATGATGTCGGCGCGCAGTTCCAGAGCGATCTGGTCGGCTAAGGATAGGGTGAGTGGCATCGTTACCTCGAGATTGTTGAACAATCACTGAGGAAGAGGTAACCACGTTTCGTGCCAATGTTGCCTGCGAGGGGAAATCGCAATGTCCGTTAGTTAAAGGAAAGGCCGGTCTATGACCGGCCCTCCGCGCTGTTTTCAGATCCTCAATTAATAACCAGCCTGTCGCGATTCTTTTCCAGCAATGCCTTGCCGATGCCTTTCACTTCCAGTAACTCATCCACCGCTGTGAACGGGCCGTTGCTCTCGCGATAGGCGATGATTGCCTTCGCCTTGGAAGCACCAATGCCGAACAGATCACGGCGCAGGGTTTCGGCGTCGGCGGCGTTGAGGTTGACCTTGGAAGATTGTTCGGTCTTGGTCATCTGGGTGGAGATGGGGGTTGGGGGCTCTGGCTTGATGGACGGCGCAGCGGTGGTGGCGACGGAGAGGCTGGTGAGGAAGGCGAAGATGAAGGATGAGAGGTAGAGGTTTTGCATTGGTGACGCTCCATGACATCGGTGAGGGAAAAGCAGCTTTTCCGAAGCTGCTTTTCTACGTTAGGCGATGGTTGGAGAGTGTCAAAAATGGATGAGTAACAGGGTATTATTCACGGTTCCAGGCGGCGTTGTTGGTAGATCCAGTCAACGATTTCGCCGTCGGGGGCATACCCACTTACCGTCTCGCGTAAAAGCTGACGAACACGATCGTAATCGTCCTGTTCTACAGCCGCGAGTAACTCGGTCAGCTTATCCTTGAGCACATCCCAAGCCAGACAGTCTTCGTTGGCACTCATGATCATGGGGTGCTGGGTGGCAACGACGTTATCACCTATCAGCAACTCCTCGTAAAGTTTTTCCCCTGGGCGCAGGCCAGAGAACTCGATAGCAATATCACCGTGGGGATTCTTGTCAGAGCGAACACTTAAGCCAGAGAGATGAATCATCTTTTCGGCTAGCTCGACAATTTTCACCGGCTCCCCCATATCCAACACGAACACATCCCCCCCAAGGCCCATAGAACCCGCCTGGATCACCAATTGTGCCGCTTCGGGGATAGTCATGAAGTAACGAGTGATCTTGGGATGAGTTACCGTCAGAGGCCCCCCAGATTTGATTTGCTTATGAAAAAGCGGAATCACCGATCCAGATGAACCCAGTACATTTCCGAAGCGAACCATAGTGAAGCGGGTCTTGTTGACACGGGAAACATTCGACTTATCGCCGAACAATATAGGAGCCAATTCACGGCTGAGGGCTTGGAGAGTCAACTCTGCAAGACGTTTAGTGCTCCCCATAACATTAGTTGGGCGCACAGCCTTGTCAGTAGAGATCAGGACGAAGTTAGCAACACCCGCCTGCAGCGCTGCTTGCGCCGTATTTAGAGTACCGATGACGTTATTCAACACGCCCTCTGCAATGTTGTGCTCGACCATCGGTACGTGCTTATAAGCTGCTGCGTGATAGACAGTGTCCACACCCCATGTATTCATGACATCCAGTAACTTATTCTGGTTGCGTACTGATCCAAGGATAGGCAGCAACCTGACCGGCAACGACTCACGGATGATGCGTTGTTCAAGCTCAGACAAAATGCTGTAGAGGTTAAATTCACTGTGTTCGAATAACAGTAACGTAGTAGGACGTAGTGCAAGAATCTGACGACATAGCTCAGAGCCTATAGAGCCACCAGCACCAGTCACCAAAACGCTTTGCCCTTTAATGCAGTGCTCCAACAGTTCCCCTTGTGCGGGCACTGAATCACGTCCCAGCAAATCAGCGATATCAACTTCCTGGATGTCATCCACTTTCACACGACCGCTGGCGAGATCCATGAAGCCCGGAACACTGCGTACATGCAGCGGATAGCCTTCAAGAAAACCAAGGATTTCACGTCGCCTACCGCGATTAGAGGACGGTATTGCAAGCAGAATTTCCTGGGCGCCAGTGGCATCAATCATTCGCTGAATATGACGAGGTTTGTACACCTGCAGTCCTGAAATCACTCGATCTGAAATGCTGTCATCATCATCTATGAACGCTACGGGACGCATGACACGCCCCATACGCAGGGCCGCTACTAACTGATTACCGGCAGCGCCGGCGCCATAGATTGCAACACGCGGCAAGCCGTCTTCACGGTTGGTAAACGGTACATGCTGGGCTGCAGCAAACCAATCCCCCAAAAAGTACTGACGCATAGCCAACCGCAGGCCACCAACCATGATCAAGCTCAGCCACCAATAGTTGAAGATGATTGAGCGCGGCACCACGTTTTGATGATTGCTATACCAATAGACCACCACCCCCAGAATCACGGATGAAAGGCTTACCGCCTTGATGATTGCGATCAGCGCGTCATTACCAAAATAGCGCATGACCGCCCGGTACATGCCGAAGCGGATGAAAAGCGGTATGGCGACGATTGGTGCGCTCAGGAACAACCAGCGATGCAGTGCTATAGGGTTGATCATGTCATCCACCCCTAAGCGAACGAGGAACGCCATCCACAGTGCAAACCACACAAGAAGAACGTCCGCAACAACCTGCAGGATGCGCTTGCGGCGACGGGGTAGGCCCAGCAAATATGATCGTATTGTATTCATGAACCCTTTAAACACCTTTGTTGCTCCTGGCGCTACTGCTTTGTCATATTTAAACACTTCAGAGCATTAATGACCGCGTAAATCTACTCACGAAAAATCAGGTAGCCCTCTCCAGCTCACCTGCCTTGTATTTGACTGCCAGGATTACCAGTGGGACGTACGCTATGAAAACCCCAAGCAACCCGTTCAGTCCCAACAATACAACGCAAAGTGCAAGAGGGAGCAGCCAGAAGACATTGATCACTAACACCGAGAGAGTGACGGGCAAATGGCTCCCTACTTGGCGTGAGGCGAACTGATAGGCATGACTGCGATGGGCTTCATACACTTTATCTCCTCGCATCAAGCGACGAATGAGCGTAAATGTCGCATCGACAATAAAAACCCCAAGCAAGATAAGCCACACCCACAGCAAATCAGGGTTGTGCCAGGCAGCTTGTAGGGAGAGCACACCAAGGATTACACCGAGAAAACCGCTACCTGCATCCCCCATGAATATTCGGGCGGGCGGGAAATTCCAGTAGAGAAAACCCAGTACCGCCATGCTCAATAGCAGCGGAGCCCAGATAAGCGCTTGATCCCCATTCAGCCAATAGATCAGGCAGGCTCCGAGGCAGACGCATATCGCTTCAACGCTGGCCAGGCCATCAATTCCATCCATGAAGTTGTATAGATTCAACACCCACACCAGATAAAAAGCAGCGACGATATGCCCGAGCCAACCAAGGTCGATGACCATTCCCGGCAGCACTATCGCTGGCAAGCCTCCCAACCAAAACAGGGCCCAGATCGCGGCACTGAAATGCCCTAGCAACCGCCAACGGGCAGCGATATGACCGTGGTCATCAAGAAATCCGAGCACTGCAACTGCGGCCCCCGCACCCAATAATGCCCATGTAAAGGAATGCGTTATTTCGTTGCCTACGAGCAGGAAAGGCAACGCAATTAGAAAGCTCAACACAATAGCCACTCCTCCGCCTCGAGGAGTCGGGACTGAGTGCGAACTACGTGCGTTAGGCACGTCAATCAGACTACGGGCGAGTGCGTAGCGCCGTAAACACCACGTCAGGAAAAGAGCAAACGCCGCGACTGCAGGCGCAAGCCACAGTAAATGATTCATCAACAACTCCAATTACGGTCCCGAGAAGGGTCACTATTTACTTCAAGCTGCCCTGAAAACTTTCAGCTGTCTTGCGCAGGGCAGCGGTCACAGTGGAAGGTGGTGTCCACTCTAATAGCCGGCGAGTCTTAGCAATATCGACCTGCAGCGAACCACACAGCCGCTGGCCAATAGCCTTACGTCCTATCAACGCAGCACCTAACTGCAAAAGAGCAGCGGGCACAGGTATCAATCGGGCTGGTTTACCCAGTGCAATCCCCATGCGCGTCAACAAATCGGTAGTCGACATGTCATCACCATCACTGGCTAAAAATATTTGATTAGCTGCTGCGGGGTGATCTAAGCAAACCACAATCAGATCAATCAAATTGTCGAGCGAGACTAGGCTTCGCTGATTGCGTATAGCTCCCAAAGGTAAAACAATGCCTTTGTTAAGCCAGTTCATCATGCTGCGAAAGTTGGCTTTCACTCCCGGGCCGTAAACGAGAACGGGGCGAATGATAACGACGTCCATCCCGGTTTTTTTGGCCAGTATCTTTAGCTGCTCTTCGGCTTCCTTTTTTGAAACGCCATACGGGTCGCAAGGGGCTGGCACATCGTCTGCCGTATAGGGAGCGCCAGGCTGAGTTGCTTCTCCGTTCACTTTGATTGAACTGATAAAAATGAAACGTTCTACTCCGGCGTGCGCTGCTCGCTGTGCCAGCTTCAGCGTTCCGTCTACGTTGACCTTACGATACTCAGTCAGCGGATCACTCGAAGCATCAGACATTACATGAACACGGGCTGCGCAATGAACCAACACATCGACCCCTTCGAGGGCAAGCAAAGATTCTGTGGCTAGATAATCGGCACTAACGAGCACAGGGACGGCATTGGCAGGGAGCGTAACACCCTCTCGACGCACCAGTGCCAGCACCTGACAGTCGTCTGCGGATGCCAACCGATCAACAAGCGCGGCGCCCACAAAGCCGCTAGCGCCCGTAACAAAGACTGTCTTCCTCTGATTCAAACTATGCGCTCCAACTGCCCATACACATCCAAATGTTGTTCTACGATCTTTTCAATCGAAAAAGCACGCAAAGCCAGCTCACGGCCAGCCATGCCCATACGACTGCGCAGGGCCGGATCTTCGATCAGCACCTGCAATTGGTTGGCCAACGCCTTTGCATCACGTACGGGAACCAAAAAACCCGTTATGTCAGGGTCTATTGCGTCTCGACATCCGGGCACATCTGTAGTTACAACCGCACGACCACAGGCTGCGGCCTCCACTAGGACCTTGGGTAACCCCTCACGATAAGAGGGCAAAGTGACGATATTCGCTGCAGCGAACAGTGTAGCGATGTCATCGCGATAACCGAGTAACTCGATCACACCATCCTCTCGCCACTGATCTATTTGCGTACGAGTCACGGTAGCCGGATTGCCTGGATCAATATCACCTATCAATTGAAACCGCGCCTTGACGCCGCGTGCAGCGAGTATTTTTGCCGCCTCAACGAACTCCTCGACACCTTTATCACGTAGCAATCGAGCTGCCAGGCATACCACAGGAAGTCCTTCAGGCTCCGGAATCGCTGTGTAAAGTGACAAGTTGACGCCGGAACCACGAATCATCACGGCTTTAGATTCGTTAAGGCCGCTCATGCTTAACAGCAAATCACGATCATCGGGATTCTGAAAAATCGAGCGCAGGTTACGCTTTCCCAGAGCAAGACGGTAAAAAGTGCTGACTACTTTACGCGTAACAAGAGCCTTGAGTCCCCTTGAAAGAAACACAAAACCCAGCCCTGAAATAGCCGTAACAACACCTTTAACCGGCGCAAAACGAGCAGCGACTCCACCATACAAAACTGGCTTGATGGTTACTAAGTGCAGTATGTCCGGCTTCAATCGCCAAAGTAGCTTCCAAATAGTGAACATAAGGCCAAGCTCGGCGAGAGGATTTCGACCACTACGTGACAGTGGCAATGAGTGAAACTCAAAACCCTCCGCAGCAATAGCCGCAACTGCCGGGCCTGGCATGCACGCCACATGAACCTTATAGCCCTTTGTCTGAGCGCCCTTGGCCACAGCCAGCCGATGGGAGAGAAAGAAAGCCGGATCGTTGACGATGAACAGAAGAATTTTACTCATGCCTGTTCTTCCAGCCATGCCTGAAACATTAAAATGGTCCACAAATGAGGCTGCCAGTTACCGCGCCCCTCGAGATGTTCCTGCCACATGTGCCTGATACGTTCAGGATGGAAGTATCCCTCCTGCCGTAGGCGTGCTTCGTTCAACAATGACTCAGCCCACTCCCTTAAAGGTCCGCGCAACCAAGCACCCAGCGGAATACCAAAACCTTGCTTTGGCCTTTCGATGAGTTCCTTGGGTACATATCTATACAAAACTTCCCGCAGCAGCCACTTACCCTGACCGTTACGAATCTTCAAATCGAGCGGCATGCGCCAAGCCAGTTCGACGACTCGATGATCGAGCAATGGCACACGCCCTTCAATACTTGCGGCCATGGCTGCACGATCTAGCTTGACCATGATGTCATCCGACATATAGGTTTGGGCGTCCATCGCCATCATCCAATGCTCAAAGCTGTCAGTTTGTGGCCAGCGTGAAGGCTCGGTGAAAATGGTTTTCGGCTCTTCGCCATCAATCACTACGCTTGCAGGATCGGTCCAGTGACTGTTCAACTGAAGATAGAACTCATGGCCGTCCGCAAGCGTCAGAACATTAGCCAATTTATGTGCTTTCTCTCCCGGCGTACTGAGGTGTAGACGCTTGGGCAGTAGTGGCTTAGAGATACGAAACAGATGATCCCAGCTGGAGGGCGAAAGTGACCTTAAAAGCCCGGCGCTTGCTTGCCTGGCAAACGGAGGTAGCTGTTGCATTTTCGACCAGACTTTCTTAGCGCTAAGATAGCGATTGTAACCACCGAAAAGCTCGTCTCCACCGTCACCGCTGAGCACAACCTTCAACTGCTTGCTAGCCAATTGGCTGACCAAAAAGGTCGGGATCTGCGAACTATCGCTGAACGGCTCGCAATACATCGATGGCAGGCGTGGAATCACTGCTAACGCGTCCTCCGGACGAACATATAGCTCCGTATGCTGCGTACCCAGGTGCTGGGAGACGGCTTTGGCATGTACAGCTTCGTCGTAACCACCTTCGTCGAAACCGATAGTAAATGTACGAATCGGCTGAGCACTTTGCGCCTGCATTAGAGCTACTACCGTACTGCTATCAACACCACCGCTTAAAAACGCGCCCAAAGGTACGTCAGCCAGCATTTGCTGGCCAATGCTGGAACGTAATTGTGCATCTAGCAAATCCGTCGCCTGAGAAGCAGTTCCCTCAAAGGGCTGGGCAATGCCTCTCGCAACGGCGTCGTTGAGACGCCAGTAAGATTGAGGAACTGCGATTTTTGCGGCGGGAAGATTGTTCAGCGTAAGGATTACGTAGTGACCCGGCTCAAGCTTCGCAATGCCCTTATAAATACTGTAAGGAGCTGGAATGCAATTATGACGAAGTAACAAGGTGAGTGCATTACGATCCACTTCCCCAGTGAACTGTGGGAAAGCCTTGATCGCCTTCAACTCGGAGCCTAAAAGCAGCGCGTCCCCTTGCCAGCCGTAATACAAAGGCTTTTCGCCCATCCGGTCACGCGCAAGTGTCAACACTTGCTCTTGCCTGTCCCAAAGCGCGAAGGCAAACATGCCAACGGACGCCTGCAGGGTCTTTTCGACGCCCCAGCTTACAAGGCCTTCCAGCAGCACTTCGGTATCAGAATGTCCTCGCCATTCCGCCGGCGACAGCCCCTCATCCTCCAACTTCTGCTTTAGCTCGCGGTGATTATAGATTTCGCCGTTAAAAACAATTACAAATCTTCCGCAACTAGAATGCATCGGCTGTCGACCCGCCTCGGACAGATCGACAATGGCCAAACGTCGATGTCCGAGCGCAAGCCCCACATTCTCATCGACCCAAACGCCACGATCATCAGGGCCACGGTGTGTGAGGGCATCGTTCATCCGGTTGACGATTGCTGTCAAATCGCCAATACAGGACTGGAAAATTCCGCTGAAACCACACATCACTGAACATCCTGATTTAAGTAAAGCCGGTCATAAATTTCTTTGAATTTTGTCTCGGTACATTTCATCGTGAAATTTTCGAAGATCCGAGTATAGGCACCCTGCCCCATCGTTGTACGCTCCGCGTCAGTCTTTCCCACCACCTTCGCCAATGCTTCAGCCAATACCTGAGGTTCGTGTACAGGTACGACAATTCCGTTTCCGCCAAGAAGAAAGGCTGCATCACCGGCATCGGTAGTTACACAAGGCAATGCCATACTCATGGCCTCACCTAGTACATTGGGGAATCCCTCAGTAAACGAATGCAGGCAGAACATATCCATCGCCCTATAACATCCCGCCACGTCTTTGCGCTCACCCAATAGTACAAACCGATCAGCATATCCGGTCGCAGCTATATCAGCCATTAGCGCAATATTGCCACGATCAACATCACGTCCAATCATTAAGAACTTAACGTGTGGGAAACGAGCGGCAACGAGTCCCGCGGACTTAATGAAACCCGCGTGATCCTTGACTTCGTTGAAACGTCCGAGGCTACCGATAACAAAGTCATTCACCCCAATACCATGCGCTGATCGTATAACTTCACGCTCTTCGGATGAAGCTACTAGACGCTCAAGGTCGAACCCGTTGGGTATGACGATCATCTTTTTCGGGGAATAACCAACCGCGACATGCGTCGTTCGCGACGCTTCGGCAGCGCAAACAATAACGCTGGGCAAAATAGCAGAAAGCCAGGCGCACAGCCTGCGAATAACTATCGTTGACTTACCTCCTCCCTTGCTGACATCAGTGGTTCTGATGCCCCAAATTAGCCCTTTTACGCCGACCCAGCGTGCGGCCAAACCGCCCAACAAATCAGCGTGATACATCCAGGTTTGAACCACATCAGGCTTAGTAGACTGTAAAAGACGCACCAGCTTGTTGAATGCGCTAAAAACATCCCAGGCGCCACGCATGCCCAAAGTATCAACGGTGACGCCATGAGCACGCAGCAATGCGCCGACTTCGCCCAGATCCGTCAATGAAATAACACGGTGCTCGTCTTCGGAGCTGGAGTTGAAAGACTCACAAAGTCGACGCAACATCAACTCAGCGCCGCCGATATTAAGGCCGACAATTACATGGGTAACTTTCATCAGCCCTGCTCCTCGAGCCAAGCCTGGAACATCAAAACGCCCCACAGCCTGCTCGAATAATCCGCATGTCCAGCAAGGTGCTGTGCCCAGATCTGACGGATAGGCGCAGGGTGGAAAAAACCCTCCTGACGTAGCCGGCTTTCGCTCAAAAGATTTTCGGCCCACTCACGCAATGGGCCCCTCAGCCACGAAGCGACAGGAATGGAAAATCCTTTTTTTGGCCGCTCAATCAACTGCCGAGGAACATGCCGATAGAGCACCTCTCTTAATACCCACTTGCCTACGCCCTCACGAATTTTCATAGGCAAGGGAATACGCCAGGCCAATTCGACAATGCGGTGATCCAACAATGGAACACGTGTTTCAAGACTGTTGGCCATCGCGGCGCGATCAACTTTTACCAAGATATCGTCGACCATATAGGTTTGCGCATCCATCGCCATCATCCACTCTTCGTACCTGCCCGTAGTGGAAGGCCAGCTCGTGGGTGTATTCAACAGCGTTGCAGGCTCTTTTGCATCTATCACTGCGACCAGAGGATCCTTCCAGTGACTGATCATCTGACGATAAAAATCTTCTCGGGTGGGGGTATTCATAATATCCACCAGCTTTTCAACCCTGCCCCTCAGAGGCAGTAGTTTGAGTGAGCTCGCGGCCAATCGCCGCAAAGAAACCGGCACTTTACTGACGTGGTTCCACGCCTGCGGTGTGAATTGGTAGGGATTGTAGCCACCGAACAGCTCGTCACCCGCGTCGCCGCTCAGAGCGACCGTGACTTGCTGTTTTGCAAGTTGGCTAACCAAGAACGTTGGAATCTGCGAACTATCGGCAAATGGCTCACAATAAATCGCTGGCAAGTGAGGGATAACATCCAGCGCGTCTTTCGGCTGAATGTATATTTCCGTGTGCTCGGTACCCAGGTGACGGGAGACAGCCAAGGCATGCTCCGCTTCATTAAAGCCTGCCTCACTGAAACCGATGGTGAAGGTTTTGATTGGCCGCCGACTTTGTTTCTGCATCAGGGCAACAATTAGACTGCTGTCGACGCCGCCGCTTAAAAACGCACCCAGGGGCACGTCGGATAGCATTTGCATCCCAACACTTTCAGCTAGCTGCAATTCAAGCGCGTCTACAATGGCAGTTTCACTGCCAACTAGCGGCTGATCCAAACCCCTCACAACAGCGTCATTGTACGACCAAAAAAAAGCTGGCTTAACCGACTCTCTTTTTTGGCCCAAGGAAATACTGACATAGTGGCCAGGCATCAGCTTTTCTATACCTTCATATATACTGTACGGGGCCGGCACATAATTATGGCGAAGGTATAAAGCCAACGCATTCCTATCAACAGTTGATTTGAAGTCTGGATGTTGCTTAAGCGCTTTAAGCTCAGACCCGAAAACCAGAATGTCACCCAACCAGCCCCAATAAAGCGGCTTTTCACCCAGCCGATCACGTGCAAGGACGAGTTTATTGTCTACACGATCCCACAAAGCGATAGCAAACATACCCACGGTAGCTTGAAGCGTTTTCTCGACGCCCCAACTGTTGAAGCACGCTAAAAGAGTCTCCGTGTCGGAGCGGCCACGCCAAGCAGGAGCCTCGAATTGACTTTCGAGTGATTTGCGCAGCGTCTGATGATTATAAATTTCGCCGTTGAACGCGATCACATAACGCCCATTCGCGCTTTCCATCGGTTGGTGGCCGGCTGGTGAGAGGTCCTGAATAGCCAGACGAGCATGACCTAATACAATCTGTGCATCATCAGTCCACGTTCCAGAGCCGTCGGGGCCACGCTTATTTATGGCCTGGACCATCTGAACGACATGACGATCAGTTATAGAGGACGGCGTCGAATGAAAGTAACCGGCTATTCCACACACTACGAAACCCTTCCCTATTAAAATTCTTCAGCCAAACAGTATAAATACTTATTTCGCCATCAGCTGCTTTTTTCAACAGTTTCTCTGATTATTCTCTCCCACTCATTAACCGCCTGATGCTGGGAATACTTGTTGACGATGACATCCCGGGCATGTTGGCCTGCACGATCTCTGTCTAACGGATTATTAATCAACGCGTTCAAAGACTGATACCACTCAGCAGGCGTAACCACTCCATAACCGATAAATCCATTTTTTAAGATCTCGCTATTCATACCAAAGTCGGATACCACGATCGGAATACCACAAGCCATATACAGCAACATCTTATAACTGCACTTGCCTCGCGACCACTCCGTATCATCCAACGGCATGAGGCCAATGTCCATGGTTGCAATAGAGCTGACTTCATTCTCAACTGCCCACTGTACAAACTCAACAGCCTCATCAGGAATCTTGTCGAAACGCGGACGCTGGTCAGAAACAACGCGTAGCTTCCAACCTTTGTTTTCCTTGAGGACCTGAGCCAGGGCGTCTTCTATATCATATAGAAACTTGAATCCTCCGGAAGTGCCCGACCATCCAATAATTTTAGCAGCGAAGTCTTTTTTCAAAGGACGAAATCTATCAACATCAACGGGCGTGGCAATAACAGTCATCGGCTTACCAAACTTGCGAAAATAGTCGGCAATATAACTATTTCCACAAACTATGTGATCGACACGCTTCGTAATTTGCTCTACCGCCCACCCATTTCTGTGCAACCAAATCGCGTCATCAACATCTAAAATTCGCGGTCTTTTGGTAAACCTTTCCAGAGTAGGAATCGTCGAAATCATCTCTCTCTGTAGTATGATCACATCATATTTAAAGCTCTTGCACACACCAAAAAGCCTGGAGCAGAATTCCTTGATAATCCAAAGTAATCTTTGCGCGCGGGCACTGGGCGGATAAGCGCTTTCATAAGCGTTGGAGACATGTATTTTAATATTTTTGGCTTCTAATCCACGCTTTAAATAGTCCACTCTAAACCGTGTGCTCGGCACCTTATCACCCTGCGTGAATGCCATAACCGAAATTTCATCTTTCATACCGTCAACCTTATAAATTATGAAATTGGTTTTTTTGAAAAAAACAACAACACAAAGACTACAATCACAAACACCTTCATGAAAAACCATAACGAAGGTAGAAACGTATCGGAAAACAATGATAATACAATCGCTGAATACAAGTAGGCAGAGATCACCATATAAAAGATATGGCCTTGCTTAGCCTTCAGGTAAGCATAGGTTGAAGCCGCCGAATACAGCGCAATAAAAAAAACGACACCCAACACGCCGAACCCGGGAAAAATGGAAAAATACAAGCTATAAACGTTACCCTCTAACCCATCGCCATATAAGTTAAACTCTGAGTGCATGGGTAAAGGGGTGCACAACTGAACCATGGAAAGTAAGTGGCAAACGGATATGAAGGGGTTCCAGTTTTCGAAGACTCGAACCGTCCCATCAAAATATAGCGAAAACAGAACCGGCCCTTGAAGCGCATAACCTGCAATGTGCGTCAGCATGATAGACATAACTTCGCCTACACTTTCATCTGAACTTACATCGATTTTATTTGTGGCTATAGCGCCTACAAATAAAACTACCAAAAAAAATAAACCCAAGGTCGCCATAATTTTAACGGGAAGTTTTTGATGCACCACCCGATAAATAAATACCAGGCCTAACAGCATCTGTATCAACCCTGCCCTACCACTCCCAACCAATATCAGAGCGCACCATGGAAAAGCGATTATGAGATACTTGAGCCACCCTATTCTCCGTTGAGCCAAGGCTATCGTAAATAACGGAATTATTACCAGCCCCAGCAGCAGATAGTTTGCTGTCAGCCGACCGAATACTGACTCCCCAGCAACCGACATTGCCCTTGCGGCGTATGATATCTGCTCAAAGTCAGAACCGAGTGCAGACAAATCACTATAAGCAACCGGCAAAACCAGAAGATGCATGAAGGCGAATAGCAAAAACAGATCATTAAAATTAAGTTCGCGACAAAAAAAGCCTTTATGCACGAAGCTTTTGGCAAACAGGCTTATACAAATAGACACCGCACTGAATATTGCCCCGCCCAGAATAAAAATTAGCAGAGCGTCAGACTCAACGGCATAAAAACCCAACAGAGGAGTGAAGGCTATTAAGCATAATCCGCCGCCCCAAATGGCAGGAAATATAAACGAAGGATGAAACGGATCCCTCATGGTTGCGCGCGATAAAATTGCGACCGCCAACAGAGTCAAGCCTGCTAAAAAGCTATACATACCACTTCAACCTCTTATAAGCAGTCAGCAAAATTCAAAAACCTAGTTCCTTACTTTTTCACCCGATAGGAATCAACAAAATAAAAAGCACAGCCCACAGGAAACGCACACATCATCAAGAGCGATGCTTTACAACTTGGAAATATTATTTCCATTTTGTTTGTCCTTAGGGCGAATCGTACATAATTAATAGCCGATTTGAACCTGCTAGCGATGCCCTTCAGTATCTTGAACTCTTCAAGATACACCAGACTGGCGCCACATGGATTGTTAACCCTAATTCGTACCGAGGACTGCGTGAGCCCGTCATTTCGATAAATTTTTATGCATAACTTTTCATTAACAAATCTAGCAGAATAGACAAGTGAAACTCTATTCCAAACAATGCTTTCAGCAATAAATCGCTCACCCGCAATTATGGGGAACTCATACTGCTTCAATATTTCTGTGACATTAACGCCCCACTTATCGCCCATGGAACGGTATTGACGCTGTAGATCCGGATCAGCAATATCACATATATAATTTGGATACTCTTGACCCAATACATTACTTTCATCATCCATGCATAGAACTGAGAGCGTCGAAAACTGATCTCTCTGTGAGATGTCAATATCCTCCCAATGAAACTTCAATCGTTCCAGAGCTGTGTTAACACATCGGTCATCGGAATCGAAAACCAAAAACAAATAACCTGTTGCATGCTCGACCGCAACATTATGCGCGGCATGCTTACCTTGGTTATTCTGATAAATGTAACGGATATTCAGCTCTTTCTTTTTTATCCATTCCTCGACAAGTGCCTGCGTCCCATCAGTGGAACCATCATCAATAATCAGCCACTCAAAATCTTGAAACGTTTGCACCCTAAGCGACTCATACACCTGACTCAAAATATATGCTCTATTATAAGTCGGCGTAAACACTGTAAAATACGGCAAATTCCCCCCTAACACTCAGCAATTATTTTTTTAACAACGCAGGAACATTGGCAATCAGGTTTCTGGCGTTAAATAGTAGTAATACAGCTATATAGGCCGCACCACCCAAAATCACCTTTAACGAAAAAGACAACACCGACAACTCAAAATTGATACTGCTTACTACTGCTGCCATAACCACCACAGCAACTATAATTTGCGCCGCATTTTTATAGGGAAGACGCGGCATAGCAAATACGCGTCGCCCCAAAGCCCAGCTCAATATCAAGGAAACAAGAAAAGCGATCACCGTCGAAATCGCAGCGCCCGTAGCGCCATATTCGGCAATGAGAAAATAGTTGAAAACAACATTCACGACGGCACTCACGAAGACAATACCCATTTGTATTCGAGTGGAGTTTGACAGTTGAAATGCGTAATCGAAGTAATATGATTTTATCGTACTTAAAAACATCGCCAGCGCGATCCAAGGGATGATCACAGTAGCGCCCTCTCTAAACTTATCCCCGAGTATGGAATACGCTATATCAGGGGCGGTCAACGCCATTCCTGCCGACAATGGCACAGCCACCGCAAACACTAATGAAAAGGTCTGACGCAGTTTTAAACCCGCAGCCAGCAAGCCCTCTTTAGCCAGTGCATTTATCACCAATGGCAGGGCAGCCAAATGAACGACCGATGTCAGCATGCCGATTGAATACTGGCTCAGCTCATACGAAGCTGAATAAACGCCGACAGCCTCAACCCCCACCATGCGCTCGATGAAAAACCTATCAGACGCATCAATAACAAATATCAAGAGATAAGTAATCGTTAACGGAGCACCATAAGCGAATAATTTGCTCAGGTAATCCCTATTGATAAAAAACCAAGGCAAACCACTCCATATCCGCCTACTGATTACGCATGCGGCAATCGAACCTACTATGATTGAGGCCAATATCCCTTCTGCACCAAAGCCCAGGTAGGCCGCAACTACAGATAGAAAAAAGCCAACTGCACTTTTTACGGTGAGTACTTTCCCATAATCAAAAGGGTTTAAAGATGTATTTAAAACCTTTAGGTTAAGTTCATGCCAACCCTGGATCGCAAACAAAAAACCGACCATCCAAAATACTATTGAAAATGATGAAAACGCGCCTAGGGCCGCGCACATAAGCGACAAAACAATCACGACTACAAAAATAATAAATGAAATCGATCTCGCAGTTCCCAACAAGCGTTCTTCATCTTTTTTATCAGTTACAGCAGGAAGATACCTACCAACCCCCAAGCTCAACCACTGTAGTAACACCGCATTACCTACACCAGCAACCAAGATAGTCAGTGAGTAAACTCCATACTCAGCAGGCGTCAAAATACGCGTAAAAATCACCAAGGCCGATAGGGACAATATTGCCGGTATCAACTTTACAACCAGATAAGCGGCACCGTGTTTTGCTAGCAACTTATTGCCCCCTGTCTATGGTCCATGTATACATACATTAAAAAAAAGAATAACGTTAATTCAAAAAACGTACGTACCATGGCATAGCTCTTTCGACGCCCTCAACAATGTCAAAGCGAGGCTCATACTGAAGGTGTTTTTTTATTTTGCTGATATCAGCTTGTGAATGGCGAACGTCTCCAGCTCGGAAATCCCGATACACCGGGGTCTTATCATAGTTAATCCCATTTTTTGCCAATGCGTCACGCAAAGACGTAAAAAGCATATTTAGGTCTGTTCGACCGCTGACCGCGACGTTGTAAACCTGATTGCGCGAAGCCGAGTCCGTCGTAGTGGCAGCCAGTAGGTTCGCTTGGATAGTATTTTCGATAAAACAAAAGTCCCGACTGGTTTGACCGTCACCATTGATAAAAACGTCATCGTTTTTTATCATGGAAGCCGCCCATTTGGGTATCACTGCCGCATATGCACCTTCAGGGTCCTGGCGCTTACCGAACACATTAAAATACCGAAGGCCAATAGTATCAAACCCATAACACTTGGCAAAAACGTCAGCGTACAGTTCGTTAACGTATTTGGTCACTGCGTAAGGAGACAGTGGTTTGCCAATGATGTCCTCTACCTTAGGCAGCCCTGGATGATCTCCATATGTTGAGCTACTTGCGGCGTATGTGAAGCTTTTTACTTTTGCATCCCGTGCTGCCACTAGCATATTTAGGAAACCATCAATATTCGTATTGTTGGTAGTAATCGGATCATTAAGAGAACGTGGTACCGATCCCAACGCTGCCTGATGTAAAACGTAGTCAACGCTATCGCAAGCCTTATGGCAATCTTCTAGTACTTTAATATCTCCCTGAACAAAAGAAAAGTTAGCCCATTGACCAGAGGAAACGGCACTTTTTACTTCATCCAAATTCCTCTGATGACCTGTTGCAAAGTTATCTAATCCAACGACCCGCTGATTCAAACCAAGAAGCACTTCCAGCAAATTAGAACCGATGAAACCTGCCACCCCGGTTATTAGCCAAGTTTTCGGAGATACCTGAAGCAAATCTAACAGTTGTTCATAGCGGGCCATAGTTATATACTCAAGATTAATAGTGAGTTAGCAAATAGAGACATTAGTCTTAGAGACGGATATCCGACTCTTCCGTGCTCAGCAAATACTTCAGATCGTAAAGTACATGCTTAGACTTGCCATAACTCCGAATCGACTTGGCACCTAGCTCGCGGAACTGTGTATGCGCCACAGCCAGCACGATGGCATCATACTTTTCTGTTTCGAGTTCGTAGACCGGCGTTATCCCATACTCGTGCTCAGCTTCACTGGCGTTAACCCATGGATCGTAGACATCGACTTCAATGTTGTATTCTGAAAGTTCTTTGACGATGTCAACGATGCGGGTATTGCGTAGATCCGGGCAGTTCTCCTTGAATGTCAGCCCCATGATCAATACGCGAGCGCCATCGACATGAATTCGCTCCTTGAGCATCGCCTTGACCAACTGAGAGACAACGTAGGCGCCCATACCGTCATTAAGGCGACGTCCTGCCAATATAATCTCAGGATGGTAGCCAATGGATTGGGCCTTATGCGTCAAATAGTAGGGATCGACACCGATACAATGCCCGCCTACCAGACCCGGCCGGAAAGGTAAAAAGTTCCATTTTGTACCCGCTGCCTGAAGGACAGCCTCAGTATCAATACCCATCTTATTAAAGATGATGGCCAGCTCATTGATAAGCGCAATGTTCAAATCACGCTGAGTATTCTCGATAACCTTAGCGGCTTCTGCAACTTTGATACTGCTAGCTTTATGGGTGCCCGCGACGATAATTTGATTATACAGCGCGTCCACCAAGTCAGCGATTTCCGGCGTCGAGCCAGACGTCACCTTCTTGATCGTGGTGACACGATGCTCTTTATCACCAGGATTGATTCGCTCCGGGCTGTATCCAGCATAAAAGTCAACGTTGAATGTCAGCCCTGAGACCTTTTCAAGTACAGGAACACAATCTTCCTCAGTTGCGCCAGGGTAGACAGTCGATTCGTAAATAACCAAATCACCCTTCTTCAACACCTTGCCAATGCTTTCAGATGCTTTTATGAGCGGCGTCAAATCTGGCTGATTGTACTCATCAATCGGGGTCGGAACTGTGACAACAAAAGTGTTGCAAGCAGCCAGCTCAGCCAAGTCGCAGCTGTAGCTCAAATAGCTGGCCTGCTTGAGCTCTTCGTCGCTGACTTCGAGGGTTGAATCATGCCCCGCTTTCAACGCTTGGATACGCGGCTGGTTAATGTCAAATCCAACCACCGATCGCTGTTTGCCGAACTCTACTGCTAAGGGGAGGCCAACATAACCAAGGCCGATGATGGCGAGCTTAATATCTTCCAGTTTCTGCATAATTAAAACCTAAATGATCAAAATCCAAAATACTTACTGAAACAATTCCAGTACGAAGTTCTTCAAGCTCAAAACCCACTCAGTGAGATCGATCTGTTTCCAGATACCGTTGCCCTATACGCTTCCAACGCTCCCTCGCTCATACTTCTTTTGAGGGTTCTCATTAACTTACATTATTCATTACATTACGTACGAAGCTTATTGCTCTTACCAATGCCTGCCCGAACCTGCCCCTGCTGACAAACAGAATCAACACTAACGTAACGCGCTCGGATCGGAACGCCATCGCTAGCGCAGGCTTCACGTACCCACTTCAGCAAAAAAAAGCACAGGACCTTGCTTGCATGGCTTTGTGCCATAAATCGTTGGATGCCTTTCAAATAAAACGGTTCCATGAAATTTGACAATCATACTACGGGATGTAAATACAAATAAGTGGTTCGTTACACTTGGCCAGCGTGATGGATCACTGTTCACAGAATCTTTCTGCTCAGGATAGAATCACCCCGAGTATTTTTCAGGCATGACCCAAAAGTAATTTGACATAGGTACATATTCCTATTTCAAAGGAGGGAAACGGGAATAAATAGCACCCACACCGCGCATGGTATGCATGCCTGCTCAACGTGTGATAGACGAGCTCATTCCTAAGGCTGTCGGACGATGCCTTCAGAAGAGGCCTTCTTTTCGATGGCGATATCTGAAGCATTAAAAGGCACGCATTTCATGATCAGCTGGCGTTTATTTACAACCATTGTACGAATGAGGGCAAGGAGAATACCTAGCATGCCGCCAAGAATCAGACCGACCGCCAAAATGAGCGCCTTCTTAGGTTTGATAGGCCCCAGTGGCTCCAACGCCTGCTTGTCAATAGTTACCAGCTTCAAGCGACTCATATCAATATTCAAGCTGCGTAGGCGCGCCTCTTCAGCACGAAGGGGCTCCACATTGCTTAAAAACAGATCTTCATTTTCACGACGATTCAAAACCTCAATCTGCCTGTTGGATTGCAGCAACTGAAGCTCTTTAGCGATTTGCGCGATACGCCCCTCTGTGAAGTCATCGGATTTGCGCTGAAGGAGAGCATTTTTCTCAGCCTCTAACGCATCAACCCCCATGAAATACAACGGAATCTGCTGATTATTAATCTCGGTATGCATCGTGCTGCCACCCCCGCTGCGATCTGCATCACCGAGTGACGACGGGGTGGCTGGTTTTTTGATACCCAGCGACTTAGCGATGCCGATTGCTTCGTTCAACAATGCAAGCCTATCACGACGAATAGTCTTAAGCTGAGCCCTCAGAGCCTTTAGCTCGTCCTGCAACTGAGCACGACGAAGCACATCACCCTCGGTCAAACTGGCAATTTTTGCCTCTTTATCAATTTCATATCCCGAGCGGACGGCCTTGAGCTTGCCTTGAATTTCATTCAGTCGGTTATTGATGATGACGCTCAGGTCCGCGCTAATCTGCCGACGCTCGGTGGCAATGGCAAACTCGATGAATTCGTTGAGGATAGTCACGCCATCTATCCCTTTAGGGTAGCTCATCTCCAGCTTGATATAGGCGCTGAGGGAGTCTAATTTCTTGGGATCTGGCAAAATCAGATTGATGGAGTTGCGATTGAACTCATCAAAACTCTGCTCCAGGGTTCTCCCTGGACGCTCGAAGGCCTTAAATAAACTTTGACGGGCTCGGAAGAAGCTTAACCGCGTATCATAAGACTCAAGAGATGCTCCGACTTTGTTCAACGCCTCACCCGCTGGGAGGACGTATACCCCAGACCGATTCAATGCATCCAGATCATTGATCGCCGCTGGACGCAAAACGCTGCTGACTTGAAATTCCGGAGTCGCCGAAAAGGCATAGATCACAGCCAGAGCGCCAACGACTAGCGTCACAGCGGCTATAAGGACTCTCTGTCGCCAGAGAGATTGAAAAAGGACCGCGAGATCAACTTCTTCGGACGAAGGTGTCGGGGGAATTCGGAAGCTACTACTCACAACAAAAACCTGCCTTCAAAGAGAAACTGCGGGCTCGTTATGCAGACCTGATGTGTATTTTTTTCTAATTGGATGACCGCCAAAACCCAGCGTCCCTGCCAAATTCTGAGCACACAAAATGACTGTTATCGAGAACAGATTCTATTCTGCCATCTCTCCGGAACATTACAAGTCTTGACATGTATGTCAGATGCTTCTGATTTTTCCGAGGGAACTGTTACGACCAACGGGGTTAAGTCGATAGGCCACCATAAAGAATTACCGGCTTCAAGCGTGATAACATTTCTGACAAACGGTCATCATTCGCTCTTAGAGCCCGCCAAGAGCAATACTAAGCAATCGCTTTACCCCGCCGCCTACGCACAACCACCCCCAACACCGGCCCAATCACCATCCCCAAAATCAAAGCCACCACCACAAACACCGCCACCGGCATCTGCGCAGTACTCCACCCCAGGAACGACAGCGCCACGCCCTGCTGGTTCTCCAGCACAAACGCCAAAACCACCAACGCTGCAAGCACCGCAATCAACACCGCAACAACGCGCTTAACCCCACGCATACCCTTCTCCTTCCCCAAAAACACTCAGACGCCTTCTTCCTCTTCTTCGTTCACCCGATCGCGCAATTCCTTCCCCGGTTTGAAGTG
>Ga0308163_10001807_pt1 | contig 21580 bp, 21 predicted proteins | sample PhyTR1_FD_201037 | JGI IMG/M metagenome (GOLD analysis project Ga0308163, IMG submission 201037) | Phyllosphere microbial communities from UC Gill Tract Community Farm, Albany, California, United States - DLSLT.R1 | ecosystem: Host-associated > Plants > Phyllosphere > Unclassified | place: USA...
ATGGTTAAAGGTGCAACTGTACAGCATTTACTTCATGAAAGGACCCCAGGTGGGCTCCTTGATATTGCCAGCTTGCGTAGTCAAACGCTGTTTGACGCGGCCATCCACCGATACCACTGCCAGCGACTTGCGTCGTCCGGATTCGGTCGCGTACATGATATATTTCCCGTTGGGCGAAAAGCTCGGTGATTCGTCGTTGGCGGTGTCCGACAGGCGCAGTTCCTGGCCACTAGCCAGGTCGAGCGCGTAGAGCTGGAAATTGCCGTCGCGACGGGAGATATAAGCAAGTGTCTTCCCGTCGGATGCGATCCGCGGGCTGATGTTGTAGGAGCCGCCAAACGTCACGCGCTTGGCTTCGCCGCCGCTGACCGACATGCGGTAGATCTGTGGGCCGCCGCTGCGATCGCTGGTGAAGTAAATGCTCTGGCCATCGGCCGAGAATTGCGGCTCGGTATCGATGCCGCTGCTGTTGCTGACACGGCGCAGGCCGCTGCCGTCGGCATTGACGGTGTAGACCTGGGTGTGGCCGTCGCGCGACAGGGCCACCGCCAGGCGCGAGCCGTCCGGGCTCCAGCTGGGCGCCGAGTTGCTGCCTTTTTCGTTCGAGACGATGGTGCGCTGGCGGGTCACCAGGTTCTGCACGTAGACGATCGGTTTTTTCTTTTCAAACGACACATACGCGACCTTGGTGCCGTCCGGCGACCATGATGGCGAAATGATCGGCTCGTTCGAGCGCAGCGCGACCTGGATGCCTTCGCCGTCGGCGTCGGCCACTTCCAGGCGGTATTCACGGCCGGTTTGTGTCACGTAGGCGATGCGGGTGGCAAACGCGCCCTTGGTGCCGGTCAGTTTTTCATAGATATCGTCGGCGATCTTGTGCGCCAGCAAGCGGTTGAACTGCGGCGCGGCCGCATTGTTCATGCTCGACAGCTGGGCGCTCTTGACGGTGTCATACAGCTTGTAGCGCACGTCCAGGCGGCCATCGGCCAGGGCCTGCACGCTGCCGGCCGCCAGCGCGTCGGCGCCGCGCGATTTCCACTGATCGTAGCTGACCGGCGCCGTTTCCGACATTTCCGCGCCATCGATAATCTTGAACACGCCGCTGCGCGCCAGGTCGGCCTTGATGATGCCGGACAGCGATTGCGGCGCCGCCGATTCGTTGGCGAAGTTGGCGATGGCGACCGGGATCTGGTTGCTGCCGATACCGGTGATTTCCACGCGCAGCTGCGCCTGGGCGCCGGACGCCCCCAGCAGCAGGCCGGCGCACAGCACCACGTAACTCATTTTTTTCATGATCATCATTGGCTATTCCTTCATCTCGAATATGAGTTCAATTTCGCGTTCCACCGTGCCGTCTTTTTTCTTCGGCAGGGGTGACGATTTTTTAATGGCATTTTCCACCGAGCTGTCATACGCCGGCAGTCCGCTGCTCTTGATCTTTCGGACAGAAATAATTTCCCCAGTTGGCAGTTGCTCGATCTTGAACACGGCGCGCGGGTTGCCCGGCACGTCGGTGCTACCGCTGTACGCGATATTGCCCTTGATCTTGCTCGTCAGGGCAGCGACATAGCCGCTGTCCTTGCGTGGCGCGGTCGATTTCTCGGCCGTGCCGGTGGTGCCATTGCCTGCTGCGCCCGTGATGCGGCGCATTTCGTCGGCGCGTGCCTTGTCGGCGGCTTTCTTGTCTTCCGCCGCTTTTTTCGCCTTGGCGGCTTTTTCAGCTGCCGCCGCTTTTTTCTCGGCCGCTTCCTTCTCGGCTTTTTCTTCCGCCGCTTTTTCCGCCTTCTCGGCTTTTTCCTTGTCGGCCTTTTCCTTCTTCGCTTTTTCCAGCTTGTCGGCTTTTTCTTTTTCAGCCTTCTCGGCCTTGTCTGCCTTGTCTTTCTCTTTCTGCTTCTGTTTTTCCAGTTCGCGTTTTTCTTCCTCGCGTTCCTTCGCTTCCTCTTTGCGGCGCTCTTCGGCGGCGGCTTTGGCTTTTTCTTCCTTCAGCTTGGCCTTCTTGCGCTCGAGCGCAATTTCCGCTTCGCGCAGGTCGACCTTTGGCTCGGGCGCGGCCACCGGCGGTGGTGGCGGTGGCGGCGTTTCCACTTCCGGCTCGGGCGGCGGCGGCGGGGTTGGCGCCGGCGTTGGCTCCGGGTCGGTCGTCACTTCGGGCGGCGGCGCGGCATCCTGCACCTTCAGGTCCCACACTTCCGCTTCCACCGCCACCGGTTCCGTATTTTGCCAGTGTACGCCCACCCACAGGAAAAAGAGCAGGCCAAGATGCATCGCCAGCGCCAGGCCCAGCGAGGGCCAGCGGCTGCTTTCGCGCGGCACCCGGTAAGGCGTGCCCATTACATGGTCGGTAGGTTTCGTCTGCAAAGTTCGGTCTTTAAAACGTCAGGTTCGTGATTGCGCTGCGGTTACTTGGTGGCCAGGCCGACGCGGTTGATGCCCATCTTTTTCGCTTCCGAAATCAGCTGGATCACATCGTCATACTTGCTTTCCTTGTCGCCGGCGATCAGCACCGGATAGTCCGGATTGCTTTCATGCAGGCCACGCAGATTGCGCAGCAGGGCGTCGCGGTTCGGTTCGGTTTCCGGCGCCAGCTGTTCCTTGCCGATCACGCCGATCGACAGCGAGCCGTTGGGTTTCAGCACGATCTGGATATAGTCATCGGGCGGTTTGCTGGTCTTTTCCGCGTTCGGCAAGTCCACCACGCTGGGGTTGTTGGACGACGGCATCACCATGAAGATGATCAAGAGCACCAGCATCACGTCGATATACGGCACGACGTTGATTTCCGACTTGAACTTGCGGCCGCGACCGCCCCGCATGCCGCCGCTATTGAATGAGGAACCCATCAGCAGTCCTTCCGGTTAGCGCGACTGGCGCTGCAAGATGTTGGAGAATTCTTCGACGAAGCTTTCGAAGCGAATCGCCAGGCGGTCGATATCGTGCGAAAAACGGTTGTAGGCGACCACCGCAGGGATCGCCGCGAACAGGCCGATGGCGGTGGCGATCAGCGCTTCGGCAATCCCGGGCGCAACCGCTGCCAGGGTGGCTTGCTGCACGTTGGCCAGGCCGCGGAAGGCGTTCATGATGCCCCACACGGTGCCGAGCAGGCCGATGTACGGCGAGACGGAACCGACTGACGCCAGGAAGGCCAGGTGCGATTCGAGTACGTCCATTTCACGCTGGAAGGCGGCGCGCATGGCGCGGCGGGCGCCGTCGAGCACGGCGCCGACGTCCAGCGCTTCGCGCGAACCGTAGGAGGCCTTGCCCTTGATGAATTCGCCCATGCCGGCGTCGAAGATGCGGGCCAGCGCGCCGCTCTGGTCGCGGTTGCCGCTGGCGCTCTGGTGCAGCGCATGCAGGTTGCCGCCGGCCCAGAAGCTGCGTTCGAATTCGATGGTCTGCTTGCGCGCGGCGCGCACCGCGAACATCTTGCGGAAGATATAGGTCCAGCTGGTCAGGGAGATCAGCAGCAGCAGGGCCATGATCAGCTGCACGATCAGGTGGGCATTGGTGATGAGCGCGAGGAAAGAAAGATCTTGTGTAACGTTCATTGGCAGGCAGTCTGTGGTGAATTATCCGGGAGTGGCGGGGTGGTTCAGGCGGCGCGCATGCGCGCGGCTACCGGCTCCGGCACGGCACGCGGGCGCATGCTGGAGTCGACGCAGCCGATCTTGACCTGGGCGGTATTGAGCAGGGTTTCGCCACGCCAGGCCTGTTGCAGGAAAACGATGGAAGCGCGTCCCATTTTGGCTATGCTTAAGGTCAATCTTACCGTGTCATCGAGTCTGGCTGGCGCATGATAGTCGGCGCTGACGCTTTTGACGACGAACAAGGCGTCATGCTGCTCCAGCAATTCCTGCTGGCCAACGCCGATGGAACGCAGCCATTCGGTGCGCGCGCGTTCAAAGAACTTCAGGTAATTGGCGTAGTAGACGATGCCACCGGCGTCGGTGTCTTCATAATAGACCCGGACGTCCCAGTAAAAGACTGAAGGCATGTTCGTGGCGCCAGTAGTGAGATTGAGCAACATTTTACGCGATTTTTCTTATCATGACGGAAAGCGCTTGCCGAAAAGCCATGTCCATTGCACCAAACATTGCAACGCAGCATATTCTCAGCTGGCTGAATACAATGACAAGCCCCGTAACATACGCTTACAAGCTGGCGCCAGGTTTAAGTGCAGCTTAAGCAATAGCAACTTTTTCCCGCAAACCGGCCTGTCATCGGCTGTCGCGGCCCGATGCGCGGGGATTATAGCCGCAGCGCGGCGACTGCGCTGCTTTCCTTGCTCAATTTGGGTACTTAACTTACAATTTGGCTTCCATTACGTCTCACGTGACTGGCGAAAAGCTGCAACAATCCCCATTTTGGTGCGATCGTTGCCGGCGAAAGGTGGACATCCACCGGGAAACGTGAGATTTCATCAGCCGTTCGCCTGGGCAGCCCACCGATGGAATTGCGCGAAGAGGCTGCCTTTCCGTTGTTATTCAGTTAACGCCGGCTCCCCTCATTCGATCCAACCTGCCAGTACAAAGCACCCACATCTTTGGAGTTTTTACATGTTTGCAAAAGATCACAACCTCGCCAACGTCGATCCTGAACTGTTCGCCGTTATTCAACAAGAAAACACGCGCCAGCACGACCATATCGAACTGATCGCGTCCGAGAACTACACTTCGCCAGCCGTAATGGAAGCGCAAGGCTCGCAGCTGACCAACAAGTATGCCGAAGGCTATCCAGGCAAGCGCTACTACGGCGGCTGCGAATACGTCGACGTGGCCGAGCAGCTGGCCATTGACCGCGTCAAGCAACTGTTCGGCGCCGAAGCGGCCAACGTGCAGCCGAATTCGGGCTCGCAGGCAAACCAGGGCGTGTTCTTCGCGATGCTGAAACCAGGCGACCTGATCATGGGCATGTCGCTGGCCGAAGGCGGCCACCTGACCCACGGCATGCCGCTGAACATGTCAGGCAAATGGTTTGACGTGGTGTCGTATGGCCTGACGGCCGAGGAAGACATCGACTACGAAGCCATGGAACGCCTGGCCCGTGAACGCAAGCCAAAGCTGATCATCGCCGGCGCTTCGGCGTTCTCGAAAAAGATCGACTTCGAACGTTTCTCGAAGGTCGCCAAGGAAGTGGGCGCCTACTTCATGGTCGACATGGCCCACTACGCCGGCCTGATCGCGGCCGGCCTGTACCCGAACCCGGTACCGTTCGCCGACTTCGTCACCTCGACCACGCACAAGTCGCTGCGCGGCCCACGCGGCGGCATCATCCTGATGAAGGCCGAGCACGAAAAAGCCATCAACTCGGCCATCTTCCCCGGCATCCAGGGCGGCCCGCTGATGCACGTGATCGCCGGCAAAGCGGTTGCCTTCAAGGAAGCGCTGAGCCCCGAGTTCGTCGAATACCAGAAACAGGTCGTGAAAAACGCCGACGCGCTGGCCAAGACGCTGATCTCGCGTGGCCTGCGCATCGTCTCCGGCGGCACCGAATCGCACGTGATGCTGGTCGACCTGCGCGCCAAGAACCTGACGGGCAAGGAAGCCGAAGCCATCCTCGGTTCCGCGCACATCACCTGCAACAAGAACGGCATCCCGAACGACCCGCAAAAACCATTCGTCACCTCGGGCATCCGCCTGGGCAGCCCGGCGATGACGACGCGCGGTTTCAAGGAAGCCGAAGCGGTGCAAGTGGGCAACCTGATCGCCGACGTGCTGGACAACCCGCATGACGCCGCCACCATCGAGCGCGTCAAAGCGGCCGTGAAGGTGCTGGCGGATGCGAATCCGGTCTACGCTGCATAATTATTTGTCCAGTATGTGTCTTCCAGAGTAAGATTCTGGCTGACACATTCCAGCCGTGCCCGCGGGCGCCCTGAGTGTATCCGGGCGCCCGCGCTCCATTTGTTGAACTAAAAGGCTGTGCCGCTGCCCATGAAATGTCCATTCTGCCACCATGACGAGACCCAGGTTCTCGATACGCGCGACTCCGAGGAAGGCGACGCCATCCGTCGCCGGCGCCGTTGCGGCAAATGCGACAAGCGTTTTACCACCTACGAACGGATTGAACTGATCATGCCGGCCGTGGTCAAAAAGAATGGCAGCCGGACGGAGTTCGCTGCGGATAAGTTGCGCGGCAGCCTGATGCTGGCCTTGCGCAAGCGCCCCGTCGCGGCCGCCTCGCTGGACATGGCAATCGCCACCATCGAAGAAAAACTGCTCACCAGCGGCAAGCGCGAAGTCGATTCCGGCTATATCGGCGAACTGGTGATGCATGAATTGAAGCTGCTCGACAAGATCGCATATATCCGCTTCGCCTCGGTCTACAAGAATTTCGAGGACCTGGCCGAGTTCCAGGACGCGATCGCCGAAGTGGGGCAGCCGCGCAAGATTTAAGCACCACAATTGTTTTCTTCCAGCAAGCGGCCTGATCAATTCAGTGGCCGCTTTTTTTGTCTATTCCCGCATCGCTTTGCGCTGTCTCATGCCTGACCCAGCTGCCACGTCTATCGTGTAGCAGGGCCGGCTGATCCTGGCCGCTACTCTTCTCTTTCCCTGACAGCGGGAGGCATGCATGCGCCATCTTGTTGATACCGACGGCAGCACCCTGGTCGAAGTGCTGGTCGCGCTGTTGCTGCTGGCCGTGGGCTTGCTGGGTGGCAGCGCGATGCAATTGTCGTCGCTGCGCGCGCGCCATGAATCGGCCCTGCTGTCGACGGCCATGCAACTGGCGGCCAGCATGGCCGAGCGCATGCGCGCCAACAGCACGCAAATGCAGGCGATCGACGCCGATAATCCTTACCTGGGCCTCGACTACGAAGCGGGGCCAGCCGGCGAGCCGGGTGGCGCGCCGGCCTGTCTCGGTGACACCGGCTGCAGCGCCGCGCAACTGGCGCAATTCGATATCGCCGAATGGAAACAGCAATTGCGCCAGGACTTGCCCGGCGCGCGGCTGCGCATCTGCCGCGATGCATTGGCGTGGGACGCGGCCGTGCAGTGCCTGCAATGGAACTGCAGCGGCGGCAGCGGTGCGCCGGTCGTCATCAAGCTGGGCTGGCGCGGCCGGCAGGCCAAAGGCCGCGCCGCGCAAGAGGCGGCAGCCATGCCGAAAATCGCCATGCAACTGGCGGCGGGTGCGCCATGAGCGACCACATGCGGCGCCAGGCTGGCATGACCCTGGTCGAATTGCTGGTGGCGCTGGGCCTGGGCGCCATGCTGATGCTGGCGTCGAGCGCGGTGTTGTTGTCTGCCAGCCGCAGCTATATGGAGCAGGTGGAGTCGGCGCGCCTGGCCGACAATGGCCGCTATGCGTTTGACGCCATCGCGCGGGCGCTGCGCCAGACGGCGTGGGTGAACTGGGACGCCAGCGCCGCGCCCCTGACGCATGCGGCGCACGACAGCGCCAATATCGCCGGCCTGGACGCGCGCGGACTGGCCAAGAATACTGACGGCATCGTCGCGCCCCTGGCGGTCAGCGTCAACGGCAGCGACGTGCTGGCCCTGCGTTTTTACGGCACCGGCGAGAGCGAGGGCGGCGATGGCGCGGTGCTCAATTGCGCTGGCTTTGGTGTGGGCGCGGCAAGCAGTGAAGCGCAGCGCGGCTGGAGCATTTTCTATGTGGCGCAGGACGAAGGCGGCGACGGCGAAGCGGAACTGCGCTGCAAATACCGCAGTGTCAGCGGTAGCGGCTGGGGCGCCGATGCGCTGATCCGTGGCGTCGACAGTTTCCAGGTGCTGTATGGCCTCGATACCGACAGCCCGCCCGATGGCGTGGCCAACCAGTATGTGAACGCGAGCAGCCTCGACGCGCGCGATGCGGCACTGGTGCTGGTAGGTGCCAGTCAAGCCGAGCGCGAGCGCGATTTCCAGCGCCGCACGCACTGGAAGCGCGTCGCCAGCGTGCGCGTGGCGCTGCTGCTGCACGGTAGCGGCAATACGGGAGTGGAAGCCGGGCCGGCGCAATTCGACCTGTTCGGCCCGGCGTACGCGGACGCGCACGGCGCGCAAGACCCCGGCGTGCGCATCGTGCCGGCCAGCCTGCCGCCCACCCAGCGCGGCCGTTTGCGCCAGTTGATGCAAGCGACCATCATGCTGCGCAATGGACCGGCTTGACGCAATTAGGGCGCGTGAACGCGGCGCGACCCTGGTGTTCGCGCTGTGCCTGCTGGTGGCCATCTTGCTGCTGGGTGTGTCGGCCGCGCAGATGGCCTTGCACGGAGAAAAGGCGGCGCGCGGCGAGCGCGACCGGCAGATCGCTTTCCAGGCGGCCGAGGAGGCGTTGCTGGATGCGCAGCACGATATCGAAGGCTTGCCCGGGCTGCCTGGCCGCAGCACGCTGTTTGCACCAGGCAGCGCGGCCGGCTTTGCCGCCGATTGCAAAGGCGAACCAGGCTTGTGCCTGCCGGCCGCCAGCGGCGCGCCGCCCGTATGGCTCAGCACGGAGCTGGGCGTGGCGGATTCCGGCACGGTGGCCTACGGCCAGTTCACGGGCGCGGCGATGCAGACGGGACAAGGCTTTCTGCCCTTTGAAAAGCCGCGCTACCTGATCGAACTGCTGCCGTTTCACCCGCCCGGCGAAGAGGCTGGCGCACCCGCTGGCGCCCCGGTCGGCCTGCCGTCCGGCGCCGGTTATCTGTACCGCGTCACCGCCATCGGCTTCGGCGCGCAGGAGGATACGCAGGTGGTGCTGCAAACTTATTACCGGAAGCAGGCGCCGGGAGAAACGCCATGATGGCGCGCTGGCTGCCGGGTGTGCTGATAGCCTGCATGATGGATATCGCACTGGCCGCGTCGCCGCTGGTCGATCTGTCGCGCGCCGATACGGGGCTATATGGCGCGCGGGTACCGCCCAATCTGCTGCTCAACCTGTCCTTCACGCACGCCGTCGCCGGCGCCGCGTATGCCGGTGATTACGATTCCGCGTACGCCTATGCCGGCTACTTCGATGCGCGCATGTGCTACGGCTATCCCTACCGTGGCAGCGATGGCGTCACTGTGCCGGACTGGCGCCTGTCCAGCGCCTACTTTTCCGTCAGCAAGGTGGCCGATGCGCGGCATGGTTGCGGCGGCGACAGTTTCAGCGGCAATTTTTTGAACTGGGCCGGCGCCAGCCTGCTCGATATCGTGCGCTACGCCTTGACGGGCGGCGACCGCGTGATCGATGAAGTACGCAAGACGGTGTTGCAACGGGCCTATTTGCCCGACGGCCAGTCTGGCGTCGATTTTTATGCCCACCCTGATCATTTTCCCCGCAAGGTCTTGCGCGCAGGCGTGCGCGAGGCCACGCCGTTTACGGTCGAGCAACTGGCGATCGTGTCCTGCCGCAACCTGCTGCTGTTCGGCGATGGCGCCCAGCCACTTGACGGCCATTGCGATGCACCGGGCAAGGCCGGCGCGCTCGGCGTTTTCCTGGCGCGGGTGCAGGTCTGCGATGGAGCCGAAGCTTTATCTCGCCCCGACCTGTGCATGGCCTACGGTAAAAACGCCAAACCGGTGGGAGCGCTGCAGCGCCATGGCGGCCGTGTGCGGGTCGGCGTTTTTGGCCATGCAAGCGGGGCGGCGGCGTATGGCGGCGTGCTGCAGGCGCCATTGTCTTATGCTGGCGCGCAACGCTGGGCCGCGCCCGATTTCCTGCCGCAAGCCAATCCCGATACCGAATGGCATCCGGTGACCGGCGTGTATGCCGGCAACAAGGGAGTGATCGCCCATATCAACACGTTGGGACGCAGTGACGAGGCGCACCCCGGCGCCTACGCGGCGGCGGCCCCGCAAGCCGAATTGCTGTACGAATCGCTGCGCTATCTGCAAGGACGCCAGGCCAGCGCAGCGGCTGGCACAAGCTCATGGGCCGATCCGCAGCAGGCCAGTTGCCAGCGGCAAGTCGTGATGACCTTGGGCGATGCCGGTGCCGCCCTGGACCGCTATGTGCCCGGCCATATTCCAGCGGCCAACACCGCTGAGCGTGCGCGTGGCGTGGATGCTTACACCACGCCGCCGCTGGACGTGATGGCCTGGACGCGGGCCGCCGGTGCGCTGGAAAGCGATGGCACTCAAGGCAATCCACAGCCGCTGCCGGCCCTGGCGGCGCTCGACCGTCTCGATCATGGTCAGCATGGCGCCAGCTTTTATGCGGCCGGCCTGGCTTACTGGTCGCATCGCCATGCGCTGCGAGCTGGCGGCATGCCGGTCGAACATTTTGCCGGCGACTTGCAGGTGACGGCCGCCAGGCTTGACGACGCCATGCCTCCCTCGCCGCTGCTGCTGGCGGCCAAGTATGGCGGTTTTTTCGATGAGAATGGCGATGGCAATCCGTTTCGCGCCGTGACGGGCGATGCCCATGCCGAATGGAGCGTGGATGGCCGCTGGCCCAGCCATTATTTCCCCGGCGGCGATCCGCAGGCCCTGGTCGCGCTGTTGCGCGCCGCCTTTGTCCAGGCGGGCAGCGCCACGTTGGCCGCCACCATTGCCGGGCCGTCACTGATGGCGCTGGCCAATGGCGCGGAACCGGCCTACTGGTTCCAGTCGCGGATCAACCTGGCCGATGGCGCCATGCGCGTTTCGCGCGATGCGTTTCGCCTGGGCGCTGACGGCGGCGTAGTGGCCGGCAAGCCGGTATGGCGCATCGGTAACACAGTGCCGAGTCGTCCCGTCCATACGCTCGATGCGCAGGGCGGCTTGATGCCGCTGGTCTGGGATCGTCTCAGTGCGGAGCAGCGTCGTGTATTTGATCCTCATGGCGACGGCCAGGGACCAGCGCGGCTCGACTATCTGCTGGGTGAGCGCACCCATGAGGTGGGCCGGCCCGGCGGTTTTTTGCGGCGCCGCGCGGGCGGCCTGGCGGCGGCGCCGCACGGCAATCTGGTGCATGTCGGCACGCCGGCGCTGGGGTTACCCGGCCTGGACTATCTGCAGCACCGCCAGCGCGGCCAGCAGCGGCGCAAGATGCTGTATCTGGCAACCGGTGACGGCCTGCTGCGCGGCGTTGATGCCGCTGACGGCAGCGAACAGTTTGCTTACTTGCCGCAAGCCTTGCTGGCCAGGGCGGTGCTGGCCAGCGGCACCGGTGACGAAGCTGCTCACTTGCTCGATGGCGCGGCGGCCAGCGCGGAAGTGCTGGTGGCAGGCCGCTGGAAAACCGTGCTGGCGTCAGGCATGGGGGCTGGCGGACAAGGCGTGTTTGCGCTCGACATCACCGACCCGGCGCGCTTCGCGCAGGACGGTGCGCTGTGGGAGTTTGGCGACCGCGACGATGCCATTATCGGCAACGTGCGCGCGCCACCGGGCTTTGCACGGCTGAACATGGGCGGCAAGCAGGGCAGGCCGGTCTACCGCGACATGGTAGTGGTGTCCAGCGGCTATAACAACACGCAGGATGATGGCAAGGATACGTCCGCCGCCAGTCCCGCGGCCGCCATCTTCCTGCTGGCGCTGGACAAGCCGACTGGCACGCCGTGGCTGCTGGGCAGCAATTATTACCGTCTGAAACTGCCGCTGCGCGATGACGAGGGTGCCAGCAACGCCCATGTACTGGCGCCGCCGTCCTTGGTGGCGGGCAATGACGGCGCGCTGAGCTACCTGTATGCCGGCGACTTGCAAGGCAATATCTGGCGCATCGACATGGCCACCGGGCCGCCTTGGAAAGATGAAACAGGGCGCAAGCTGGTGTTTGTCGCGCGCGATGCGCAGGGCCGGCGCCAGAGCGTGACGCAGCAACTGAAGGTGGCGTATGCGCCGGGCGGCGGCTATCTGCTGCTGTTCGGCACCGGCCAACTGGTGGAAAGCGGCGACACCTGGCCGGCGGCCTTGCTGCCGCAATCGTTCTACGCCGTGCATGACGACCTGAAAGAACAAACGCCGACCCGCGACCGCGACGATCTTGCAGAGCGCAAGGTGGGCGTGGTGGCGGACACCGGCAGCCTGGCCATCAATGGCGAGTCCTTGCACTACACGGGCGGCGGCGCCAGGCATGGCTGGTACCTGGATTTTGTCGCTACGGAAAAAACCGGCGAGCGCAGCGTGCACGGCGCCGTGCTGGCCGCCGGCCGGGTGGCGTTCAATACCGTGCTGCCGGGCCGCGACCCATGTGGCAAGCCGGCAACGCGCTTGTATGTGCTCGATGTGCTGAGCGGCTTTGCGGCTGACGCCGCCGGCACGGTGCAGGCGGGCGAGGAGACCGGCAAGCTGCTGGACGGCCTGGCGCGCGCACCGCCGCAACTGCTGGAAGTGGCGAGCCAGGTCGGCGTGGCGGGCGCCACCGGCCGCGCCGAAGCGCGCAAGCAGTTTGCCGTGGTGCAGCCCGGCATGCCCGGCGCGGCGGCCGTCAAGGTGGCCAGCGGGCCGCTGCCGGCCAGGCGCCTGGGCTGGCGTGAAGTTGCCAACTGGCGAGAACTGCATGATGCGGCGAAAAAATAGCCGCCAAGTGAAGGGAGCTTGGCCATGTCCGTGAGCCTGTCGATGCGCCGCCGCAGGTTCGGCTTCAGCCTGATTGAACTGATGGTGGTGATGGTCATTCTCGCCTTGCTGCTGGCGCTGGCCTTGCCGGCCTATCATGGCCAGATCGTGCGCGCCAAACGGGTGCAGGGCCAGGCCACCCTGTTGAAGATGATGCAGCAGCAGGAGCGGTACTACTCGCAAAACAACCGCTACCTGGCGTTCTCGGCGGCCTCCGAAGACGTACAGGGCAAGCAGTTCCAATGGTGGTCCGGCGAGGAGGCGGAGGAGGGCGCCGTGCGCAGCGCGTATGAAATCGACGCCACGGCGTGCCCGGAGGCGACGCTGGCGCAATGCGTGCTGCTGCGCGCCAGGCCGGGCACGGCCCGGGTCGACCAGCATTTCACGGACGCCGACTGCGGCACCTTGAGCCTCAGCAGCACCGGCGAGCGCGGCAGCAGTGGCCCCGCCGCGCGTTGCTGGCCTTGAGGGTGCGCGCCATGGCCGCTCAACGTCGGCGTGAGCAGCATGGCCATACCCTGCTCGAATTGCTGGCCGTGCTGGGTATCACCATCGTGCTGGCGGCCGCCGCCTTGCCCAGCCTGCAAGACATGCTGGCGCGCCAGCGCCTGCGGGCGGCCTCGAACGACCTGTTTTCAGCGATCGAACTGACGCGCGCGCTGGCGATGGCGCGCGGCCGGCGCGTGCTGCTGATGCCGGCCGGCAGCGGAGGCCTCGACTGGCGCCTGGGCTGGCTGGTGTTTGTCGACCGCAACGGCAACCTGGCCTACGACGCGGGCGATGAATTGCTGCTGCGCCAGGGGCCGCTGGCGGCCGGCATCGAGGTGCGCTTCGGCTTTACCTCGGGAGCCAAGCCCCTTTATATCGCCTACAATGGCGCCGGGCGCAGTTGCAGCGCCAGCAATGCCCTGGCGGCGCGCTGGGGCACGCTGTCCTTGATTTTGGGAAATCAGGCACGACATATTAAAATCAATATGCTGGGCCGCGTGCGCGTCTGCGATCCGCAGCGCGACACGCTCAATTGCAGTGGCGCTGGCGAAGGCTGACGCTTGCCGCGCCGTGCCGTGTCCTGATGACCCGCCAACCATGATCGAATTGTAGAAGCCTGTGGAAATACTCAATGATGTAGACGGCATGCGCCTGGCGCTGGCATGGGCAGAGAAGGGGTTGTATACCACCTCGCCGAATCCCCGTATCGGCTGCGTGATCGTTGCCGGCGGCCAAGTGATCGGCGCGGGCGTGACCCAGGCGGCCGGCCAGGACCATGCGGAAGTGCAGGCGCTGGCCAATGCGGCCGCGCGCGGCAATGACGTGCGCGGCGCCACCGCCTATGTCACCCTGGAACCGTGCAACCATCACGGCCGCACGCCGCCGTGTTCCGATGCGCTGGTGCGCGCCGGGCTGGGCCGCGTGGTGGCGGCCATGACCGACCCGAACCCGCTGGTGGCAGGCCAGGGCCTGGCCAAGCTGGCGGCGGCCGGCATTGAGGTCGCCAACGGCCTGCTGGCCGATGAGGCGCGTGAAATGAATATCGGCTTTTTCTCGCGTATGGAGCGCGGCAAACCGTGGGTGCGCATGAAGTCCGCCGCCAGCCTCGACGGCATGACGGCCTTGCACAATGGCCGCAGCCAGTGGATCACGGGGCAGGCGGCACGCGACGACGGCCATGCCTGGCGCGCGCGCGCCTGCGCCATCCTGACCGGCATCGGCACGGTCAGGACGGACGACCCGCAACTGAACGTGCGCGCGGTCGACACGCCGCGCCAGCCGCGCCGCATCGTGGTCGATAGCCGGCTCGAGATCGGCCTGGACGCGCGCGTCCTGCAAGGCGGTGGCACCTGGATCGTGGCCGCCGTGGCCAACCCCGAAAAAGAAGCGCAGCTGCGCGCGCTGGGCGCCGAAGTCATCCTCCTGCCGAACAGTGCGGGCAAGGTCGACCTGCCGGCGCTGATGCTGGAACTGGGCCGGCGCCAGATCAATGAGCTGCATGTCGAGGCCGGTTCCAAGCTGAACGGCTCGCTGATACGCGAAGGCTGCGTCGACGAGTTGTTGCTGTACCTGGCGCCCGCGCTGATCGGCGACGCGCAAGGCATGTTCGGCTTGCCGGCGCTGGCTGACCTCGATCATCAATATCGCTTGCGCTTCCATGAAATTCAACAAGTGGGAGACGATCTGCGCATCCTCGCCCGTTTCAACAACGTTATTCAAACTCACTGACAGGTCCATCATGTTTACAGGAATTGTTGCCGCCATCGGCAAAATCGACACCGTGCAGCCACTCGAAGGCGGCCTCGACGCAGGCGTACGCCTGTCCATCAACGCCGGCGGCCTGCCGCTGGCCGACGTGGCGCTGGGCGACTCGATCGCCATCAACGGCGCCTGCATGACGGTGGTGGAAAAGTCGGACACCAGCTTTGTCGTCGACGTCTCGCGCGAAAGCCTCAATTGCACCGTGGGCCTGGACACCACCACCGAAGTCAACCTGGAAAAAGCGCTGACCCTTGCCGAGCGCCTCGGCGGCCATCTGGTATCGGGCCATGTCGACGGCCTGGGCGTGGTGCGCAAGTTCGAAGCCGTGGGCGAATCGTGGGAACTGGTGATCGAAGCCCAGCAGGACCTGGCGAAATACCTGGCCTTCAAGGGTTCCGTGGTGGTCAATGGCGTGTCGCTGACGGTCAACCGGGTGGAAGACCTGGGCGCGGGCGCCGTCGACGGCTGCCGTTTCTCGATCAACCTGATTCCGCACACCATCGCCATGACCACCTTGAAACACCTGACGGTGGGCGCGAAAGTGAACCTGGAAATCGATTTGATCGCGCGCTATGTCGAGCGCATGTTGTCGCTCGACAAGGCTGTCGCCAAGGTTGCCGCTTAAGTCTGCGATTGGAGAGAGCCGCCAACGGCTCTCAACCGTGTGTTCTTTTTCCCGCAAGCGCGCATAATGGTGCTTTGCGCTGCGAAGGAATGCCATGGATCCCGTCTCGTCCGCGACGCTGGCCAATGTGGTGCCAGCCTCTACCCGCGTCGGTACCGCCGCTGCGGTCACGCCGGCCTCGGCCGCCATCTTGGCCAATGCGGCGCTCGTCAACCCTCTTGTCTCGTCGACCCAGGTCGATATCTCGCCGCTCGGGCAATATTTGTCTGGCGTGGCCTTGTCGCGCCGGCAATTGCTGGAGTTGCAAGGGATCGATGATGAGGCAGCCACTCCCGCCAACCCGGCGGTGGCGGCCGACGACGTGCTGGTGGCGCTGGCCCAGCAGTTAAGCGATTCGTTTGCCCAACTGCGCGCCAGCGGTGTCGATGCGGGGCAACTGGCCATGACGGCCGGCTCGCAGGACGACCTGGCGCAGCGCTTTGCCTTGCTGAGCGGCCAGGTTACTCCGGGCGCGTCCGAAGCGCTGGCGCAAAATACCGATGCTCTGACGCAAGCGGATCTGGCGCGCATCGGCATCGATCTGCAAAACAATCGTCCGGTCGACGTGGCCGCGCTGCAGGCGGCGTTCGAGTCCGACCGGGTTGGCACCTTGAGCGTCTTGCAGCAGGGCAGCGATGTGCTGGCCGAAGTGGGCGCCGCCTTGACCTTGCAGCAGGGCGTGCCGTCCGCCGCGCAGGCGGTGGAAGAGTTGAACGCGCCGCTATCGCCGCAAACCCAGGCCGAGCAAGTGCGGCAAGCGCAGCAAAGCGTGGCGCAGACGCCCCTGGCGTTCCCCTTGCAGGATGAGGTGGCAGGCCAGGACCCGCTGGCAATTCAGCCGCAAGCCGTGCCGGCCGACATCAATACCACCGGCTTGAACGCCGCCACCGTGGCGCAAGCCGCGCAGCTTGACCCGGTGGTGCAGCCTGAGCAGGCCGGGCAGGCGCAAGCGCTGGCCCAACAGCAAGCGCTCAGCCAGCAGCAAGCGCTCAGCCAACAGCAGGAGCTCGCTCAACGCCAGCTGGAAGTACAGCAGCAGCTGGAAACGGAAGACCTGACCCAGGGTTTGCAGGAGCTGCGCCAGCAACAGCAGTTGCAGCAAAATGCCACTTTGCAAGCGGCCCAGGCCAGCCAGGCGCAGCTGGACCAGGCCGGCACCTTGCAGGCGGCCCAGCAATTACAGCAGACTCAGCTGGCTCAACAAACGCAGCGCGGCAACCCGGCAGTGCAGGCCCAGCAGCTTGATGGCGAGCAGGATCGCTTGCAAACCGAGCGGGTCGAGCGAGAAGCCCTGGAAACGCAGCGGGTGGCGCAGGAAAATACCCTGCGGCAGCAGGATGTGGCGCGGGTCGAAGACGAGCGCGTCGATGAGGCGCAGACCGAGCAGACGCGGCAGGCGCAATTGCAGCAGCAGGTGCAGCAGGCGGCCGACGACGCGGCGAAGGCGCAACTGGCCGCCAGCGAAGCGCAGCGGGCGGCCCAGGCAGCCACCGAGCGCGCGCAAACCGTGGCGCGCGACGCGCAGGTGCAGCTGGACGCGGGTTTGGTGACGACCGCCCAGGCCCAGCAGGCACAGCAAAATGCGCTGGCCCAGCAGCAGGCCGCGCAGAACGCTGCCCAGGCCGTGCAACAGCCTTCCTCGCAGGATCCGGCGGTGGCGGCGGCGATTGCCGCCTATAACCTCAACAACAGCGCCCTGAATCCGGGCCTGATGGGGCGTCAGATGACCGCCGCCGAATCGCAGCGGCCACTGGTGGCGCCCGTGACGCAGGCTGCGCCCGTGACGCCGATCAAAAACATCAAGCCAGGAGTGTAGCGTCCAGCGTGATTTGCGCGTTCAGCAGTTTCGACACGGGGCAGCCGGCCTTGGCCTTGGCTGTCAGTTCCTCGAATTTCGCCTGGTCGGCGCCCGGAATCTTGGCTTTCAGCACCAGGTGTACGGCGGTAATCGCAAAACCGTCATCCTGCTTGTCCAGCGTCACTTCGGCGGTGGTGTCCATCTGTTCGGCCGTCAGGCCCGCTTCGCCGAGGATCAGCGACAGCGCCATGGTGAAGCAGCCCGCGTGGGCGGCGCCGATCAGCTCTTCCGGATTGGTGCCGGGCTTGCCTTCGAAGCGGCTGGCAAAGCCGTAAGGGTACGCCTGCAGCGCGCCGCTCCTGGTGCTGATGGCGCCCTTGCCATCCTTGATGCCGCCAGACCAGACGGCCGAACCGGTTGTTTTCATGGTAACTCCTGTGAGTGTGCGGAAAATGGGATGCGCGGGCGGTGCCTGCGCGGTCACGTTACAACGGCCCGGTCGCGGGCCGCCATCGATCTTATGTGATTTGCAATCCCCGTGTCGCCTGCCATGTGGCGGGGTGTTGTGCCGGCGCAGATGGCCGCCGATTGTTCTTATTTCAGGTCTGAAACACGTAAATCCTTTAAAATAGCAGGCTCCAAGAAAATTCCCGGAAAATCGCGGAATGTTCGCTCTCGATGTTTCAGTTTACCAAGAGGATGAAGATGTCTATTTCCAGCACCGAAGAGATCGTCGCTGAATTGCGCGCCGGCCGCATGGTGATACTGGTCGATGAAGAAGACCGGGAAAATGAAGGCGATCTGGTGCTTGCCGCCGATTTCGTGACGCCTGAGGCAATCAATTTCATGATCACCCACGCCCGCGGCCTGGTGTGTTTGACCTTGACCGAAGAGCGTTGCGACGAGCTGAACCTGTCGATGATGACCTCGCGCAACGGCACCGCCTACGGCACCAATTTCACGGTATCGATCGAAGCGGCCGAAGGCGTGACCACCGGTATTTCCGCCGCCGACCGCGCCAGGACCATCCAGGTGGCCGTCAACAAGGGCACGCAGCCGACCGATATCGTCCAGCCTGGCCATATCTTCCCGCTGAAAGCGCAAAAGGGCGGCGTGCTGATGCGCGCAGGCCATACCGAAGCCGGTTGCGACCTGACGGCCATGGCCGGCCTGACGCCCGCGTCGGTGATTTGCGAAATCATGAAGGATGACGGCACCATGGCGCGCCTGCCGGATTTGCTGGTGTTCGCCGAGCAGCATGGCCTGAAGATCGGCACGATTGCCGACCTGATCCATTACCGCAGCCAGACCGAGTCGCTGGTCGAGCGCGTTGCCGAGCGTACCTTGCGCACCGCCCACGGCGAGTTCCGCATGATCGCCTTCCGCGACAAGCCAAGTTCTTCGGCCCACCTGGCGCTGGTGCATGGCGACCTGGCTGCCGGCCTGGAAACGCTGGTGCGCGTGCACCAGCCGGTCTCCTTGCTGGACGTGCTGGAAAGCGAAGCGACCACCCACTCCTGGACCGTGGCCGCCTCGATGGCCGCCATCAAGCAGTCCGAGCGGGGCGTGATGGTGTTGCTGAACTGTGGCGAAACGTCTGGCGAGCTGTTTGCCCAGTTCGCCGCGCTCGACACGCCGCAAGCCAAGCCGAAAGGCCGCGCCGCCAGCATGGACCTGCGCAGCTACGGCATCGGCGCGCAAATCCTGCGCGACCTGGGCGTGAGCAAGATGCAATTGCTGGCCAGCCCGCGCAAGATGCCGTCGATGGTCGGTTTCGACCTGGAAGTGACGGGTTTCCAGTGCCATCCAGCCCAGAGCAACACCTGATTGAACTGATTGAAGCATCCGGCGGCCTGGCGCAATCGCGCCGCCGCCGGCCAACTGATAAAGAGGCACAAAATGACCGTAGGAACTTATGAAACCAATTTTGCCGGCGAAGGTTTGCGCGTCGGTATCGTCCAGGCACGATTCAATGAAATCGTCGGTGGTGGCTTGCTGTCGGCATGCCTGGAAGAGTTGAGCAAGCTGGGCGTGGCCGATGAAGATATCCTGCACGTGACCGTGCCGGGCGCCCTGGAAATTCCACTGATTCTGCAGAAGATGGCGGAAACCGAGCAATTCGACGCCCTGATCGCACTGGGCGCCGTGATTCGCGGTGAAACCTATCACTTCGAGCTGGTATCGAACGAATCGGGCGCAGGCATCACGCGCATCGGTCTCGATTACGGCATCCCGATCGCCAACGCAGTGTTGACGACCGAAAACGACGAGCAGGCCGAAGTGCGCATGCTGGTCAAGGGTGCGGAAGCGGCACGCGTGGCAGTGGAAATGGCCAATCTGGCGCAAGCGCTGGAAGAGTTGCAAGACACAGACGAAGATTAAATCGTGCTTGCGCCGCAGTGCGCTGCTTCAGCGCTCTGCGGTATTCGTCACCATTTGCAGTAAGAAGTATTTAGAACAGGTAACAATCATGACTGAGAAAAATTTGCTCGCCAATCCCAGCAAAAACCGCACGCCGCGTCACCGCGCGCGCGAGTTTGCCTTGCAGGGGCTGTACCAGTGGCTGCTGAACAATGAAGATGCGACCACCGTCGTGAACAATATTCGGGCGGCGCACGGCTTCGACAAGGCGGACGGCGATCATTTCACGGTGCTGCTGTACGGCGCCATCAAGGATTCGCAAGCGCTGCGCGAGAGCATGGCGCCGCTGATCGACCGCAATATCGCCGAACTGTCGCCGATCGAACACGGCATCCTGCTGATCGGCGCATTCGAGCTGAAGAACAACGTGGAGATTCCTTACCGCGTCGTCATCAACGAAGCGGTGGAACTGGCCAAGTCGTTTGGCGGTATCGACGGCCACAAGTATGTCAACGGCGTGCTGGACAAACTGGCAGCGAAGTTCCGCGAGGACGAAGTCGCCAGCAAGCGCAAGTAATCCATACACATATATATAGTGCATGTTCTGAGGTCGATACCGCAGGACATGAAAAAAGCCACCGTACGCAAGTACCGGTGGCTTTTTTAATGAATGGCGCCGAGAGCGCTTTCAAGCGGTCACAGACCGGCGATCTCGTTGTGCGGCAATACTTTGATGGTCAGGCTGCCGGTTTCGGCGACAGGCGCAGCTGCCGACGGCTTGGCTGGCGCGGAAGTATTCGAGGCCATCACGGCATTGCTGGTCGGCACGCGCTGGCCGGCCGATACTTGTTTCAGGCGACGGTACTCGGCCAGCACCCGCGAGCCGTAGCCCGAATCGGTGGCGAAGTTGGCGGCGCCGACATAGGTTTTCAGGCCGGCTTCGACCGAACCGCCACGGGTGACGTAATCTTTGAGAATCAGCGAACCGACGCGGATATTGGCGACTGGATTCAAGGCAGCTTGCACGCCGCCCATTTCCTGGAAGCGCTCATGGTGTACTTTCGACATGACTTGCATCAGGCCTTGTGCGCCGACCGGGCTTTCCGCGAACGGGTTCAGGCCCGATTCGATCGCCATCACGGCCAGGATCAAGAGCGGGTCGAGCTTGATTTCACGCGCCGTCAGGTAGGCCGTCGAGACCAGCATATTGGTCGCGTCGTTGGCCACGCGGTAGCGCTTCGACAGCCAGGTGGTGACCCATTGCTGCTGCTTTTGCGTGCCCAGCAAGGCTTTTTCTTCCTTGGTGAGCGCGGTGTCGGCTGCTGCGACGGTCTGCACGGAAGCGGGCGCTGCCATCAGGGCCGACAGGGCCGGCGCTTCGACGGCTTGCGCTTCCGTCATCGGCAGCGGGAACAGGCTGTGTGTCAGTTGCTTGCCCAGGTCAGGGCGGAACATCAGCAAGGCGATCAGTGCAAGAGCGGAAATGCCGAACACGGTCAGTGTGTGCTGGGCGGTGGTCAGCACGCCACGTGCCGAAATTGCCGTTGCGCGCGCGCGCAAACGCGCCAACGCTGGCTGGCCAGCCACGGTTGAAACAGGCAATGCTGCTTCAGTGCTACGATGAGTCATAGAGTTTCCCCGAAATGTCGCGTCAACAGGCAGTCCCTCCGCTGTCTCGCGGTGATGGGTGCTGCCAATGCCGTGCATCAGAAATATCATCGTCTGTCGCCGCGTATGGATGCGCGCGAGAGACGCCGTCATTGCTTGCTTGAGCTGATCGGTCCCTGTGGTATTGGATCAGTTGCAATACAACTTTTACCGGGGGTAAGGCAGACGCCTTTTGAAAACACTCCTTAAAATGTCATGTGGAGCCCCGACTCCGTGAATGAATGAGAGACGCTAAAATCAAGCTCTGGGCCGGCGTCCTCGTTCAAGTTGGGCGAATTGTAAGAGCCGTTTTATATCAAGTCAATACTAACGAATTCATTCTTTATTACTTTTATGTCTTACTTTTTGTCTTGCATTGTGCCAAAAGCCAATAAAATCAATTACTTGGCATAG
>Ga0308163_10001812_pt1 | contig 21557 bp, 19 predicted proteins | sample PhyTR1_FD_201037 | JGI IMG/M metagenome (GOLD analysis project Ga0308163, IMG submission 201037) | Phyllosphere microbial communities from UC Gill Tract Community Farm, Albany, California, United States - DLSLT.R1 | ecosystem: Host-associated > Plants > Phyllosphere > Unclassified | place: USA...
GAAACCATTCCACTGTTTACACAAAGGGTAAATACCTTGTTGAATAATGTTTCAAACAACGAGGCCGGGTAAAGCTGGCTTGTCCTGCTAATTGTTGAATGCCAGGGTAACTCTTCGTCTATATCAAATCCAAGAAAATATAACACGTCCATTCGTATGGAGCAATGCTCCACAAGTTTACGGTCAGAGGTAATGTTCTCAAGATAGCCTGTTAGCAGAAGCTTAAAAAAGACCACTGGGTCAATTGACGGGTTTCCGGTCTTGCCATAAAGTTCTTTAGTGTCTTTATATAAAAAGCTCAGATCAAGCGTTTCGCGGAGTCTGCGGTACAGGTTTCCCTTAGGAACCCGGCTCGAGAGCTGGAAGCTGGTGAACAACTTTTCGGTATAGTCCTTTCTGCCTTGCATGCCTTTAATTTACGCATTCTAGCAATTTTATAAAAGCAAAATTTTACATTTATTGGAGTTGTGCAACAGCCACGATGGAATTTTGATAATCAACCATTCTAAAAACCCTTCCATCTTTATGCTGAAAAATCCTTTAAACAAGCATACATGCGTTGCCTTGTTTGCGATACGATAAGAGCACATCTAAGCCGTGCCTAATCAGCTATCCCCATAATCCCATCACTTTAGGCGAACATATACGGCGCAGAAGGATGGATTTAAAAATGTCACAGGCGGCTGTCGCGAGGTCACTAGGCGTAGTCGAAGATTGCATCACGTATTGGGAGAACCACCGGAGTGAGCCTAAAGTCTCATACTATCCACGGATCCTTACGTTTCTAGGATACTCACCATGGCAGTTAGATATTAGCACATTGCAAGGCAGGTTGAAGGAATATCGATATCGACATGGGCTGAGTTATAAAAAATTCGGAATGATCTTCGGAATGGACGCTGCCCATATAAAGAAACTTGAAGAAGGAAGCACCGTTCCGTTCCGCAAGACAATTGCAAAACTGGAACATTTGTTAATAAACCCGCCCCGGAATAGGGTGATCTTTGTCACATTTAATTCCATAAAATGGTTATTGGACAAACCAATTGCGTTGAATCTAGTTGGGAATTGGGCGAAAACCGGCCAAATAAGAGAATGCTGAACAAACTTGATTCGTTGTTGTAAAAAGGGAAATACCCATTGCTGTTGGGATTCTTTTCCTTTTTTGGAATTTTGCTTTCGCCGCTCATCGCCGCTGCAGCAATGAGCTTTAGTTTGATCTCTGTTATCTCAATGCTACGATTGAAAGTATGAAACTTTAATTATTTAAAACTGTTATAATCGCCATTCAAACTCATATTTGAACAGTGATAAGTATAATTATTCAAAATAATAAACAATAAAATGCAAAATAAAAGTAGCGGTCACTACCGCAAATTCTGCCTGATGCTAGGGTTGTCTTTCATGGCCATGTACGTAACAATGTACCTGAATACGTATTCAATAGACCACGTATATTTCAGCCTCACAAGATTTTACATGACCTGTTTAGGCATCTCGGCAATGGCACTGATCATGCTATTTGTGATGATAAATATGTACGAGAGCAGGAAAAAAAATATTTCTATTGTCGTGGGCAGCATAATTCTATTTAGTACTGCACTATTTCTGGTACGTAGCCAAAAGCCAATTATAGGGGATGTTCTCTGGATGAAAGCGATGATACCTCACCACTCTATTGCCATCCTAACTAGCGAAAGGGCAGATCTCAAAGATCCAGATGTTAAAAAGCTGTCTGTTAGTATTATAAAGGCGCAGAAAAAAGAAATTGAAGAGATGAAAATAATGATTAAACGTTTGGAAAAAAAGAAATGATACCTTGTTGACATTAATGCAAATGCTCTTTCAAAGTTTCTTCCCATTGAACAGCTACATTCTTTTACGCTCGAAGCATTAGCCGATTCAACTAGAGGATCCTTGAGGGCTGCAGTCGAATAGGCTAAAGACCAATAAGCAGGTCATTGCAAATTTGGAAATGCATCTATTACAAGGAAACAGTACGTTAAACTGCTTCTATAATGAGTTACTGCAGCTCAAAGTCGCATCGGAATTGAAAGGAAATCAACAGCTTTATGAGGCTATTGACAAATTTTTGGATGCGATTATACTGTATGAAGCACGCAGATCGCTCAATCATTTGGTTTTAGATCATCATGAGTAATCTGTGTCTTATCTATTGTCCAATTCTTCACTATTCAAAGACCATAAATTTTAGAAAGCTTAATAGGAAGATGTATTCTGTCAGGAATCCACCAAGTGATACATCATGTCAATATTAGCTGTATATCACCAGAAGGCAAAATGGCTGATCCTTAATGCAGATTGCTGAAGCAATGGATGCCATCGATAGGAGCGGGAGCACTGCCGATATGACCTAAATATATGTTGTATTCTCTCTATACTGACATCCCGAATGTTCAATAAACCTCTGTCATCACTGTATTTATTTGTCGAGTTATAGTTCAGGTATCTAATGTATTAACTTAAATAACATAGTTTCTTAGCTATCATGTAAGCTTAGAAGAATTTAAAGCGTTTATCATTCAGCACACTTTTTGATAAATAGAGCGCCCTATGATTCCACCCGATGAGCTTGAACTGAAAAATCTTGTAAAACATTTAAATTGATAACTTTTGACATATTTTCAAAGATACCATTTATTGATTTATCGCCTTATAATATATCATTTCCATCAGGCCGCAGATAAAGACATTTTTTAGGTAAAAAGCTGAATAATTTTTTTTTCTATCTTTGCAGCAATCGAAATGAGAATAGTTCAACAAGTTCCATATAACCCAGTGACAAAGCCCTGAATTCTTTCAGTGACTTATTTCTCCCGTAGCTAACTCTACTAGCTAGCATAGTAGCCTATAATTTATATTTTTTACTTTCAATTTTCTTGGTATGTTTTTACGTACAGGTTTTTTTGACTTTTCTCAAAAAGTCAACTACAAAACAGAAGTTTTGGCGACCCTACCTACCATGTGGCTATCAATAAAAATTAAGGGTATTTAATCTCGTGGGAGTCTTACGCACGTGCTCCCACGAGTTATATCTTTATCAATATTTCCTCGTTATTTTGGATTGTCTAAGAATTCCACCGTTTTTTTGATTGTGAAAACAGAACTTCATTATAGTTAAGAATTAGTTCTTCGTTATCAATGTAATATTTTCAATACTATAGTGCTATTAATAGTGTTATGTTGATCTTTGAGAAAGGTAAACTGATTTATGAAATCTATAAAGCTGATTAAGATACTTTTTCTCATTGCAGGTGTAATGCTAAGCATTAAGCCTATACTGGGTTTTGGTCTTATTCATAACGCTAAAGCCAACGATGCTGAAGTAAACATCTGGTTACTCCAAAAGCTTTTCAGTAAACGGAAACAGGATTACCTTGAAGATGATCTTGCCCAGATTATTGCTGTCCAGCAAAGACTGAGCGATGGAGGTCTTGATCTGATCAGTAAGTTTTGCTACTTACTCATAGAAAGACTTTTTGCTTCAATTAGTTCTTTGCACCTTTTTAGCAATAGTTTTCTCACACAGCTATCTTTAAGGGTACTTCCAGACAAAGATATCTATCTCTTCCTCGGAAAGTTAACAATTTAAGAAGAATACATTGAATCTCTAACGTGTGCCAATATGATGCGGCATGCGAGGTTAATGTTATTCTCTTCAATTTTAACACATGATTATCCTTAAAAAGTTATCAGGTGTCATTGGATTAGTCCTGCTCACACAAGTGTTATCTGCCCAGGTGCAGGATCAAACCTTGTCTGTTGCCGATTTGGTTTCCAGTGTCACTTTAAAAGCACCATCACTAATTGCAGACTCTGCCGCTGTCAGTATTCGGCAATCACTTGCAAGAGAAACCAAATATAACTGGTTACCAAGTATTAAAGTAAATTACCAGGCGGACCTTGGTACGAATAATAATGTACCTGGAGCATATTTTGGCTTTGGGATTGTACCATCCAATACAGGTGGTGTAAGGGCTGCAAATGACCCATCAAATGCAATTTCCAACCTTGGTGTTGCCACACTAGACTGGGAAATTTACAATTTCGGTCTGTTTAAAGCTCAGAACAAGGCGGCCGCGGCTGACGTGAATGTAGAACAGCAGCAGTTCAGATTAACAAAATATCAATTGCAAACTTCAGCTATCGAAGGATATTTGCAACTCTTCCAATATCAGAACCTGGTAGTGATCCAACAGGAAAATATTACCAGAAACCAGCAGATCCGGTCATCGATACAGGCATTGGCCAAAAGCGGGATTATTGCCGGTGTGGATACAAGCATAGCTGAAGCAGAATTGTCTAAGTCGAGATTGACCTTACTGGAACTCAACAATAAATACACGCAACTGCAATTACAATTGGCCGCCATTAGTGGCATTGATGCGGGTAAAATTATTGCAGACAGCACTATCTCCGCACGGTTGATTTCATTGTCACTACAAATGCCTATACAGGAGAATACCTCCGCTCATCCGCTACTCAGTTATTATCAGTCCCGCTACGAAAACAGCCTGGAGAAAGAAAAGGTAATCCGTAAATCTAATTTACCCAAGCTCATGCTGGAGGGTGCCGTGTGGGGTAGGGGATCCTCTATAAACCAGGATAGCGAATTTGGCGCATTAAATAATGGCTGGGGGTTGAGCAGGACAAATTACCTGGTGGGTTTAGGTATCAGTTTTAATATCACAGATATCAAAAGGCAGCAGTTGCGGCTCAATACGCAAAGGAGCACGTCCTCCTATGAGCAGAGCCGTTTAACAGAACAGGCAGTTAACCTAGATATACAAATCAAACAGGCAGATGCTGAGCTACAAACTGCAATTGCGCGGCTGAAGGAGATTCCACACCAGCTTTCAGCATCGCGGGCTGCTTACCGGCAAAAGTTCTCGCTGTATAAAAACGGATTGATTAACATCATTGAGCTCAACATAGCCCTAAATCTGCTGTACCGTGCAGAAGCAGATTTTGCCATTGCTAAATACACATTATGCCGCGCTGTATTCCAAAAAGCGATTACACGCAATCAGGTAGGTCTGGTTTTAAATTCTTTAAAATAATTTTATGTCACTGGTCACCTCCGCATTAAAAAGGCCGATAACTATAGTAGTTGTCACCTTTAGTTTATTAATATTCTCTGTACTGAGTGTATTAAAAATTCCGATAGATATATTTCCACAATTAAATCAGCCCACCATCTACGTTATTGAGTCCTACGGGGGAATGTCTCCCAAACAGATGGAAGGATTTTTCTCTACCCGTTTACAGGATCAGTTTCTCTATGTAAATGGGGTGAAAAATATTACTACCAAAAACATACAGGGTTTAACGATGCTGAAACTGAGTTTTTATGAGAGCACCAACATGGCCGAAGCCTCTGCCCAGGTGGCATTACAGGTAAACCGAGCCATGAAATTTTTTCCTCCGGGGGCGCTGCCTCCGCAGGTAGTAAGGTTCGATGCTTCTTCGTTGCCCGTAGGCCAGTTGGTCTTATCTGGTAAAAGCCGTAGCCTAAAGGAAATCTATGATATGGCAGCTACCAGGATTCGGCCGATGTTCTCGGCGGTTGCAGGACTTTCTGCGCCGCCACCATTTGGCGCAAATTCACGCACGATTACCATAAATGTGAATCCCGATAAATTGAGAAGTTACAGCATTACACCTGATCAAGTAGTAGAGGCCTTGGCCAAGTACAACGTTATGTCGCCTTCAGGGAACTTGCGTCTTGGCGATAATATGTTTGTGACCACCCTTAATTCATTGGTTCAAAAAGTTGAAGAATTTGGCAACATCCCTGTCACGATGAAAGATGGTGTGCCTGTATTGGTAAAGGACGTTGCCCGGGTAGCTGATGCCGCAGATATAACCGTAGATTACGCGCTGATCAATGCAAAGAGATCAGTATATATCCCGGTGGTAAAAACGGCTGATGCCTCAACCTGGGAAGTAGTAAAGCAGCTGAAAAGCAAAATTCCTGAAATGCAGAGTCTTTTGCCAGATGATGTTAAAATCTCTTATGAATTTGATCAGTCTGTTTTTGTGGTGAATGCTGTAGAGAGCTTGGTTACTGAAGGAACACTGGGTGCAATTCTAACGGGGCTCATGGTATTACTATTTTTAAGGGACTGGCGGAGTAGCCTGATCGTTGTCATCACAATTCCAGTATCGATTCTTATTGGGGTATTGTTGCTGGGTATGTTTGGTCAGACGATCAATATCATGACCCTGAGCGGGCTGGCATTAGCTATCGGAATTCTGGTAGACCAGGCTACTGTAACTATAGAAAATGTTCACCAGCATCTGGAAATGGGTAAAAGTAAAAAGGTAGCCATTTATGATGCATGCGAAGAGATCGCTTTTCCCCTGATGCTAATCCTGCTTTGTATCCTGGCGGTGTTTGCACCATCGTTTATGATGAATGGTATTCCTAAAGCGATGTTCCTGCCTTTATCGCTCTCTATTGGATTTACCATGATTGTTTCCTTCGTGATTGCACAAACATTGGTGCCGATACTTTGTAACTGGCTGATCAAAGCAGAACAATACCAGCACTACGACCACAATGCCGTCCATGCACATGCAGGAGAAGCACTTGATCAAAATGAAATTGTCCAGGTTAACCATCATCTACAGGAGGAAAAGGAACATCCTGAGAAAAACGACCTCTTTGAACGCATTAAACTTAGCTATATGCGAATCATTGAGAGATTGATGGGTGTCCGAAAGATTATGGTTCCAGTCTACCTCATTGCTGTAATTGCCCTTGCCGGACTATGTTTTGTGATTATTGGAAAAGATATGATGCCTAAAGTGAACAACGGCCAGTTCCAGCTGAGAATTAAAATGCCCGATGGGACCAGACTGGAACGCACAGAGGATGCGATGAAAAAGGTATTGCAGATCATTGATAAAACGGTAGATCATAAGGTGGCTATTAGTTCTGCCTATGTTGGGATTATTCCAAGCAGCTACGGTACCAGTAACCTCTATATCTTTAACACGGGTACCCATGAGGCAGTAGTTCAGGTTAACCTGGATGCAGAATATAAGGTAAATATGGATGAACTTAAAGATGCTTTACGTAAGAACATCAAATATGCTATACCCGAGTTGAGGCTCAATTTTGAGCCAATTGACATGACCGAGAAAATCATGAGCCAGGGCGCAGCAACGCCAATTGAGGTACGTGTTGCAGGCAAAGACATGGATCAGATTACTGATTATGCAAAAAAAATAGTGGGGAAACTTAGTAAAATAAGTTACTTGAGAGATGTGCAGATTGCGCAGCCACTGAGAATGCCGGTAGTGTCTATCAAGATTGACCGTTTTAAGGCGGCTCAGTTTGGCTTAAACCTGGAAGATATTTCCCGATCGGTAACGGCAAGTACTTCCTCAAGCAGGTTTACCCAAAAAAACCAATGGCTGGATGAAAAGTCGGCCTATACCTACCAGGTGCAGGTTCAGGTGCCTGAATATGTGATGAATACGATGGATGAGTTGCGTGAGATTCCGTTGGTCAGTGGAAGAACCAGCCCGGTATTGGGTGACATTGCTCAGTTTACTACCACCTATGCTCCTGGCGAGTATGACCGTACCGGCCCAAGAAGGTTTTTGACAGTAAGTGCAAATATCAACAAAATGGATTTGGGCACGGCCACCAAAGACGTAACAAACGCGGTAAATATTCTGGGTAAACCAGCAAAAGGATTGCTTGTTGATATCAAAGGTATGTCTACCTTACTGACTGAAACATTAGCAAGTTTACAGAATGGCTTGTTGTATGCCATCCTGGTGATCTTCCTGCTACTTGCTGCTAACTATCAATCTTTTAAACTTTCTTTAACGGTATTGTCTACCGTTCCGGCGGTTATTTTAGGTTCATTGACTGCTCTGCTGATCACAGGTGCTACATTAAATTTACAGTCGTATATGGGAATGATTATGTCAACAGGGGTGTCCGTTGCCAATGCGATTCTGATTGTAACGAATGCCGAGAAATTACGACTGGAATATCATGATGCTAAAAAATCGGCTATCGTCAGTGCTTCTGTACGTTTAAGACCTATTCTAATGACCAGTTTGGCCATGATTGCCGGGATGATCCCAATGGCCTCAGGAATGGGTGAAGCCGGAGAACAAACCGCCCCATTGGGTGTGGCCGTAATTGGTGGATTATTTGCCTCTACTTTAGCTGCTTTATTTATACTACCACAGGTTTTCGCTGGGATACAACGTAAAACCACTTATGAATCACCTTCTTTAATGCCTGATTACAATGAAAACACAAAATAAATTCACAAAAAATGGTATCCAAATATGGGTTCCTTCAATAATTCTTATCGCGTGCATTAGTGCATGTACCAGTAAAGATTCTCCTAAAGATTTCTCTGGTAAGTCTGCTGCCTTAAATAGCGGGTATGATATTGGTACCATTACACAAAAAGGTCTGGCGTCAGAAGCGCGTTTACCAGGACAGTTAAAACCTTTTGATGAGGTAGCTATATATCCTAAAGCGAACGGTTTTGTTAAAAAGGTATATGTAGACCGTGGCAGCGAAGTTAAAAAAGGCCAGTTGCTTATAGAACTGGAAGCACCAGAGGTTGAGTCGCAACTGAAAGCTGCACAGGCACAATACCTGCAGGCGCAGGAAGTAGCCCGTGCTAGTGAAGATAAATACCGCCGTTTGAAGGATGCTGCAAAAGAAGCCGGTGCGGTCTCCTCCCTTGATTTGGATAATGCACTTTCAAAAATGCGTGGCGACCAGGCCGTCGCTGCCTCTCAAAAGGCAAATGTTGCTTCGGTGCGCAGTATGCAAGGTTATTTAACCATTAGAGCTCCTTTTGATGGCGTAGTCATCCAGCGAAACGTATCGCCGGGCGCACTGTCGGGTGCCGCTAAGGGAAGCCAGCCGCTTTTGATTCTTCAGCATTTGCAAAAACTTCGTCTTGAGGTTTACATTCCAGAGGCGTATGTTGAAAAGGTAAATCTAAAAAAATCGGTGTATGTTAGTTTTACTGCAATTCCAGGCTTGAACCGGAAGGCGATGATTAGTCGTTCTGCTAATTCCTTGGGTGACGGCAGATCTGAAGCCATAGAAATTGACATCAACAATACAGACCTTATACTTAAACCCGGTATGTACGGAGAAGTTAAAATCCCGCTGATGACTGCTGCGCAATCTCTTTTAGTGCCCAATCATACCATAGTTAGGTCTACAGAAAATCAATATGTGATTAAGGTTGTGAATAATAAAGCAGTCCTAACACCCGTCAAAGAAGGCTTGGTAGGGACAGACTCAACTGAGATTGTTGGGGATATTAAACCCGGAGATAAAATCATATTGCATGCTACAGATGAAATTAAAGAAGGTACGGCTATAAAATAGGATTAACCATCAGCGTTGTAATCCCTCAATCATTATATGTATGATTGAGGGATTTTTATAATGATGTGGTAATAGTTTTGCTATTTTTAAACATGGAAAGTTCAAATAACAGGAAAAGTGCAGCAGGTGCCAATGATCATCTGGCCAATGAACGAACTTTTTTAGCCTGGATTAGAACAGGGATCGGTATCATGGGTTTTGGATTTGTGGTAGTTAAGTTCTCGCTGTTTATGAAACAGGTAACCGCGGTATTGGGCAATCAGATGCATATACATCAGACAGGTGATTCGCGGATCATCGGCATATTCATTGTCGCATTAGGTACATGTGTAGTTATTTTTTCATACCTCAGTTATATGAATACTAAAAGGCAATTAGATGAGGGTAGGTATTATCATTCCACCTTGTTTGTCAAAATTATAACTATAATGATTTTCTTAGTAAGTGTGCTTTTATTAATTTATTTGATGAAAACCACATGATATTTGATTTGTTTTTTCAACTGTGAAGACATTAAAAATTTTACCATTTTATTATTCCTCAATTTTTGACGATACGAAAGCCAGTATCTCACCGTTTTTTGATAAGCTTACTTATTATCTAGCTTCTATTAATACTTTCGCAAATTCATCTGGTAAAGGACTTTCCAGTATTCCCTTAGTAGCCTTGTCAAGGTCATAAGCGACTCTTCTAAATTCTACTTTAATACTTTCTGGATCTAAAACAGAACTGCTTTTATCGATGGTCAGCATGACATAACACCCCCGCACGTCTCCATCCTTTGATTTTCCAACCGAACCTAAATTGATTACATGTTTAAAAACACCCGCACTGCTTTCTTAGATTCGAAGATAGGGTTTATGAGAATGACCAACAAATAACAGATCAGCATTTGCTTCTTTCATCATTCCCAATACTTGTTTTCATCGGTGTCAAACAACGTATATTCATCTACGCTCCGGGTACTGCCATGAGCCATTACAATGTTCAATTTTTCACCCCCCAGTTTAACTTCCAGCTAGATATGCGCAGGGAGCGTCAGTAAATAATCCCGGTGATGTTGTTCAATTAAATGATAGGCATACTTTTTACCAGGTTCGCTTAAGCTCTGGGGCGTAGTGATTAGGTTTTCTACTTTTAAGTCATGGTTTCCTGCAAGGGTAGCAATGCCCGCCTGCGAATTTCAGCAATGACTTCATTTGGCCACACGTTGTAACCTACTAGGTCGCCAAGTCAGTATACCCCGTCAGGCGCCTGCTCACCCAGATCTTCCAGCATGGCCTTAAAAGGTAGAAGATTAGCATGTACATCTGAAAAAAGTGCAACCTTCATTATTGTATGTTCTCTAAGATCTTGGAAGGATAATATTTCTTTCGGAAGTAGAAAGCAAGGTTAACCAGGGCAATTAATGCAGGAACTTCCACCAAAGGGCCAATAACTCCGGCAAAAGCCTGACCTGAATGGATTCCAAATACACCAATAGCTACAGCGATGGCCAATTCAAAATTGTTTCCTGTTGCAGTAAATGCGATAGAAGCGCTCTTGGAATAATCTGCACCAAAATAACGTCCTGCAAAAAAGCTCATGACAAACATGATGGAAAAATAAATAACCAATGGAATGGCAATTCTAACCACATCCATGGGGATTCGTACGATTAATTCTCCTTTTAAACTGAACATGATCACAATGGTGAACAGCAAGGCAATAAGGGTAATGGGCGAAATCATAGGCACAAAGACATTATTGAACCATTCTTTTCCCTTTATACTAATAAGTGCGTATCTTGAAATAATTCCAAGCGCAAAAGGCAGCCCTAAATAAATCGCTACACTTTTAGCAATTTCGCCAATGGTAATATTTACTTCCAGGCCTTTCAATCCAAAGTAAGGTAGCAAGACGGTTATGAAGATATAAGCAAATACACTGTATAATAAGACCTGGAAAATGCTGTTTAATGCAATAAGCCCCGCTGCATATTCCCGGTTTCCTTCGGCAAGTTCATTCCATACCACAACCATGGCAATACATCTGGCCAGACCAATCAAGATCAGTCCCACCATATATTCCGGGTAATCTCTTAAGAAAATGATGGCCAGAAAAAACATGAGTAATGGCCCGATGACCCAGTTCAGGATGAGCGAGACACTCAATACTTTTGTGTCTTTGAATACTTCTCCCATTTTTTCATAACTTACCTTTGCGAGCGGAGGGTACATCATAAGGATCAATCCAATGGCTAAAGGAATGTTCGTGGTGCCACTGGAAAACGAATTGATAAAACCAGAGGATGATGGCACAAAATAACCTATGCTTACCCCAAGAGCCATTGCTATGAAGATCCATAAAGTTAGGTACCTGTCAAGGAAACTTAGTTTCTTTCGTTCGGCCACAGGGGCACAATTATTTGCACTCATTACAATTCCCTTGTTATATGTTTGCTGATAAAATCAGCAGAATAAATTTTGATCAGGTCTCTGACCCTTCTGAATTCGTCCATGACTTCTTCATCCGTTCCTGTTGCTTTTGCGGGATCCGGAAAGTTCTGATGAAAGCGTTCTACCTTGCCGGGAAAATAGGGACAGGCTTCGTTTGCATTGTCACATACGGTGATCACTGCATCAAAAGGAATCGAGACATATTCATCCACGTGGTTTGAGGTATGGGCTGAAATGTCGATATGGTCTTCTGCCATAACCTGCACCGCTTTTGGATTTACACCATGGGTTTCAATCCCGGCACTATAAATATTGGCTTTACCTTCTGCAAAATGACGCAGGTAACCTTCAGCAAGCTGGCTTCGGCAGCTATTTCCTGTACAAAGGACTAATATGTTTTTCAATTTTCTTTAAATTAAAGTTTGACTTCTTCTTTCTAATAGTACGGTATCCCGCCAGGTGCCATGTTGTTTTCCAATCTTTTCCCGAATGCCAAGGATCCTGAAACCAGCTTTCTCATGAATTTTTAAGCTTGATGCATTTTCAGGGAAAATTCCAGCCTGCAAAGTCCAGATGCCTTCCTGTTCACTTGCCTTGACCAATTGACTTAGGAGATCAGATCCAATACCTTTTCCGCTGAATGCCGGATCAACGTACACGCTCACTTCTGCAACCCCGGCATAAACGCATCTGGAAGAAACAGGGGTTAATGCTGCCCATCCACGCACAATACCATTGTGATCATGGACAAAGCGACAAGTTTTTAAATGTGAATCGTCCCATTCCTCAAAGGTTGGGGCAGTCGTTTGAAAAGTGGCATTGCCAGTTGCAATTCCCTTTTCATAAATAGTTTTAACCTGCTCCCAATCTGAATAATATAAATTCCTAATACCCATATTCTTTTAATTAGCAGCAGCCACCCCCTGGAGTACAGGTATTTGCAGCGCCTGCCAGGTTTACTATTTCAAGTTTTTCTTTTTTTGCCGGAATGCCGCATTTGTCCATAGCAAGGCAAGCAGTAGTTTTAGAAGTTAAAACAAAGTTATCCCCATCAAAGGCAAGATCATATTTCCCAATGGTTTCAGATTGGTATTCTACTTCTATATCCAGGTCTTCCATGCCGATAACCTGCTCTGATAAGGAAATGATGTTCAGTAATTTTCCTGCTTTCAAACGGTGCTCAAAATCATTGGCATCCCAAAGCTGAAAATTTGCTACTTTCTCATGTCGTACCGTACCACCGCAATCTATAAAGTCTTTCGTGATCACACCCACTTCGGTAACATGGAAGTGTTCAGGCACTACCTGCCCGTTCTCTAATTGAAAATTAACACTTTCCCTTTTAGCCAGGATTTCTTTAATTTGTGATAGTTTCATATTGATATATTTAATATTGCAATTTAACGATTGATTTAGTCTTTAAAAAACACTAACAGCAGTCAGCTTCTTGTTTGTAAGCGCCTAAAAAAGCCCCCATCTGGGTTTCTATTAATTTCCATGTTGCCGGATTAATACAATAACACACACTAACTCCTTCAATGGTACCCTGAATAATTCCAGCATTCTTAAGCTCCTTCAAATGCTGAGATATAGTTGCCTGGGCAAGACCAAGTTCTTCTACCAAGTCCCCACAGATACAAGTATTAGTAGCAAGTATCCTTTGCAAAATTGCGATACGTGCAGGGTGAGCCAATGCTTTTAATAAGGTCGCCAATTGGTTTTGTTCACTGCTGAATATTTCTGTCTTTGTAAGTCCCATAACTATGTATTGCAATATTACGATATATAATTAAAACGTGCAAGTAATTTTTAATTCTGCCATTTGAACTACTCTCATCATATCCTCGTTATTCCCTCCTTATTTAATCAGCTTCGCTGATGTAGGATTTAGAATATTAAAGTTGCCTAATTTTATCCTGCCTGAACTTCGTTTTTCCGCAAGATTCTCCTAAACCCATTCCATTTATCAAATGAAATATTCAGTTTTTGATAATGCGTAAATGATAAAATTTAAGAGTTTTAAAGAAATGGTATTAGCGAGATTTTTCTCTTTGCCGAAACTGATGAAAAAAATTCAAAAAGAGTAAAGTAGGGGGGGGCATTTTCTGAGAATGTTCAATCCAAACTCCCTCAAGCTTAAAGAAAAAAAATACGAAATATGGAATTACAGTTGAACTTTATAGGTATCCATAATTACTTTGAGTTTGGGCCAGTCGAAAGTAATGTCATACTTTTTAGCAAGTAAATCAAGCGCACCTGGTTTCGGTCTTTGATTATCTTTAAATAGGTCCGAAAGTTCGTTCATATATGCTTCGTGTCCACCTGGGGAATAAATTTCTATAAATTTTACCGGTTCAGTGCCAGCATTCCAGAAACTATGCACAATTCCCCTTGGTCGCAGGTGCCAGTCACCTTCATTGACCGTAAAAATTGTGTCACCAACAAGAATAGTCAGGGTTCCTTGAGTTACTCTGCATATCTCATCAAATCCGTTATGGAAATGAGGTGGTGCACCCAGTATACCTACTGGTAAGGTTGATTCAGTTACAGCTAAGTGGCCATCTGTTTGAGTCTTATTTAGTTTGAAAATGATATCTCCACTACCAATTTTGCCCTTTTTCCCTGTCCCACTTTTTATATATATCGGTTGCTTGGTATCAATGAAGGAGACTTCATTATTTTTATGGTTTCTGAACTCGGCAATCGCACCTTCTGGAACGATTGCTGCACCCATGGCAAGCGCCAGACATTTTAGAATGTGTCTTCGATCTACTGTTGAAGTTTCCATTTGAGATGATATAAGACAATATCAGAAAAATTTTCTTAATTGACTAATCCTTTACAAATCAGGTGATAAAGAACCTGAATGTAATCTTCGTTTTCGAGACGGCCAAATAGTGAGTGAAGAAGGTATGCACATCTTACCGGTCTGGTCTTAAGGACTTTTGCCGCACATAGTTTGTTAGATAGGCTGGAAGAAATAAATGTCGGGCACTCGCAGGAAGCTATTGTTGGTCCAGGTAACCAGCAACTATTCTCAGGTATCCATTTTCTATCTTTTTGCTTTCGTTTTTGTCGTTGTAAGCCGTTGCGGAAAATGTTGCTTCTAAGATGTAAATACCAGACTTTGACTTCTTGAAACTTGTAATTTCAAATTTCGAATCTTTTTGAGCGTCAGCACTTAGGCGCTGGGGTGCATAAAATGAATCGGATCCATCTGTTTGATATCCACCAGGAAATCTAAATGCAACTCCGTTTTGTTTATTGTCCCGACCAAAATCTATGGCGTAATTTCTTGCTCCTGCAGTAAACAACTCCTTCTCGTTTAATGGTCGCATACCATTCGGTGTCATTTCAGCCGTATGGTAAGTTTTTATGAAGATTACCTCAATGGTAGGGTGGTCATCATAAATCTGATAATTTCTTGAGTATAATATAGAATCCTTAATTCCGGAGATATAGTAGGTATTTCCAACGATTGAATCAACTTTGGAGTAGGGTTGATACATTCCGGAACCCCTCCAGCTTGAATGCCTTGAAACGTTATGAGTAATTCCGTCAACACGGTATGAAATGCTATCTCTTATCAATGGCGCATCCGCTTCCTGAGCGGTGGTTGGCAGTTCTTCTGGAAACTGGCTGTTTTTTTTGCAGGCAGAAGCCATGCAAGCAGTTATCGCGAAAGCTAAGAGGTATTTGATTTTCATGTAACGATTTATTTGTGCGCGATCAAATGTAGTAAAACTATCGTTAAAATAAATAGCTGATATTGATCTTCACTGAGGTGTTTAACTTTAATTGCATGGCACGCGTAAATTGATGGTATGAAAGATTGCATCGTGGCCCACGTAAATAAAATCCTGCTGGAGGTTATTCGCAAGGACAGTTATGGCTATTTTTTTCGAATAGATTTTTTTTTAACTTAGGCCTGGCGTCCAGCTCCCAAACCTGCACGATATCAAGGTGACCATTCCCTTTGTCCGAGCGGACATTAATTATGATTTGCGGGCCAATGAACCGGGTTCTCGTAATCTCACACCATCGTCCATTACCGGAATACCCGGCCACCTTATGCAAAATGTAGTGCTTGAGGATATAGAAATCACTTATCCCGGTAGGGGTTCCAAAGCGCAGGCCTACTTTCCGCTGGGCAGATTAGTGGATTTGCCAGAAAAGGTTAGCGATTACCCGGAATTCACCATGTTTGGGGAGTTGCCGGCCTGGGGCTTGTATGTACGTCACGCAAAAAATATTACTTTGAAAAAGGTTAGGCTGTCTGTCAAAAAACCTGACTACAGGCCAGCAATGGTTTTTCATGAGGTCGGTAATCCGCAATTAAGCGAATTGGACATATTGGTTGATGCCAAGCCACATGCTGTGGTGCTTAAAAATGTAACAAATGAAGAGCTGAGTGGCCTTGTTGAAGCGCGGGTTAAACGTTTGGAATAACGATGCCAGGGCTAACGTTTTCCAACGGGCAGCGGCTCAATGAATTGCGGCCAATCAGGGTTCCCAGGTAACTCCTTCATGGTGGCCCTCAATCTGGATTCCCCAGTCGTACATTGCCTTCAGGACTGGAATTAGCGTTTTTCCGCGTTCGCTCAGCTCATATTCTACCCTGGGAGGCTTTTCCATATATTTATGACGGATAATCAACCCATCTTCTTCCAGTTCTTTGAGTTGTTGAGTGAGGATTTTCCTTGAAATATCTGGCATCTGTACGTGGCACTAATTCGAGAACTATATCCATTATAAAAATGTGAAAACTCTTTTTTATCAGCTTGAGAATAACGATCGTTTCCGTTTGAATTAAATGAAAACAGCTGGCCTTGCGTCTGATCTTTTATAAACTTTTTAGCCATGACATAAAATTACAAGTTCGACATCTACAAAGTAATGTTTTTATTTCGAGAATGGGTTTAGAAAATTGGAAAGATAAATGAAAAGTAACATATAAAATAAATTGGATGCTTAAAATTTACCACCCCGAAGAATTCCGCTTGATTCCTAATTACTGCCCAAATATAAGTATTGCAAATGGGGCACCGAATAGGGCAAGTTTTTCTTGATTTTGATTGATATGAATAGGGGTAATAAAAAACAAAAAACCCCTTAAAACTTTGATTTTAAGGGGTTTCGGTGCTTGATAGCACTTTTTGTGTCGGGGTGGCAGGATGCCATCCTTATACTATAAATGTGTGTTTTTAGCAATTTAAAGCCTTTTAAAATATCGGGGTGTAGAATAGGGCATAAATTTATATCAATCAAATGGTATCAAACCATCCCATTAATTCGTATAACTATTGTCCAATAGTCAACGATAAATAACTGCTTATTTACAATAAAATTAAGTATTATCTTTTATATATGAACATAAATATTTACTATTTTATCTATTCTTGTCAATAATAAATTTGTGAAGCCTCTCAACTAATTCATTTAATATAGTGGACTCTTGCAGCTGTCCCCATGTTATACTTCCGTTTGATACTCCATTATGCACATAATTAGCTAATCTGTTCTTATAATCTGAACGTAGGGTACCACCTTCGTTTAGCTTCATAAACTTCCTTGGTTTCTTTCGATAATTTAGTTTTTTGTCGAAATATGCGCCAAGCTTCAAACCAGTGTTGTGATCTTCAAACATATTATTTACTTCTGATTCATCACAATTAATGTCTTTTATAAGCCAATCTTTTAAGATATTGTCTGGAATCAAATTCTCAATTTCAGGTACTTCAGTTTTAAAATATTCGAAGTTCTTTCTACGTTTTGCAATATTGTCATAAAATGCATGCTTAGGATCTTTAGAAAAATCTGAATCTGCCAATAGAAAAACAGAAGAATTTATGAAATATGCTTTCATTTGTTGATCCATCCTATCCGGTTCATTAGATAATTCATGGTCAAATGTATAATGAATCAGATTATTACCCGCATATTCAACAAAACTATATTGAAAGCCCTCTACCAATTCTGGAAATACATCTGACTTTGAATTGGTTAAGGCTTTAAGAAAAGCTCTAATATAAAGTCGATCAGTGATGCCCTCAACCCAAATTGTACAATTACTAATTAAAACAGAAGTATTAAACACACCGAGCATTTCCAATGTATTATGTTCATTTCCACTGAAAACATTAATATTGGAAGAGTTTTTATCTCTTCTTGAAAATACAAATATTTCGGTGTTTGTAGTTCCTAATAGCGCTTCAGATAATATATGGTTTGAATGAGTATTTATAAAAAACTTTAGTTCCTTCTTCTTGATTATAGGGTTTTCTGAAATCGCTTTCAGTAAAATATTCTGATATCCCGGATGAAGGTTATTTTCTGGCTCGTCTATAAATATCCAAGCGTCCTTATTTGCAGTAAAAATGGGTAAAAGCAGAATAATTATCGCTTGCACTCCATCCCCTAGATTATGGATAGCAATGTCATCATTGTCTTGTTGAATACTTACCTTGACATGATTATCTTTTTCATTTTTACTTTTCACCGCAATGATGTCAATTTCTTTAGACTGAAAAAATGTATCACTCAGGAATTTTTCAAATGCCTCAAAATTGTCTCTGTCGACACGGTGGCCATTTCTAGCGGCTTCTATCTTCTCATAAAGATCCAATCCGGTTTCAATAGAGAAATTTGGAACATCGGGTAGTTTATATTGATTTTTTATCGTCTTTTTGAAAATGTCACTTCCAGCTCCTTCTAATTTTCTTGAGCCTCTTAACACTGGAATGTAAACCATTTCAACGTTATGATATGGAAGAATTTCTAAGGTGCTGATTGCCAAAAGCCAATCTAAAACTTTTTTTAAGGAACTTAATTTTTCTTCATAATCATTTACATAAGTATGTGTTGTGACATTGGGTAATTTATAACTTATTCCATCATTTCCAGACGGATTCAATGTATCAAAGCTATAATGGTTAAAACTTTTTTCGAAACTGTGATAGATCCGATATATCAACTTGATTGTTGTGGTTTGTCTGGCTAAAAGACTTCTAAAAGCATCAATGTTGTCCTTTGTTGACAAAGAATTTATCTCTTCTTTGAGCGTGATGACTGTTTTTTCAATATCAAAAAAATTCAGTTGACCACTTGCATCAATTCTTTTATCAAAAAATTCCTTAACTATAGTGTAAGTTTCCGTGTCAGTGGTTTGTGGAGTATTAAAAACGAAAGAGATCAATTTTTCATCCATATCATTAACTTCAGAAAAAAGTAAATGTGTTTCTTGTAGCACCTTATTAAGGTCAAGATCAGATTTAATTATAATCTTTTGCTCAAGATTAATTATCTGCCTGATAAATCTGCTTTTACGGGTATTATTTGCACCCACAATAATGTTAAGATCCTTTATATCACTTAAATATTGGACACTTAAATCTTTAAAATAGTATTCCGATGGATCTCGTACATCGTTTAATAAACGGATGAAGTTCATACACTAAAGTACAATAATTTGAATTATAACACTTGAAATATTAGTACTGGACGTCTTTATAAAAGAGGTCGGTTTGGTAAAATAATGTCAAGATGGCTACTTTCCTAATATATGTCGAACAAACTAAAATGGTAAATCTTCCACATCAGGATCATAATAATTTATTTCAGATTCATCTCCTTCCTCACTATTATCAGCATCATAACCATATTTAGTTTTACTAATTGCTTCCTTTTCAATATCAGAAATAATATCCATGTGTTTTTTAAAATCTATCAATTTTACTTTATTCGATACAAGCTTGTTGAACTCTTGAGTAAATTGGCCGGAGAAATTAGCTCCTGAATAACCACAGGATTTTGCTACAAGATTATGCAGCCAGTTCTCGTCATCAGTTGACAATTTGTTGCCTAGCTTTACACCTGGATTAGTTTTGCAATAACCAGCTTTATATCCCGCGATAAGTATTGATTTTATATGGCCATTCTCAAGTTTCGCCAATTTAAGTATCACATCAGACTGAAGTTCAATTTCACAAACAAATGATACCCAAATTACCCATACGAGTTCGTGATGATGATTAGAACTTAATGATTTTTCAATGATCAAATGAAAAATTGAGCGCCAGCCATCAACATCAATAGACTTTCCGATGGCAAGCCGCTTTGCAAGCAGCAAACATACGTAATCTAAAGAATGCGGAAAATGATAAGAAATTCTTTGCAGTTTTGGTTCCAATTCTACCCAAATCTCGGATGTATAGCATTTTCCCTTGTCAATCATTCTTAGAGCAATTTTCATAGGACTTTGAGAATTAATGTTCTGGCAAGTGTCAAATGCTTTATCAAGTAGGAAATTGTAATCTTCACTAGTTGGATAAAACGATGATATATTTAATCTTCTTAATTCTTGAGCCCATATATCATCGATTGGATGTAAGGCAGATAGAAGCTTTGTTTTGTTATCATTTAATTGCAATTCAAAATTTTGTAAGGACTCACGTAAATGTGAAAGAACTATAAAACTGTCTATTTCCGATTTTATACCTAAATAAAAGTCATCCACATGCCTAATTCCTCCGATGACCACGTTTTCAGTTTTTTGTTTAAGCTGGTTATCTATCTCACAAACTATATACTCCGCAATTACCCTAAAGGCATCTGGCCCTACGATAATTCCTCTTGTTTGTCCGCGCTGACATTGTTGAACATACCAATCTAATGCATTAAAATAGTTATTAACGGAATTTCTTTTGGTATCTTGTTTTGCTTCTTTTTGGCCATGAGCTACCCAAACTAAGGAATGTGTGTAAATGCTTGGGAAGAACTGTGCAATGTCAGTCTTGATTACATATGGTGCATATTTTATCTTGAGTGATAATTTAGGTGAAATTTCACTTAATGACGGAACTAACAATGCTCTGTCATCATCTTCATCCCCTAAGCTCAAGTTACTAACCCCAAATTCTGAATCATTAAATTTTGTTTCAAAAGTGTTCCAGTTTTGCCCGATAAATTGACAGACTAAGAAGTATGGTACTGGATTAACAGAACCATAAAACCTTCTATTTCCGTCATGTTTAGTGCCACTATATCTAACATAGGAAGAAACGCGAGTGTTAAATTTGTTTTTTAACATATCTCTAATGATGCCAGAAAAACAAGTTGATAAGCTAGTGCTATCAAAACATGGGGGCAGTACTTCTGGAAAGAATCCCTTTGCCAAAAGTAAATTTCTAATTTGGGCTGCTGTGCTCATCTATTAGCAATTATACTAAACTTATTCAAAGTATTCTTTGGATATGATAGATATTTGGGTCGGGTTTTTAATGTTCCCAATCACTTTGCATATTATGTTAAAAATATTTTTATTCTGTTTGGCCTTTGGATTGGCTATTCTTTATAGTATTTTTATCCGCAATGGTAGAACATTTCATCTGCCATCAGAGATATTTAAATGAAGATAGATAATGTCAGCATCACTAATTTTCTATCAATCAGGGAACTGAAACACTTCAAACTGAATGATATTAATATATTGATAGGAGGGAATGGAGTTGGTAAAACAAATTTCATTTCCTTCTTGAAGTTGCTCAAGCATGTCTCTAACAAAGAATTGCAGACATACATTGCTGATTGGATATTCTGGTCATATTGACCCCCGTACTGGATACTGACCCCCCCAGTGGGATTTTAGTTCATCGAATCTGATGACCTGACAATTTTACTTCTTTTTTCTTAGACTTTCACCTTTTAGTTCAATT
>Ga0308163_10001814_pt1 | contig 21543 bp, 22 predicted proteins | sample PhyTR1_FD_201037 | JGI IMG/M metagenome (GOLD analysis project Ga0308163, IMG submission 201037) | Phyllosphere microbial communities from UC Gill Tract Community Farm, Albany, California, United States - DLSLT.R1 | ecosystem: Host-associated > Plants > Phyllosphere > Unclassified | place: USA...
ACGACGCCAACCCATGAGCCGGTAACCTTCGGCGAACGCCCTTTGCGCATCGAAGACGTGCTGGCCCTGGCCAACCGTCAGGCGCCCGTGCAGTTGCAGGCTGACGCCGACTATCGCGAGCGCATCGCCAAGGGCGCGCGGTTTCTCGATTCGCTGCTGGACAAGGAAGGCGTGATCTACGGCGTCACCACCGGTTACGGCGATTCCTGCGTGGTCGCGGTGCCGCTGCATCACGTCGAGGCGCTGCCGCGTCATCTCTACACTTTTCACGGCTGCGGCCTGGGCAAACTGCTCGACGCGCAGGCAACCCGCGCGGTGCTGGCGGCGCGTTTGCAGTCGTTGTGTCACGGCGTTTCCGGGGTGCGCGTCGAACTGCTCGAGCGTCTGCATGCGTTTCTCGAATACGACATCCTGCCGTTGATTCCCGAAGAGGGTTCGGTCGGCGCCAGCGGCGATCTGACGCCTCTTTCCTATGTCGCCGCAACCCTGTCCGGCGAGCGCGAAGTGATGTTCCGTGGCGAACGTCGTCAGGCTGCCGACGTGCATCGCGAGCTTGGCTGGACGCCGCTGGTGCTGCGTCCGAAAGAGGCGCTGGCGCTGATGAACGGCACGGCGGTGATGACCGGCCTCGCCTGCCTCGCCTTCGCTCGCGCCGATTACCTGCTGCAACTGGCCACGCGCATCACCGCGCTCAATGTCGTCGCGCTGCAAGGCAACCCGGAGCACTTCGACGAGCGTCTGTTCGCCGCCAAACCGCACCCGGGGCAGATGCAGGTCGCCGCGTGGCTGCGCAAGGATCTGGCAATCGACGCGCCGACCGCGCCACTGCATCGTCTGCAGGATCGTTATTCGCTGCGTTGCGCGCCGCATGTGCTCGGCGTGTTGGCCGACAGCCTGAACTGGCTGCGCGGCTTCATCGAAACCGAGCTGAACAGCGCCAACGACAACCCGATCATCGATGCCGAAGCCGAGCGTGTTCTGCATGGCGGGCACTTCTACGGCGGGCACATTGCCTTTGCCATGGACAGCCTGAAAAACCTCGTGGCCAACGTCGCCGATCTGCTCGATCGGCAATTGGCGTTGCTGGTCGACGAGCGCTACAACCACGGCTTGCCGAGCAACCTCTCCGGCGCACCCGCCGATCGGGCCATGATCAACCATGGCTTCAAAGCCGTGCAGATCGGCACCAGCGCCTGGACCGCCGAAGCGCTGAAAAACACCATGCCGGCCAGCGTGTTCTCGCGCTCCACCGAGTGCCACAACCAGGACAAGGTGAGCATGGGCACCATCGCCGCCCGTGATGCGATTCGCGTGCTGGAGCTGACAGAACAGGTCGCCGCCGCCACGCTGCTCGCCGCCAATCAGGGCGTTTGGCTGCGCGCTCAAGCCGCCGATGCGCGCCCGCTGCCGCCAGCACTGGCAGCGATGCACGAAGAGCTGGGCAAAGACTTCCCGCCGGTCATCGAAGACCGTGCGCTGGAAGGCGAACTGCGCCTGTGCCTGCAACGCATCGCCGCGCAACACTGGAGGCTGCATGCGTAGTGCCGGAGTGCTTCACGCCGATACCGAGATTCTCGTGCCGTTTTTCGACGTCGACACCATGCACGTGGTCTGGCACGGCCATTACGTCAAATATCTCGAAGTGGCACGCTGTGCGCTGCTGGACAAGATCGGCCATAACTACACGCACATGGTCGACTCGGGTTACGCCTGGCCGATCATCGACCTGCAACTTCGCTACGTGCGCGGCGCGGTGTTCGGCCAGCGGCTGAACGTGCGCGCCAGTCTGGTCGAGTGGGAAAACCGTCTGAAGATCAATTACCTGATCACCGACCTGCAGACCGGCGAACGCCTGACCCGCGCCAGCTCCGTGCAGGTCGCCGTCGAAGTCAGCAGCCGCGAGATGCAACTGGCTTCACCCAAAGTCTTCACCGATGCCGTGGAAAGGATGCTGCGATGAATGTGTTTTATAGAAGCCTCGGCGCGTTGACGCTGCTGGCCGTGTCGTCATGGGCCAATGCCTTCGAACTGCAACAACTGAGTGAACAACTGGCGAAACCGGATGTTATCCACGGCCAGTTCATCCAGGAAAAACACCTGCGCGCCCTGCCGCAGCCGCTGATCAGCAAGGGCAGCTTCGTCCTCGCTAAAAATCATGGCCTGCTGTGGCTGTTGAAAACTCCGCTGCAACAGGATTACCGCATCACCGCCAATGGCATCGCCCGCCGTGACACCAACGGCTGGCAACTGCTGCCGAACAAGAGCGCCGGCGCCGAGCAGAACCGTTTGTTCCTCGCCGTACTGCAAGGTGACAGCAGCGGTTTGCAGCGGGATTTCGAACTGGCCCTGAGCGGCACGGCGCAGCAGTGGCAACTGACCCTGACGCCGCGTTCGGTGCTGCTCAAGCAAGTGTTCAAGCAGATCAATATCGACGGCGGTGCTCTGGTGCAAACCATCGAACTGCTGGAAACCCAAGGCGACAGCACACTGCTACGCATGCAGGACAGCACGGCCGAACAACCCTTGAGCGAAGCGGAGCAACATGACTTTGCCGAGTGAACGCAGGCTGCCCTGGCTGTTTCTGAGCCTGCTGCTGGCCGTCGTCGCGCTGGCCGCCTGGCAGTGGCGCGACGGTGCGCCGCTGTCGGCCAATCTCATGGAGCTGGTGCCCGGGACCGATCCCGACGCGCTGGAGTTGCGCGCCGAACAGCGCATGCAGGAGCCGCTCAACCGCGAAATGCTGGTGCTGGTCGGCCACGCCGATCGCCAGCAAGCGCTGACCATGGCTCAGCAGCTGGGCGAACAATGGCAGGCCAGCGGTCTGTTCGAGACCGTGCAGTGGAACCTGCAAGCCGACTTGCCGGGGCTGCGCAAGCAATTGCTGCAAGGGCGTTTGGCGATGCTCTCGGCGGATGACCGGCAACTGCTCAGCGAGCACCCCGAGGTTTTCATCCAGCAGCGGGTGCAGGCGCTGTTCGACCCGTTCAGCGGCTTTACTCTGGTGCCGAGCCAGGACGATTGGCTGGGCCTGACCGGACGCATCCAGAACAGCCAGCCGAAACACGGCGCGGTGCAACTGGACATCGGCAGCGGCGCATTGGTCGCCGATGCCGACGGCAAGAGCTGGGTGATGCTGCGTGCGCGCACCACCGGCAACGCCTTCGACATGAACCTGCCGTTGCAAGTGGCAGAGCTGCTCAAGCATAGCCGCGAACAAGCGGCGCAAAGCGATGTCCAGTTGCTCGCCGCCAGTGGTCTGCTCTACGCCGCCAACGGTCAGCAACAGGCCACCCGGGAGATGACCTGGGTCGGCGGCGGCGCAACGGTCGGCATTCTGCTGTTGCTGCTGCTGGCGTTTCGCCGCTGGGGCGTGCTGCTGGCCTTCGTCCCGGTGCTGGTCGGCATGCTGTTCGGTGCGGTGGCCTGCGTGGCGCTGTTCGGTCACATGCATGTGATGACGCTGGTGCTCGGTTCGAGTCTGATCGGCGTTGCCGTGGATTACCCGCTGCACTATCTGTCCAAGAGCTGGAGTCTCAAGCCCTGGCGCAGCTGGCCGGCCCTGCGCCTGACCTTGCCGGGGCTGACCCTGAGCCTGGTCACCAGCGTCATCGGTTATCTGGCCTTGGCCTGGACCCCGTTCCCGGCATTGACGCAGATCGCCGTGTTCTCTGCGGCCGGTTTGCTCGGCGCCTATCTGTCGGCGGTCTGCCTGCTGCCAGCGCTGCTGAAAAATGTCCAACTGCGTCCGGCGCAATGGCCGCTGCGTCTGGCCGAACGCCTGATTCATCTGCGTGAGGCGCTGCTCGGTTGCATGCGCACGCCCGTGCTGCTGGTGCTGCTGATTGCCTTCTGCATCGGCGGCTTGATGCAGTTGCAGAGCAAGAACGACATCCGCCAATGGGTCGGCGCGCCACAACAGCTGACCGACGAAGCCCAGACCATCGCGCGCATCACCGGTTATCAACCGACCAGCCAGTTCTTCCTCGTGCGCGCTGCCAATCAGGAGCAATTGCTTGAGCGCCAGGCAGCGCTGAGCGAGCGCCTGCAGCAACTGGTCAACCTCGACAAGCTGCAAGGCTTTCTGGCCCTCGATCAACTGGTCAGCGCGCCGAGCCAGCAACAGCAAGTGCGCGAATCACTGAACAGGCTGCCGTCGTTCTGGCAACCGCTGCTCGATCTCGGCGTGCCAGCGACGGCGTTGCAAAACGAATTGCAGCAATTGCAGACCCTGCCCGCCGAAGACATTGACGCCGCGCTGGCCGGCCCGCTCGGCGAGCCGTATCGGACACTGTGGCTTGGACCGACTGAAGACGGCGTCGCAGCAATCACCAGCCTGCAGGGCTTGAACAATCCGTCATTGCTGCGCGTGCAGGCACTGGACTTGCCGGGAGTGGTGCTGGTCGATCGCCTGGGTGATCTGAACAAGGTGTTCGCCGCCACGCAGATCAGCGCCGCCGAACTGAAACTGGCCTCCTGCGTGTTGATCGTGCTGGTGCTGATGCTGCCGTTCGGCCTGACTGGCGCACTGCGCATCGTCGCCCTGCCACTGCTGGCGGCGCTGTGCAGTCTGGCCAGCCTTGGCTGGCTCGGTCAGCCACTGACCCTGTTCAGCCTGTTCGGCCTGTTGCTGGTGACGGCGATCAGCGTCGATTACGCAATCCTCATGCGTGAACAGGTCGGCGGCGCGGCGGTAAGTCTGCTCGGCACCTTGCTCGCCGCCGTCACCACGTGGCTATCGTTCGGCCTGCTGGCGGTCTCCAGTACGCCGGCGGTGAGCAATTTCGGCCTGTCGGTAAGCCTCGGCCTGGCGTTCAGCTTCATGCTCGCGCCGTGGGCCGGGCGCCATGAACCGGTTGCGGAGCCAGCGGCATGATGGTCTTCGGCTTCTGGTTGCTGGCCTTGGCGCTGTTTGCGCTGGCGACCCGGGTCGGCCGTCACTTCGGCCTGATTCCGATCGTCAGCCAGTTGCTGCTGGCGAGCTTCGGCTTGCCGTTGCTGATGTACTTCTGGATCGAACCGGGCTGGCAGCTCAGCGGCGCGCAACTGATCGCGCCGCACTGGCTGAAAGATCTCTACAGCCTGAGCTTCGCCTTGCTGCTCGGGCACATTCTCAGCGATGTCATCGATCTACGTCTGGATCGCCAGAGCGTAAAAATCGCTGTGCCGAGTTTCGCTGTGCCGTTCGCTTGCGGGTTGGCGGTCGCGTATTGGTTGCTGCCGGCGCAGCCGTGGCTCAGCGCATTGGCCATCGGACTGGTCTTCGCCATTACCGCGATCCCGGTGTTGTACCTGTACCTGCGTCACATCGATTACCCGCCCACTGCCACGCGGCGGCTGGTGCAGACCGCGATCCTGATCGATCTGACCTGCTGGACGCTGTTCGGCCTCGCCCAAGGCAGCCTGCACTTGAGCAGCCTGTTGCTGCCCGTGGCCATGGCCGGCGTGCCGCTGCTTTTGCACCTGCTGCGCGTGCGTCGCCCGCTGACTTACAGTCTCGGCTTCTTCGCGTTGCTGGTCATGGCCGAGCATTACAAACTCAACGCGCTGATTTTCGGCATCGGCTATCTGCTGTGCATGGCGCTGCTGAAAGTGCCGTTGGTGCTGCCGTTGCCGGCACGCTGGATGAGCCGTTTGCAGACGTGGGTCGCGATCCCGCTGATCCTCACGTTCGGCATCGTCCAGATCGACGTGCACAGCGCCCTCGCCAGCCTCGACGCCGGGCAATGGGCGGCGCTGCTGCTGTTGCCGATTGCCAGTAAACTGCTCGGCAACTGGCTCGGCCTCGGTTGGGCGGGCGCCTCGTTCGCTGGGGCCAGCCGCTGGCGCGAAAGCGTGCTGCTGAACATTCGCGGCCTGAGCGAAATCGTCTTTCTCAACCTGCTATTGCAACAACAACTCATCACCCCCGCGCTGTATTTCGCGCTGATGCTGATGGGCCTGATCGCGACGCTGCTGCCGGCCCTGATCGGCCTGCATCGCGCGCCCCTGAATCTGAACAGTCCCTTGCCCCGGAGCTCACGTGCCAATCGTTGAAATGGAATCCCGTCAGGTCGTGATCATCGGTGCCGGCCCGTCCGGCGCTATCGCTGCGGCCCTGCTCAAGCGCAAGGGCCACGATGTGCTGGTGCTGGAGCGCCAGCACTTCCCGCGTTTTTCGATTGGCGAAAGCCTGCTCAGCCACTGCCTGGATTTCGTCGAAGAGGCCGGCATGCTCGACGCCGTCAACGCCGCCGGGTTTCAGCGCAAGACCGGCGCGGCGTTTGCCTGGGGCGAGCGCTACAGCGCCTTCGATTTTGGCGACACCTTCACCGCCGGCAAGCCGACCACGTTCCAGGTGCAACGCGCCGATTTCGATAAGTTGCTGGCCGATCAAGCGGCATTGCAAGGCGCGGAAATCCGTTATGGCGATGCGATTGTCAGCGTCGATTTCGATCGGGCGAAACCGCAACTCGATGTGCGCCGCGAAGACGGCAGCGAGTACCGTGTCGAAGCCGATTTCGTCCTGGATGCCAGCGGCTACGGCCGCGTGCTTTCGCGTCTGCTGGATCTGGAAGCACCATCGAACTTCCCGGTGCGCCAGGCCGTGTTCACCCACGTCGAAGATCACATCGACAACCCGGCATTCGACCGCGAAAAAATCCTCGTCACCACCCATCCCGAGCATCGCGATGTGTGGTTCTGGACCATCCCGTTCAGCAATGGCCGCTGCTCGGTGGGCGTGGTCGCGGCTGAGGAACACTTTCAGAGCCGCGACAGCGACCTGGATGCCTGCCTGCGCAGTTTTATCGCCGAGACGCCAAGCCTCGCCGGGGTTCTGAACAACGCGGTCTGGGACACCCCGGCGCGCACCCTCGGCGGCTACGCAGCCAATGTGAAAACCCTGCATGGCCCGGGCTTTGCGCTGCTGGGCAACGCCGCAGAATTCCTCGATCCGGTGTTCTCCTCCGGCGTGACCATCGCCATGCGTTCGGCGAGCATGGCCGCTGGCGTGCTGCACCGTCAGTTGCAGGGTGAAACGGTGGACTGGCAAAGCGAATTTGCCGAGCCGTTGAAACGCGGCGTCGATACCTTCCGCTGCTACGTCGAAGGCTGGTACGCCGGCACTTTCCAGGACGTGATTTTCTACGAGGACAGCCAGGCGGAAATTCGCCGGATGATCTGTTCGATCCTCGCCGGTTACGCCTGGGACGAGCGCAACCCGTTTGTCAGCGAAGCGCGGCGCCGGCTGAAGATGATTTCCCAACTCTGCGCGCAGGACACCCCATGAATTACCTGAGCGACAGTTACGTCGAGGAAACCCGCTTCGGTCTCTGGTTCCTGCGCAGCCACACCTGGCAGCACCACGTGCTGCGCGTTGCGATCAACGATTTGCGTGGATTATTCAGTGAGCCGCTGCCGGAACACCCGGTGCTGCTGGACGCCGGTTGCGGTCAGGGCAAGTCCTTCGGCCACCTGCGCCAGACCTTTGCCCCGCAGCGCCTGATCGGCGTCGACGCCGACCCGCACAGCCTGCAACTCAGCGCCGAAGAGGCCACGCGCCTGGGCATGCCAGTCGAGTTGATCGGCAGCGATTGCGCCACGCTCAATGTCGCCGATGCCAGCGTCGACCTGCTGTTCTGTCACCAGACCTTCCATCACTTGGTCGAGCAGGAAAAGGCCTTGGCCGAGTTCTATCGCGTGCTCAAGCCGGGCGGCTATCTGCTGTTCGCCGAATCCACCGAGGCTTACATTGATACCTGGGTGATTCGCTGGCTGTTCCGCCATCCGATGCATGTGCAGAAGAGCGCCGCCGGCTATCTGCAGATGATTCGCGAGCAGGGCTTCGAGTTTGCCGAGCGCAATGTTTCCTACCCGTATCTGTGGTGGAGCCGGTCGAAGGATTTTGGTTTGCTGGAGCGGTTGGGGTTGAGCAAGCCCAAGCAGTTCGGTGAGCGTGAAGAGACGCTGGTGAATGTCGTCGCGCGCAAGCCATTGCAGGAATCTGTCTGATGTACGGCTATCGATCTGAACACCTGAAACCCTGTGGGAGCGAGCCTGCTCGCGAAAGCGGTGTATCAGTCAGCAAAGGTGGCGAATGTCAGATTGCATTCGCGAGCAGGCTCGCTCCCACAGGGTTTGCTGCGTGGCTGGCGATCGTTTTGTCAGCCTTGCTGTTGAGCGCCTGCGCCAGCCAGCCACCGCTGCCAGCGGCCAACCCAACACTGCCACTGCCGCTGCAACTGCACATCGAGCGCGAGCAGGCCGGGCAACGTCAGGACTGGCTACTGGTGATCCAGCGCGAAGGCGCCGGCACGCGGTGGTCGATGATGGATCCGCTGGGCATTCCCCAGGCCCGCCAGCAACTGATCGACGGGCACTGGCAGGCCGACGGTCTGCTGCCGCCGAACCCGGAAGCTCGGGAGTTGTTCGCCGCATTGCTGTTCGCTTTGACGCCTTCCGCCGAACTGCTGCGCAATTATCCCGACGCCCGCCAACAGGCCGATCAGCGTTCACTGCCGGCGCGCTGGAACATCCGCTATTCACAACCGTTGAGCTTCCAATTGAATCTGCCCCAAGGCCCGCACTATCGCGTTTCCCAGTTAGGTGAATCGACGCCATGACCGCTTACCTGAATGCCCTCGGCGTGATCTGCGCCCTGGGCCGCGACAAGTCTGAAGTCGCGCGCAATCTGTTTGCCGGCGACTGCTCGGGAATGCGCCACGAGTCCGGTTGGGTCGCCGAGCGTGAACTGCCTGTCGCCGGCGTGCACGGTGAATTGGCGCCGATCCCCGCCGGACTGGTCGAGCACAGCAGCCGCAACAATCAGCTGTTGCTGGAAGCCGCGCTGCAAGTCCGCGATGACATCGACCGCGCGATCCGGGCCTATGGCCGTGAGCGCATCGGCGTGGTGCTCGGCACCAGCACCTCGGGTATCGACGAGGCCAGCCGTGGTCTGGCGCATTACATCCGCGAACAGCAATTTCCTCCCGCGTACGACTATCGCCAGCAGGAACTCGGCGCCCCGGCGAATTTCCTCGCTGAGTGGCTGCAACTGAGCGGCCCGGCCTACGTGATTTCCACTGCCTGTACCTCCAGCGCCCGCGCGCTGATGAGCGCCCAGCGCCTGCTCGATCTGGGCCTGTGCGACGCGGTGCTGTGTGGCGGCGTCGACAGTCTGTGCAAGCTCACGCTGAACGGTTTCTCTTCGCTGGAAGCCGTTTCAGACGAACGCTGCAATCCTTTTTCTGCCAACCGCAAAGGCATCAATATCGGCGAAGCAGCGGTGCTGTTCGTGATGAGCAAACAGCGCGGCGAAGGCCCGGGCATCGCCCTGCTGGGGACGGGCGCCAGCTCCGATGCGCACCATATTTCCGCGCCGGAGCCGAGCGGTCGCGGCGCTCTGCAAGCGATGCAAAAAGCCTTTGGCCGCGCCCAACTGCAAGCCGCACAAATCAACTACCTGAACCTGCACGGCACGGCCACTGCGCACAACGACGCAATGGAAAGTCTGGCGGTCGCGGCGCTGTTTCCCGAAGGCGTCGCCTGCTCGTCGACCAAACCGCTGACCGGCCACACCCTCGGCGCTGCCGGCGCGCTGGAAGCGGCGTTCTGCTGGCTGAGCCTGAGTGCCGAAAACCCTGAACAGGCGTTACCGCCGCATATCTGGGACGGCCAGGCCGATCCCGCGCTCCCGCCGCTCAAGTGGGTGACCGCGAGCGAACGCCTGACGTCCATTGCACCGCGCTACCTGATGAGCAACTCGTTTGCCTTCGGCGGCAACAACGTCAGCCTGATAATCGGAGACGCACCATGAGCCACTGGCCGCTCGCCGAACTGCTGCCGCATGCCGGCGACATGATCCTGATCGACGCCATCGAGCGCTTCGATGACGAGCAGATTTTCACTCGCCTGACGGTCAAGCCCGCCGGCCTGTTCAACCTGCCCGATGGCAGCCTGCCGGCGTGGATCGGCGTCGAGCTGATGGCGCAGAGCGTCGCCGCTTTCGCCGGTTGCCACGCCCGGCAAAAAGGCAATCCGGTGGAGCTCGGCTTTCTCCTCGGCACGCGCAAATTCGAGTGCAACGTCGAAGCCTTTGCGCCCGGCAGCGAGCTGACCATCCATGGCCTGCGCTCACTGGAAGACGACAACGGCATGGGCGTATTCGAATGTCACATCCACGGTGACGGCATTCATGCCAGCGCCCGGCTGAACGTGTTCCGTCCGCCACAAGCCAACCAATATCTGCAACAGACAAAGGAGTCGCACGATGACTGAATCCGTACTGGTCACCGGCTCCAGCCGGGGCATCGGCCGCGCCATTGCCTTGCGTCTGGCGCAGGCCGGGCATGACATCGTCCTGCATTGCCGCAGCGGCATGACCGAAGCCCAAGCGGTGCAGGCCGAAATCGAAGCGCTGGGCCGCCGCGCACGCATCCTGCAATTCGACGTCGCCGACCGTGAAACCTGCAAAAGCATTCTCGAAGCCGATGTCGAAAATCACGGTGCCTATTACGGCGTGGTGCTCAACGCCGGGCTGACCCGCGACGGCGCGTTTCCGGCGCTGAGCGATGACGATTGGGACGTGGTCCTGCGCACCAACCTCGACGGTTTCTACAACGTTCTGCACCCGGTGATGATGCCGATGATCCGTCGTCGCGCCGCCGGGCGCATCGTCTGCATCACCTCGGTGTCGGGCCTGATCGGCAACCGTGGCCAGGTCAATTACAGCGCCTCGAAGGCCGGCGTAATCGGTGCGGCAAAGGCGTTGGCGATCGAGCTGGGCAAGCGCAAAATTACGGTTAACTGCGTCGCCCCTGGCCTGATCGACACGGCCATGCTCGACGAAAACGTGCCGGTGGAGGAGCTGATGAAAATGATCCCCGCGCAACGCATGGGCACCCCTGTGGAAGTGGCTGCTGCGGTGAATTTCCTGATGTCGGCGGAAGCCTCGTACATCACCCGCCAGGTGCTGGCGGTCAACGGAGGCCTGTGCTGATGAAGCGCGTCGTCGTCACCGGCATGGCCGGCATCACCTCGCTGGGCAGCGACTGGCCGACCATTGCCGGCAATTTCGCGGCCAATCGCAGCGGCATTCGCCGCATGGACGAGTGGGATCGCTTCACTGAGCTGAACACGCGTCTGGCCGGGCCTATCGATGATTTTCTCGTACCGTCGCACTGGACCCGCAAGCAGTTGCGCAGCATGGGCCGGGTTTCGCGCCTGGCGGTCGGCGCAGCAGAAAAGGCTCTGGCCGATGCTGGCCTGCTCGGTGACGAATCGATCAAGGACGGGCGCATGGGCGTCGCTTGTGGTTCGTCTACCGGCAGCACCGACGAAATCAAAGCGTTCGGCAACATGCTGCTCAACTCGGTAGCCGAGGGCCTGAACGCCAACTCCTACGTGCGGATGATGCCGCACACCACCGCCGCCAATATCAGCATTTTCTTCGGCCTCACCGGTCGCCTGATCCCCACCTCCAGCGCCTGCACCAGCGGCAGCCAGGGCATCGGCTACGCCTACGAGGCAATCAAGTTTGGCCGCCTGCCGTTGATGCTCGCCGGCGGCGCCGAAGAACTCTGCCCGACCGAAGCCATGGTGTTCGACGCGCTCTACGCCACCAGCCTGAAAAATGATGCACCCCAGACCAGCCCTCGCCCGTACGATAAGGGCCGCGACGGTCTGGTGATCGGCGAAGGTGGCGGCATGCTCGTGCTTGAGGAGCTGGAACACGCCCTCGCCCGTGGCGCGCACATTCACGCGGAAATCGTCGGTTTCGGCAGCAACGCCGACGGCCAGCACACCACCCGCCCGGAACAGGTCACGATGCGCCGCGCCATGGAGCTGGCCCTGGAAGATGCCGGCCTCACCCCGGACGCCATCGGCTATGTGAACGGCCACGGCACCGCGACCGAACAGGGCGACATCGCCGAAACGCTGGCGACCAGCAGCCTGTTCGGTGAGCACATGCCGATCAGCTCGCAGAAGAGTTTTCTCGGCCACACCCTCGGTGCCTGCGGTGCGCTGGAGTCATGGTTCAGCATCGAGATGCTCAACAGCGACCGTTACGTGCACACCTTCAACCTCGACGAGGTCGACCCGCACTGCGGCAAGCTCGATTACCTGCGCGGCGAATTTCGTCAGATGCACCACGATTACGTGATGAACAACAACTTCGCTTTCGGCGGCGTCAACACCTCGTTGATCTTCCGCCGCTGGGCATAACCGAATCAATCCAGGTCAAGGAGACCTACATGCACTTCAACAAACTCGCCGCCGTCACTTTGCTGCTCTGCGCACTGCCAGCGATCAGCCAAGCCCGCGACACGGCGGTCTACCTGCCATTCGACAAAGCCGTCGCCGAAGCCACCCGCTCGGGCAAGATCGATGGCAGCGTGAAATTCTATCTGGCCGGCAACACCCCGGCGGGCAAAGTCACCGTGGTCAGCCCCGACGCCGTGACCAACAAGAAAACCAACGCCTTCAACAAGTCCGACGAAGTCGCCTGCGAATGGGTTGCCCAATCGGCAATCATCAGCCTGCACCAGGCCGCGAAAAACGCCGGCGCCAACGCCGTGACCAACATCGTCAGTTTTTACAAGCGCAACGAGCGCAAGGACGCGCAAACCTACGAATGCCACGCCGGCGCGATCATGGCGGGCGTGGCGTTGAAGGGTGATCTGGCGAAGGTTCAGTAATACAGCAACCCGGATATGCGTGGCTGCGGCAGAGTGTTGCCTTGTTTCGCCTACTCCAATTTCCATATGGGTGCCATTCGGTGCCCTTTTTTCATCTAATTAACAAAAAAAGATACATACGGAAATCTCAGTGTGTCATTTCGGAAGCGTCCGACACTCAGTACAGTTTCTACTCTGTAAGGTTGATGCCGCCGCGATCAAGCGGCATACCCAAGGACGAAACAATGCGTAAAAAAGCGGTTATCGTTTTCAGCGGCGGCCAGGACTCAACAACCTGTTTGATCCACGCACTGCCGAAGTACGACGAAATTCACTGTATTACGTTTGACTATGGACAGCGCCACCGCGCCGAGATCGAAGCGGCGCGCGAACTTGCGCAAGCGCTGGGCGTTACCGCCCATACCGTGCTGGACTTGAAACTGCTCAACGAACTGACAGTCAGCAGCCTCACCCGGGACAACATTCCAGTACCGATAGCCAATGAAGCCGGCAACGAAGTGCCCAATACGTTCGTACCTGGCAGGAATATCTTGTTCCTGACTCTCGCATCGATTTATGCATATCAAGTTCAAGCTCAGACGGTGATAACAGGTGTCTGCGAAACGGACTTTTCAGGCTACCCGGATTGCCGTGATGATTTCGTCAAGGCTTTGAATTCAGCTATCAAGCTAGGCATGGATTATCAATTACAGTTCGAAACGCCATTGATGTGGCTGACAAAGTCCGAAACCTGGGCGTTAGCCGAGTACCATGGCCAATTGGAACTTGTACGCGAACACACCCTGTCTTGCTACAACGGGATAAAGGGCAGCGGCTGCGGCGAATGTGACGCCTGCAGCCTTCGATCGAGAGGGCTAAATGAGTTTTTGAAAAACAAGAAAAGGTTTATGAACAGCATGAGATACAGGTTGAGTTTAACCTGACCTGATCATAAAGAGGGCGAGATGGAGATCTCTCGCCCGTACCCCATAACTATATAACTCGCGCTTCGGGCACGAATCTCTTGAAAAGCGACCTTGCGCCGTATGCGGGGAGGACATTGAAGAAAGCGAAGAACATTTTCACAGTGATCTGAACTATTACTACCGATAGCAATTCAGAGTTTTCCAGAACGCCATAAAAAGCAATAACACAAAAAAGGACACTGTCTATCAACACAGCAAAGAAGGTGCTAAAAAACACCCTCAAAAAAAGATATCTAGAATTTGTCAGTTGCTTGATTCTACATAAAAGATATGAATTGGCATATTCAGAAAACAAAAATGAAACAGATGAGGCCAATAACACCGAAGACACGTGTAACACCACCTCACTGTAAGCTCCATCAAGCCTCCATCCCGGTAATCCCGGCATCTTTTCTGCCACACTCAACAACAAAATTATCAAAGCATTACTTATAAAACCAAAGAAAATTGCCTTTCGCGCTAATTTGAAACCGTACAACTCGTTAAGCATGTCAACGACTAAAAACGTGAAAGGATAGAGAAAAACTCCAGGTGTCAAAACGACGTCAAACCGCTCAAAATAAATAAGCTTGGTAGCACCAATATTCGAGAAGACATATAGCACCAGTAGAAAGAGGTTGAGAACAACATAAATCATCCAAGACCTTTCATTTCGGTCAGTTATATCATAGGCGGTTAACGCCGAGCCTGTGGAATAGTATTTCCTGTATATATTTCTGATTTCAGCCCTGCTGAGATCATCGATCAGATCGCTTTTTAGTAACTCCGCCAACTTTACTTTGATCAGCCTCCCTGTTGAGACAACCATTATTACCGCGAGCTTTTTGTCCGCCACAAAACCAAGCAATTTATATTTATTGTTTTCCGACTCAATACTTCCCGACATTAAATCTCTCCTCAACTAAATCTCCTATAACCAATAATGCTTTGGCGTCAAAATCTGAGCCAGGCATTATGTACAGCTTCCTTGTGTCTCTGTCGTAAATGAGCTTGCTCGCTCCGGCGGTTGAGGCTCCTTTCTTGACTATCAAAAGATCACCTGCTTCATTCGCCCCGTGTATCTCATTCTCCAGCAACACACCTATCAAATTGCTGGCTGACCCGAAGTAGTATGTCAAGGGGTGAGATACAACCAACTCACCGATCCGCTTATCCAGATTCTTAAGAAGATAGTTTTCCCTGATGACAGGCACTGCAGCCGGATTCATGTTCCCATGAAGAGAAACTGTAGACTCGATTATTTCTTTCTCTTGAAAGTCGACAGTTTCAATTTCTTTATATGACACTCCAAAGAAGTCCGATATTTTTCGTATAGTAGATTGCTGAACATTAACAACCCGCCCCTCAAGAATATTATAAATAGTCGTCCTGGTGAGACCACTGGAATTACATAGAGACATACGCGTTTCACCCCGACTCTCTATGAGGTATTTGACGTTCCTCTTAAGCTTTTCTGTCTTTTCTTTCTTATGCATCAAGATATCTGCCCACCAATGGTTATATTCGAGCACGCCAAACGAATGCTGCGCCCAAGAAACGCGCGCTACGGCAAGAAATACAATACAACCCCGCCAAAAAAATGATTGTACATTCGCAAAACGCGTTTAAGTTGATGTTGAATAACAGACACGACAGATAGGAATACTCCTACAACAATGGAAGATCACTCGTACAAACGAACCAAAAGAATCATTTGATTACATATATGTTAAATTTTTTGATTAAAAATAAGGGAGTTTCTGGCTATAACTGACTAGGTAGAAAGCGCTTTATCGCAATTAAATCAACTACGAAAAACTGGAATGGACGCCGCTTTTTTTAAGCCTTCAGGGAGATGCCCAATGACAAACGACAATTCCGATCATCTGCAACTACCGAAGCCCCATGGGCCGGACGCCGGTCTAACCATGCCATCAGAGGACGCCACCGAACTCCTTGCCCGCAAACGCGCGCGCAACCTATGCGAAGTCAGCCATATGTTCACCGTCGTTCCTGATGTCGATAACGAGTCCATTCTGTGTCACGCCTGTGAAAACATCGCTTCTCTGAACGTTATGGCCACCGATCTGGCAAGCGAACTGGAGGGAGCGCAGCGCCACATTGCGCTAGCTATTCAGCAACTTGCCGTACTGTGCGAGTTAGCCCTAAACCGAGCGCTAGACAATCTGGAACCTCCTTTGGTGCTTGCTTGAGCCAACCTCTTTATCACCGAGTGAGCGCACTTTCCGCCCAAAGGAGTTCTTTTTTCATGGATCGATATCTGCCCATCACCGGCATCGACTGCAAAATCGCCTCGCTACTGATCGACACCCAAGCACCTCTGGATGTTTTGCACGAAACGGCAGCGCATCGCATTAGAACGGCAACGCAACTGCTGGAAAATCTGGCGCACCAGGAGGGCATATACAGTGAGCTGGCGAAGGTGCTGGTGACGTCTCTGCGCGATGGTTGCGATTTACTGGATGTGATTGGCTGGCGGCTACAGCAAGAGATGACTATCTAGCCGGAGATAGCGTGAAACAACGACGGCGCCAACGCCGTGACCAACATCGTCAGCTTCTACAAGCGCAACGAACGCAAGGACGCGCAAACCTACGAATGCCACGCCGGCGCGATCATGGCGTGCGTTGCGTTGAAGGGTGATCTGGCGAAGGTTCAATAAACGCCAGAAACGACAAAGGGCGCCGTTTGGCGCCCTTTCACAGACAGGTTGGCTTGTCATCGCCGATTACCTGCCTGGCTCTGCGATGGCTGATTGCCCAGGATCCTCAGAGTCTCACAAGCCCCTTTCGGGAACGCAGGCAGTATTGCTTGAAATGCATCGGCAGACAACGGCTGGCGTTTCGCCTCTCGGCGCGATATCCAGCGCCATCACAGCCCCACCGACAGACTATTGCTGCGGTGTTTACGCAGAACGACAACGGGCCTGACTTTCACCATCTCAGGCACTTCATAGCCTCTGAAATCGCAAATCAGCACGCTGCCCTCCTTGGGCTGGTATCGAAGAGGCATCCGTGGCACTCACTGAAAAAGAGGCGATTTTGCGCAAAAATCGAGCGTTCCCCTATGGCAGATCCATAACGGGAAATGTAGCTCTCTGCAATCCCCTTGCTCCCTTGCACCCTTGCACCCTTGCACCATCTACACTCGCTTAAGCAGGTCCCGGCTCAGTACCTGCCCTCGCAGTTCTCTTTCACCGTCAAAGGAGATGACCATGCAAGTGAAAGCCCTGATGGCCGCTGCGCTTTTCGCGCTACTGCCCAGTGCCAGCCATGCCACCAACCTCATGTACATGCCTTTCGAAACCGTGCTGTCGGACGCCATTCGCGCCGGTCGGCTGGATGGCAGTGTTAAGTTCTACCTGATCGGCAGCGGGCCGCAGGGCACTCAGCAGTTGCTGCGCCAAGGGGTGGTCAGTGATTTGAAAACCAACGGCTTCAACAAGAGCGATCAGGCTTCGTGTGAATGGGTGCTGCAGTCAAATCTGATCAAATTGCAGGCTGATGCCAAGCGCGTTGGGGCGAATGCGGTTGTGAATATCGTCAGTTACTACGACCAGCATGTGCGCAAGGATTTGAATACGTACGAGTGCCGGGCAGGAGTTTTTGTTACCCGGGTGGCTTTGAAGGGGGATTTGGTGCGGTTGCCCTGAAATCTGTGATGTTTGGGCCGACGCCTTCGCGAGCAGGCTCGCTCCCACCTTGGAATGCGTTTCCCTGTGGGAGCGAGCCTGCTCGCGAAAGCGCCAGCCGCCTTCACACCGTCAGCGGTTCAACCTTGCGCGTAAGCAGTTCGACAAACGCCTTGGCCATCGGTGATTTCTGGTCTTTGCGCTGCACCAGCCATACTGCTGAAATTGCCTCCGGATCGAGCAACGGACGGTAGACCACGCCGTCGATGCGCATGCGTTGGTAGGACGCCGGCAGCACCGATACACCGAGGCCCGCTGCGACCAGACCGATGATGGTCATCGCCTCGCCAGCCTCTTGGGCAAAGTGCGGGCTGAAGCCGGCGTCACGGGCCAGGCTCAGCAGTTGTGCGTAGAGCCCGCTGCCATAGCTGCGCGGGAAAAACACGAATGGCTCCAGCGCCAGCGCCGATAGAAACAGACCTTCATCGCTACTTTGGGCCAGTGGATGCTTGGAACTGAGCACCGCCACCAATGGCTCGCGCATCAACTCCACAACACTCAGTGAATCTGGCAATCCCAGCGGGCGCATGATGCCGACTTCGATCGACTCGTCCACCAGAGCGTCGGCGACCATGGTGCTGCTCATTTCGCGCAGATTCAGATGCACCGCCGGAAAGCGCTGACGAAAGGAAAAAATCGCCTGCGGAATGGTCGAGTTGAACGGTGCCGACGAGGTGAAGCCAATCTTCAACTCACCCAGCTCGCCAAGTTGCGCACGGCGGGCGACATCCGCTGCCTTGTCGACTTGTGCCAGCACCAGCCGCGCCTCCTGCAGAAACAACCTGCCCGCCTCGCTCAATTCCACCCGACGATTGGTGCGCTCGAACAATCGCGCGCCGAGCTGTTGCTCCAGCGCCTGAATCTGCTGGCTCAGCGGTGGCTGGGAGATGCCCAGCACCTGTGCGGCCCGGCCGAAATGCAGTTCTTCGGCGACGGCGATGAAGTAACGCAGATGACGCAGTTCCATAGGATTTCCATTAGGTCGCTGAAGCTATCAAACAGGTCGAACAATATATTGGATAGAAACATTAGCCAGCTATATGATTTTTTCATTGCCTGCCCGGCTGTGCTTTCCGAGGTCTGAAGTGAAAACTGCTGTCGCGCCCCTTGCCCACGAAATCCCGCCCGCAGCCGACGACGATGCCCTCGCCGAGCTGCAGGAGATCTACATCGAAAAAGGCACGCCGGCGTTCATGCGCACGGTGCTGGCGCTTTTCTGTGGCGGCTTTGCGACGTTCGCGCTGCTCTATTGCGTGCAACCGATGATGCCGCTGCTGTCCCACGAATACGGGATCAACGCGGCGCAGAGCAGTCTGATCCTCTCGGTGGCAACCGGCATGTTGGCCTTCGGCCTGCTGATCACCGGACCGATCTCCGACCGCATCGGCCGTAAACCAGTGATGGTCGCCGCATTGTTCGCTGCCGCGTTGTGCACCATCGCCAGTTCGATGATGCCGAGCTGGCACGGCGTGCTGATCATGCGCGCATTGATCGGCCTGTCATTGAGCGGCTTGGCAGCAGTGGCGATGACCTATCTGAGCGAAGAAATCCATCCACAGCACATCGGCCTGGCGATGGGTTTGTACATCGGCGGCAACGCGATCGGCGGGATGAGCGGGCGCTTGATCACCGGCGTGCTGATCGACTTCGTCAGCTGGCACACGGCGATGCTGGTGATAGGCGGTCTGGCGCTGGTCGCAGCGGCGGTGTTCTGGAAGATCCTCCCGGAGTCGCGCAACTTCCGCGCCCGCTCGCTGCACCCGCGCAGCCTGCTCGACGGCTTCACCATGCACTTTCGCGACGCCGGCCTGCCGCTGCTGTTTCTTGAAGCGTTTGTGTTGATGGGCGCGTTTGTCACGCTGTTCAACTACATCGGCTACCGCTTGCTGGCCGCGCCGTACAACCTCGATCAGGTATTTGTCGGATTGCTCTCGGTGGTCTACCTGTCGGGGATCTACAGCTCGGCGAAGATCGGCTCGCTGGCGGACAAACTGGGGCGGCGCAAAGTGCTCTGGGCGACCATTGCACTGATGTTCGCCGGACTGGCACTGACCATGTTCACCTCGTTGTTGCTGGTGATCGTCGGCATGCTGGTGTTCACCTTCGGCTTCTTCGCCGCGCATTCGGTGGCGAGCAGCTGGATCGGCCGGCGCGCGTTAACGGCCAAGGGCCAGGCGTCGTCGCTGTATCTGTTCAGTTATTACGCCGGGTCGAGCATTGCCGGGACGGCGGGCGGGGTGTTCTGGCATCTGGGCGGGTGGAACGGGATCGGCCTGTTTATTGGTGCGTTGTTGCTGATTGCCCTGCTGGTGGCGTTGAAGCTGGCGAAGTTGCCGCCGTTGCAGGGTGTCAAAGCCTGACATAAAACCCTGTGGGAGCGAGCCTGCTCGCGAATGCACTGTGTGAGGCAACATCAGTGTTGAATGACACACCGCTTTCGCGAGCAGGCTCGCTCCCACAGTTGATTTGGGTACGACATTAGATCGTGCAAAAGAAAACGCCCGGCATTTGGCCGGGCGTTTTTTATCGGGCGCTGATCACTCGTGATACTGCGCCGACAGCTCATGCACCGCACGCAGGAACGCGCCGGCATGTTCTGGATCGACCTCCGGCGTAATGCCGTGGCCAAGGTTGAACACGTGGCCGCAGCCCTTGCCGTAGCTGGCCAGAATGCGCCCGACTTCAGTGCGGATCGCTTCCGGTTTGGCGTAGAGCACGGTCGGGTCCATGTTGCCTTGCAACGCGACCTTGTCGCCGACGCGGGCGCGGGCGTTGCCGATGTCGCACGTCCAGTCCAGGCCGAGGGCGTCGGCGCCGGCTTCGGCGATGCTTTCCAGCCACAGGCCGCCGTTCTTGGTGAAGAGGATCACCGGCACTTTGCGTCCGTCGTTCTCGCGGATCAGGCCGCTGACGATTTTCTTCATGTAGGCCAGCGAGAACTCCTGATACGCCGCCGCCGACAGGTTGCCGCCCCAGGTATCGAAGATCTGCACCGCTTGCGCACCGGCCATGATCTGGCCGTTGAGGTACGAAGTCACCGACTGCGCCAGTTTATCCAGCAGCAGGTGCATGGCTTGCGGATTGTCGTAGAGCATCGCCTTGGTCTTGCGGAAGTCTTTCGACGAGCCGCCTTCGACCATGTAGGTCGCGAGCGTCCATGGGCTGCCGGAGAAGCCGATCAGCGGTACGCGACCGTTGAGTTCACGGCGGATAGTGCTGACCGCGTCCATCACGTAACCGAGGTCTTTGTGCGGATCAGGGATCGGCAACGCTTCGATATCGGCCAGGGTGCTGACGACTTTTTTGAAGCGCGGGCCTTCACCGGTCTCAAAGTACAGGCCCTGGCCCATGGCATCGGGAATGGTGAGGATGTCGGAAAACAGGATCGCCGCGTCCAGTTGCGGGTAGCGGTCGAGCGGTTGCAGGGTGACTTCGCAGGCGAACTCCGGATTCATGCACAGGCTCATGAAGTCGCCGGCATGCGCGCGACTGGCGCGGTATTCCGGGAGGTAGCGACCGGCCTGGCGCATCATCCACACAGGGGTGACGTCAACGGGTTGCTTGAGCAGGGCGCGGAGGAAACGGTCGTTCTTCAGGGCAGTCATGTCGGCATCCGGAAAAAAAGTGCGGGCATTTTCTCAGAGCGCGAGGCAAAAGGCACGGATGTGGGTCAGCCTTTTGTCTATCGGGTCAATTTGTCGCGCTGGAACACGATTTTCCGCAACACCCTAAAACAACTGTGGGAGCGAGCCTGCTCGCGAAGAGGCCGGCACATCCAACATTGAAGTTGGCTGACAGACCGCTTTTGCGAGCAGGCTCGCTCCCACAGGGTTAGTGCGTTTGGCTCAGGTGCCGGGGTTAGACACCCAGGTAATCGAGGATCCCTTCAGCCGCATTGCGCCCTTCAAAGATCGCCGTCACCACCAGGTCGGAACCGCGCACCATGTCGCCACCGGCGAAGATTTTCGGATTGCTGGTCTGGTGCTTGTACTGACCTTGCTCAGGCGCAACAACGCGGCCCTGGCTGTCGGTCTGGATCTCGAACTGTTCGAACCACGGTGCCGGGCTCGGACGGAAGCCGAAGGCGATGACCACGGCGTCGGCCGGGATGATCTCTTCGGAACCCGGGATCGGCTCGGGGCTACGACGGCCACGGGCGTCCGGTTCGCCGAGACGGGTCTCGACGACCTTCACGCCTTCGACCTTGTCTTCA
>Ga0308163_10001816_pt1 | contig 21523 bp, 18 predicted proteins | sample PhyTR1_FD_201037 | JGI IMG/M metagenome (GOLD analysis project Ga0308163, IMG submission 201037) | Phyllosphere microbial communities from UC Gill Tract Community Farm, Albany, California, United States - DLSLT.R1 | ecosystem: Host-associated > Plants > Phyllosphere > Unclassified | place: USA...
AGGAAGCAGCGGTCAAAATCACCGTCAAAGGCGATGCCCATGTCGGCACCGTGCTCAATCACCGCGTTGCGGGTATCGGCGCGGCATTCCGGCAGCAGTGGATTCGGGATCCCGTTCGGGAAATTGCCGTCCGGCGTGTTGTGGACTTTGATAAAGGTGACGGGAACGTTCAGGGCTTTAAAGCGGGCTTCCAGCGCATCAACCACCGGGCCCGCCGCGCCGTTGCCGGAGTTAATCACCAGCTTCAGCGGTTTAAGATTATCAACATTGATATAGCCGAGCAGATGGTCGATGTATGCTTTGCGCGAGTCGATTTGTGTGTAGCTGCCGCGTTTCGCTTCATTGACCGGTGGGAAGTCGTTCGCTTCCGCCAGACGCTGCACGTCGCGCAGGCCTGTATCACCACTCACCGGGCGAGCCCCCTCACGCACCAGTTTCATGCCGTTGTAGTCCATCGGGTTATGGCTGGCGGTCACTTCAATCCCGCCGTCAACGCCCAGATGGAAGGTGGCGAAATAAATCTCTTCGGTTCCGGACAGGCCGATATCCAGCACATCCACGCCTGCATCCTGCAACCCTTTTGCCAGCGCCAGTTTGAGCGCCTCGCTGGTCAGGCGCACATCGCCGCCCAGCACAATGGTTTTGGGTTTTACATATTCGCCGTACGCCCGGCCAATGCGCCACGCGATGTCTTCATTCAGCTCTTCGCCCAGCTTGCCGCGAATATCGTAGGCTTTAAAACAGGTTAACTTTTCCATCATTTTTATACCTTGCATCATACTCTTCCATACCGGTCAGCTAACCGAACAATGTCATCTTCTCCCAGATAAGAACCCGAGCGCACCTCGATCAGTTCCAAAGGGATTTTTCCAGGATTCTCAAGACAATGCGTTGCTCCAACCGGAATATAGATGGATTCATTTTCACCTAATAGCCTACTTTGACCGTTTATCGTAACTTGTGCCGTACCTGCAACCACAATCCAATGTTCAGCACGATGATGGTGCATTTGTAATGAGATGCCCTCTCCGGGTTTGACGGTAAGACGCTTAACCTGATAGCGCGCGCCAGTATCTATAGAATCATATTTACCCCAGGGACGATAAACTTCACGATGCGCATGATGTTCAAAACGCCCTTCAGACTTAATCATTTCAACTATTTTTTTAACGTCTTGAACAGCATTTCGATCGGCAATCAACACTGCATCTTTAGTTTGCACAACGACTAAATCTTTTACACCAACAGTAGCCAACAGCCCGGATTCTGAATAAAGGAAGCTGTTTTCTGTGTTGCATGACAGCACATCCCCGGTGTTTACATTTCCTTCAGGCGTCTTGCGGCTAATATCCCAAAGAGAGGACCAGGAACCCACATCGCTCCATCCAGCATCAAGTGGCACAACCACAGCGTCCGTTGTTTTTTCCATGACTGCATAATCAACAGATTCATCAGGGCAAGTGATGAAAGCCTCTTGATCAATTCGTATAAAATTAAGATCGGGATTTGTTACATTCATGGCTTTCTTGCACGCAGCAAGAATGTCAGGACGATATTTGTTGAGCTCTTCGAGATAACGGTCGGCACGGAACAGGAACATACCGCTGTTCCAGTAATACTCACCACTGGATACATAGGACTCTGCTGTTCCCTGATCCGGTTTCTCCACAAATTGCGCAACCTTGTAAGCATTCACTGGCTCGCTATCACCGCTAGGATCACCCCTGCGGATATAGCCATAACCCGTTTCTGGCTTGTTGGGTACTATGCCAAAAGTCACCAACTTGCCTTCCTCAGCAAGCGGAAGTGCTTTGAGCACCGCCTCACGAAACGCATTTTCATCCTGGATGACATGATCTGCTGCTAGCACGAGCATAATAGGACTAGTATTAGATTGGCTATTGACAGTGGCCAACGCAGCCAGAGCGATCGCAGGCGCAGTATTACGCCCAACTGGCTCGAGAATAATATTCTCAGTGAGCTTGTTCATTTCACGTAACTGCTCAGCAACAATAAAGCGGTGCTGCTCATTGCAGATTACAACAGGGCTTTCGCACTCAATACCATGCAATCTATTAATTGTTGCTTGTAGCATTGTGAGGTCACCCTCAAGGCAGAGAAACTGCTTGGGGTAAAGAACTCGTGAGAGTGGCCATAAACGACTGCCGGAACCGCCGGCCATAATAACAGGGAATAATGACATGATTGCACTCACTTTATACTTGAATACAAGTTAATTATATTTTTAACCATCAACTCTTTAGTAAACATCGTATCAAAACGCTCTTTAGCCCCTTTGCTATAAACATCACTTTTGTTAATGACAGAAATGATTCCGTTAGCGAGCGCTTTTGCATCGTTTGGCTCAACAACTATCCCTGTTTCGTTGTGTTGATTGACCCATGCAACACCACTTCGAGGGATATTAGTTGATACTAAGGGTTTGGAAAAACTCATGGCTTCGAGTTGAACGACACCAAACGCTTCAGATTCATGGATTGATGGCAGACAGAAAACATCACAAGCTTTATAATATGAGGCCAGGTCAGAATAATTGATACTGCCGAGGAGGATAACCTTTTCTGACAATCCATTTTCATTAACTTTTTGCTTTAACGAATCGATTAATGGACCTGTTCCCCCTATGAGGACGACATAGTCATCAGGAAGCTCTTTTGCCGCCTCGATGAGATATTCCATACCTTTATAGTAAACAAGACGCCCTAATGAAAATACAATCTTTTTATCGTGATATTGAGATCTTATTTTTTGTTCGAGATCTTGATTAAGCGGCATTATATGTGTATCAACACCGATTGGAATGCACACGATTTTATTCTGATAAGGCTGTAGTGTTGCTGAGGACTGGCCGTAAATGGGGCTAGTAACAATAATATGAGAACTTCTATCCAAAATCCATTTTTGCAATGGTGAAAAAAACATCAGTAATTTTTTTTGTTTTACGATGTCACTATGCCAATGCAATACAATTTTGCCTTTAGGTGGGAATAAAAATAGCGCCAACACTGCCAATGGATTTGGCAGATGCACATGAATTATTTCATAGCTTTTTCTTATTTTACGCCATTTTAGGATCAAAGAAATGGATAGAGGAGTAGAAAAAAGCTGAGCGAAGATCTTTTCACGAAAAATATTGTAGTGATGTTTTTCATCATCTTTTCGTTTTCCTACAGGGTCAACGCAGAGCACGTCAACTTGCTGGCCATTATTTTTCGCAATACCTTCACTAATATCGAATGCTACTTGCTCAATCCCACCGTGAACAGGAGGGTAAAATTTACTGAACTGTAAAACCTTCATTCAAATCTTCCTTTCTGAGATTACGTCCAACATCTTCGATACAACAACGTGCACGTCAAATTGTTCCAGACGGAGATATCCATTGCGAACTAACGCCGGACTAAGCTCTTCATAATGTTCAATTAACTCACACAGTTTCTCACTGAATTCAGATGCATTCTCAGGATCGAAATAATATGCTGCATCTCCGCATACTTCAGGGATACTTGCTCGGTTAGATGCTAATACTGGGCAACCATATTGCATTGCTTCAAGAGGAGGAAGACCAAACCCCTCATAGAGTGAAGGATAAACAAATAAAAGCGCATCATGGTACTTTTTCTCCAGTTCCTCATCAGATAAGTAGCCACAGAAAACGATATTTTCATTCTGAGAGTACGATATTTTTGAAAAAGCAGAGCCCATCCCGCCAACAACGACGAGTTTATAATTTTTAATTCCGGAAGTGAGAAATGCATTAATGACAAATTCAATGTTCTTTCTTGGTTCCAGAGTTCCGACTAGCAGTATCTCATTTTTAAGTGCTCGCTCAGTGAGTTCCAGTTTTTGACATTCCATATCCCTGACAATGGAATTTCTTAAAACGGTAACTTTGTTGGGATCTACCGATAAATATTTTATAATTTCCGTTTTGGAAAACTCACTAACTGTGAAAATCCCTCGAGCAAATTTGGATTGAACTGCATAATTGAGTTTATACATTGCACGATATGCAAAACGAAACCACTTAGGAAACGCATATAAGGACATATCATGGATAGTGAAATAACAATTTTTATAAAATAATGGCGATAAACCCGTAAAGCACAGCAGCATTGGATTCCCAATACTCTTCAGGAAACGAGGTAACTCAATTTGCTCCCAAAAATGCCCATTACGACGGCCAATCGGAAGAATATTGAATTCACTCTTCAATGTACTATCGATTAACTCAGAATTTGGGGTTAAAAAACAAACATCAGGGACATGTTTAACAAGTTCACGACATAATACTAATGCATATTGTTGCACACCAGTTTTGCGCTGAGTCAAAAATCGGGCATTTATATAAATCATTTCTCACTCGACATTCTGTAGATATAGCATTGAAACAAAAAGAAAGAATAAAATAGAATAAATCTAAATGGCAATGTAAAAAGCATGGATGCTACAATATACATTAGAATGATAAAGTTGTTTTTATTCAATTTGAGTTTTGCCGATATGATAAGCACGCTACAAGTAAAAACAAATAACCCCATAAAACCGTAACTCAGAATGATAAAACTTAACACATCCTTTGGAGCAAAACTTTCAGATGCATTTGGATCACGCAACGATAAATAAGATAACATCTCATTACAATTGACATCTACATTTGATAAAGCATTGCAGTAGTCTGCTATATAGGGTTGCAAAGTGCTTTTAAATCCATAAATACCGCTGCCCAAAGGATATTCTACAAGATGCCATATACTGACGATAGGAAAACCTAGTCGAGTCACATATGTCATCGTAGCGGGATTAGTACTATGATCGGCTATAAAGGTAAAAAGACCATGATAGCTCAATGCGAGACTAAGAAAAATTATAATTATGCTGAGTGGTATAAATTGATAAGTATAATTGAAAAAACCCTTAATTCTGAAAAGATATACTAACCCTAGTAATAGAGGGATAATTAAAAACGAAAATTTGGCTCCCGATATATAGGTTGTGACTGCAAATAATATGATTAACGGGAAACGATATTGCTGACGGGAGAAGAGGACAAGGAGAAACATCAAACCATAAAAATATCCATTCAAACTAGGCTCAGCAAAAGTACCAGCAAAACGGAAGTTTTCATCATACAACCATGCCCCCCCCAGAAACTTCACGTTAAACCCTTGCCTGGCGGCAAAATACAGTATCATCGACAAAATTAAAAATATTGTCGATATTTTAACTGAGAATTTATAAATGTTAAAGTTTAATTCGAGTGGTTTGGCATATCCAAAAATAATGAACCACAAACAGATATTTAATAATAATGCTAAGGTTTTATCGAAATCCTCTCCATGATAAATGGCACCAATAGCTCCGCCTATCATAAGAAAAAACAAAAAAATGCCAATATAGATAATATTTTTACTTGGGATTTTAAATAATATAAAAAGCATTAACACCAAAGCAATTTTAATACCAAAATCAGCAATGCTTGATAAGCCTTTAATTAATCCTATCTGCGAAAAATCAACCCCACTAAAGAGAGAATTAACTAATAAAAGAGCAATAAGCGCTTTAATTATAAATGTTGTAGCTAAATTATAATTTTTAATATTTGATAGTTCGCTCACCATCACCTCTTTGCTAAATAATTTTACACATAATGCTCATCATTATGGCCAGCGCAGGATTATTTTTTTAGCGTAAGTCCGTGGACTATCCCCTTTATAAAGGCTTTGTAAATCTTAAAAGGTGTTTTACGGCATAAAGGGTAGATAAGTCGGGTTGCAATTGTAAACAAGACACTAATATAACAATATGGTGCTTCAATATTTTTTCTGGCAAAGAATATTCTATTTCGGGTGAGATAATAAGCCCCAAATAAGCTTAGACCGCCTCCAGTTGATGTACTGACTTTATGCATAACGAGTGGTTCATTTATAATTCTAACCTTATGCCCAGCCTGATTCGCACGGAACAGAAAATCCGTATCATCATAATAGGCAAAATAGCGGGCATCCATGATTCCTATTTCTGTAAACACGGATGAGTGAACTAACAGGAAACACGTTGGTGCATAGTCACAAACACTCGGCACTTGCTGTTTAATATTATCATATTCAGCTCCTTCAAAAAGGTGTGGCGCGATAGCTTTGATTTTGTTAAAAAACGATCCCGCATACCACACTTTATTTTCTGGATAGCTAAAAATAACTGGTGAAACTAATTTACATTTTTCCTGTTCAGCTAAACAAACCATTTTTTGCAGAGTATACTCATCATCGAAAATAATGTCATTATTCGTCAAAAGTATATATTCACAACCATCGAGCAAAGCTTGTTGGATACCTTGATTATTAGCTTGTGCAACACCAACATTATTACCATCATTATTGATGTATGTATAATTTAAAACTTTATCTTTAAGTAACTCTTTTGTTAACTCCAATGACTTCTGATTGGTGCTGTTATCAACAATATACAAAGCTTTGTTTGAATAATTTTGTTTATCAATACTTGTATAAAAGTCAGGTAATACGTCTGGAGAATTAAAGAAAACAGTTACTAGTCCAATCTTTTTCACGCTTCCACCATAGCTATTCAATAATTATTTAATAAGCATTTAATATTTCTTAATAATTTTAAGCTATAAATTATAGCTAATACAGCACAAACCGACTCTATAACGTAAATGATGATCCGTGTAGTACCATTATCGGATATCATCAATGCCCCTAATCCTGTGGCGATTAAAATAGGGATACCTATGAATGCAATAAAAATTTGGTTCGACTTTGAGGCCGCTTCAGCACGAAATTTACAAGCGTAAATACACATGATGAGAACACCTGAAATAAACGTCGAGTAAGCAATACCTACTGCTCCATAGTGACGAACAAAATATACAGACAGCGTAAAGTTGAGAACGCCTTCAACTATCGGTAAGTAAGCTATCGATAGCTGTTTCCCATAGGCAACAAGCATCAATCCATAAGGTGCCGCTATCATTCGGATGAGATACGACGTAAGCAGTACAGTAAACATGATATGTAACTTTTCTGCTTGTTCATATCCCAACCACACGCCAAGAATATGAATCGACATAAACCAAGCGATAAACACGCACACAAATGTGAATAAAGCAAAAAGCAGTACCAGTTTATTAACCAGTGATTCTATATGATCATCATTACCCGCATTATGCATTCTAAGCATGGGCTGAATAATCGGGTTTATAAGCGCACCTAAGATGCCGACCCCGGTATTCACAAGCGTCATCAATACTGCAAAGCCTGCCAACTCTGAAAATGCGAATTTGCCGACTGTAAATGTACCAATACCTGAAATAAGAAATTGAGCAATATTCCAGATTAGGAGGCCGCCAAAAAAAACAACTACTGTTTTAAAAATACTTTTATCAAATGTGGTTTTTATTTTTGTATCTCTGCTTTTAAATTTATACAAAACTAAAAGTGCAAATTGATTGAAACCATTTATAACAAAATAGACCCAAGCGATAACATCAAGTCCATAATTCATTACACAATATATCGCAAAACCCAGTAAAACTTTAAAAAGAACATTTACGCTTGCTGTTAAGTCGTTACGTTCGATTCCTGTAAAGTAACCAACAAAAGGTGCTGCGAGGTTATTTAAAACAAACGAACCACTTATCAAAATAAACACAAGTTTCGCATTTGCAGCAGTATCTGACACTTCTGGAAAAAATGAGAAAAAATACTGCGCCATGACTAATATTAAAGCCAGACATACGATTCCAAGCATCGTAACAAAAAGCAGTGACTGTTGGACTGTTCGTTGTCGTTTTTCTATATCTGAGGAATGAAAAGAAACAAAACGCCCCACTGTCACCTGAATCCCAATCCCAATGATCCCTATAAATATCCCCACCTGTAAGGTAAGGGACCAGATAGAAAAATCAACTTTGGATAAATTATGTAATAATGCTGGCGAAATGACAATGCCAAGAATTACATTAGAAAATCCATTAATAATATTTGCAACTGAATTTTTAATTAATCGTTTGAAACCACTCATACTTAGTTCGCCAATTCTTTTTTATAATTGGCTATCATAATCTTCAGGTCATCGAGCACATTTTGTGGTTTATAGTCAGGATTAACTTTTGATATTTTTCCAATACAAGTTACAGGGAATTCTTCACGCGGGAAATTCACGTTATGCCAATGAATTTCACAATTCGTTTCATGCTGAATAACATCAGCTATTTCTTTGGCCGTCACATTAAACCCTGCGGCAATATTATATATTTCTTTACTGAGATGATCATTATCTACTAGCCAAATACATGCTTGTGCAACATCGTTTACTGATACGTAATCTTTCTCATACTCCGGCGCAACATACATATTGATTTCGCCATTGTTAATCGCATGCCGAATAATCGAAGGCAGGAAAAGCGTACTGTTCAACGCAAGACCATAAATATTGCTAGGGCGAACCACAGTGACTTGTCTGTCACTCTTTAAGCATAATTCTTCAGATACAAGCTTAGTGAGATTAAATAATCTTCTTTGATCTTTTTCAGTTATAACAAGATCATCTGTTTCATTCGCACTTTCGTTGTTCATATATACGCGCGTAGATGAAACATAGACCATGTTATCGAAACTACCATATTGAAGCAATTTCGATAGAAGAAGTGTATTTGCCTCGAGCACAGCATAATAATTATTGGCACAATCGCCATTTCCAGCGCAGTAGATTACCTTTCCTAAGTGATTTTCAAATAAATCAGATGCGTCACGCTCAGGCACATACACTTCATGCCCCTTAAGTCCCAGTAAAGCAACGATGTGAGAACCAACAAAACCTCTGCCACCAATTACCGTGTACTTAGCCATTATTCCAACCTTTAATAATTTGTTCTTTGGTACTTAAGAAATCTGGCAGAGCACAGTCTTTGGAGGAAATAATAGGTTCAACGATTGGCCAGTCAATATTCAACACCGGATCGTTCCAAATAATGCCCCCTTCATCCAAAGGATCATAGTAATCCGTACATTTATACTGGAATGTAGCCGTATCACTTAACACACAAAATCCATGAGCAAATCCTGGGGGAATATAGAATTGCAGGAAGTTTTCATCAGAAAGAATGACTGAGTGGTACTGACCAAAAGTTGCAGAGTCAGGTCGCAGATCGACTGCAACATCGAACACAACACCTTCTGATACAGAAATCAGTTTTCCTTGAGGCTTGTTTTTTTGAAAGTGTAAGCCTCGCAGGACATTCTTTGTTGATTTAGATCGGTTATCCTGGACGAATTCAGCATCTATACCATTACTCTGATAGCGGGTTTTCTTGTAGACTTCAAAGAAATACCCACGCTCGTCCTTAAATACTTGCGGTTCGATAATAACTGCATCTTTTAAACTGGTTTCGATAATTTTCATACGTTAACACAACTTTATTCGTAATAAGGGTTTAGTCTTTGGCTAAATGCTGCAAATATTTGCCGTATTCATTTTTATTGAGTGCTTTAGCCAACTTCGACAACTGTTTTTTATCAATGAAGCCTTTCCTGAAAGCAATTTCTTCCGGACAAGAAACTTTCAGGCCCTGGCGCGATTCTATTGTCTGAATAAAATTACCAGCTTCAATTAAACTCTCATGTGTCCCAGTATCAAGCCATGCATATCCTCTGCCCATAATTGCTACAGAGAGCTCATTTTGCTCAAGATAGATGCGATTGATATCGGTAATTTCCAATTCCCCGCGCGCAGATGGCTTAAGCGTCTTGGCCATTTCAATTACTTTATTGTCATAGAAATAGAGACCAGTGACTGCATAATTACTTTTTGGTTTAGTCGGTTTTTCTTCCAGCGAAAGGGCCTTTCCCGTTTCGTCGAAATCGACGACTCCATAGCGCTCTGGATCCTTCACATGGTAAGCAAACACGGTTGCGCCAGTTTCCTGATTCATTGCCATTTCTAATTCTTTAGGCAAATCATGACCGTAGAAAACGTTATCCCCCAAGACGAGTGCACAAGCGTCTGTACCTATAAATTCTTCGCCAATAATGAATGCTTGCGCCAGTCCATCCGGACTTTCCTGGATCTTATACTGAATATTGAGACCCCATTTTTTACCATCACCCAAAAGTTGTTCAAAGCGAGGAGTATCCTGAGGCGTACTTATGATCAAAATGTCACGAATACCCGCAAGCATTAATGTACTCAGCGGATAATAGATCATTGGTTTATCATAAATCGGAAGTAATTGTTTACTTACTGCCATCGTAACTGGGTAAAGGCGTGTACCAGAACCACCCGCTAAAATAATTCCTTTTCTTGTCGACATGTTTTCTCAGCTTCTTTAGATGGGATTAACGTTGAACGTAATTTTGATTTATCCAGTCCTGATAAACACCACTAGTGATGTTTTCTACCCAATCCAGATTATTAAGATACCAAGTGACCGTTTTCTTAATCCCGGATTCAAACGTTTCTTCTGGTTTCCAGCCAAGCTCCTGGGTAATTTTAGCAGCATCAATCGCATAACGTCTGTCGTGTCCAGGTCGGTCAGCAACATAGGTAATCAATTTGTCGTAAGGTGTTGCTTGTGGCTTGATTTCATCAAGAATCTGACAAATAGTTTGCACTACTTCGATATTTTTTTTCTCATTGTAGCCACCTATATTGTAGGTCTCACCTACCTTCCCTTTATTAACGACCGTATATAATGCTCTAGCATGATCTTCAACATATAACCAATCACGAATCTGATCACCTTTGCCGTAAATGGGTAATGACTTACCTTGTAGAGCATTTAAAATAACTAAAGGAATTAATTTCTCTGGAAAATGATAAGGCCCATAGTTATTTGAGCAATTAGTGACTATCACCGGTAAATGATACGTCCGGTGCCATGCGCGGACTAAATGATCGCTAGAGGCTTTCGACGCAGAATACGGACTGCTTGGCGCATACGCCGTGTTCTCAGTAAACAAAGGCAAAGATGCATCATCTTCGCATTCATCAGGATGTGGAAGATCCCCATACACTTCATCAGTCGAAATATGATGGAATCTAAAATTCTCTTTTTGTTCCGCTTGCAGCCCTAGCCAATATTTGCGTGCTGCTTCGAGCAGGATGTAAGTCCCAACTATATTTGTTTCAATAAATGCTGCAGGCCCTGTAATCGAGCGATCCACATGGCTTTCTGCTGCCAAGTGCATTACGGCGTCAGGTTGATGAGTTGCGAAAATTGTATCTAAGGCCTGAGCGTCACAAATGTCAGCTTGTACAAAAGCGTAGCGATCGCTTTTGTCAATTTCACCTAAGGACTGGAGATTACCTGCATAGGTCAATTTATCAACATTGATTACAAAGTCAGTAGTTTCATTGATAATATAACGAATTAATGCGGAACCGATAAACCCAGCACCACCAGTAACTAATATTTTCATTTCACATCTCATTATTTAATAGCTGCTACATCAAGAAACAGTAACCCACTCATTTTTTTCTGGGCAATATTTCTTAATTACCTTAGCTGGAATTCCTGCGCATACACAATAGTCAGGAATGTCTTTTGTAACTACTGAATTAGCAGCAACAACACTATTTTTCCCAACACTCGCGCCTATAATTGAAACATTCTCTCCGATCCAAGCACCTTCTTTTATTTCCACTTTGTTTTTAAAGACTACTGGTTGGCGGCCAATAGGAACTTTGATATCTTCATACTGGTGAAGATTATCAGAAATATATACTTTATCTGCGATTAGGACATTATCCCTTATGATTACGCGTCGCACACTAACTATATGGAAGTATCTACCAATATATACTCCATTGCCAATATTTAAAATCGGATCTAATTTATCATTTTTCAAAGCAAGCAGCCATAAACCTGGCTGAATGACCACATGCTTACCAATTTTTGCAAATTTTAAACCTTGTAATAAATCAGGTCTAAATATTGAACTTTTAGAGCCAAATTCTTTAAATGACATACGGAATATGAGGGATGATAAAACTACTGATATTTTCCTTCTAATTTTAAACACTAGTTCGTACATTGTTTTCCCTTATTATTATTTAATGTATAAACAACTAGCTCACGAGTATTTAGATCCCACCAGTTAAATTTTCTTACTTTTCTATCTCGGATATATTTTGCTGGCACCCCTCCAACTATGGTGTAGGGGTGAACGTTTTTGGTAACAACAGAACCCGCACCTATCACAGCTCCATCGCCAATGGTAACGCCATCCATGATGATTGCATTAACACCAATCCACACATCATTTCCAATTAGGACTCTTTCAGACTCATTCATTAAGCTAGGGTTAATATCTTCAAAATTATAATTTTCTAATCTATATGGAAAACACGAGTTTTTTGAATAAAATATCGGATGAGTAGAAAAGAAGTCGACAGGATGCTTGCCTAGCCCTATTTTTACTCCATCTGCAATCGAGCAAAATTTACCTATACTGCAATTGTTAACAGAAGCATTTCCTGCAAAGTAAGTATAATCTCCAATTACCGAATTAGTAATTGTTGCACGTCGAAACAAGACAGTAAAACGACCAAATTTTGTTGAACGATTTTTACGCTTATGAAGATAAGACAGTAATTTGATCTTCATTCTTAATAAAGCTTGTTTCATAACAGCGCCCTAGAGTATTTGATACTTACAACAAAAATCCACGCTACCGCCCCTGGCTTAACAGCTACCAGTTCACTGAACGTATCCTAGATGTGAATCGTTCTACAGCAAGCTTCAGGAACATACGAAACGTTTCAAAGCCATAGAAAGGAGTTAATTGTCGTCCTAATTGGCATCAGAAACAAGCATAAATGCTGAGCCCGTTTGTAATATAAGTACAATTAACACACTGTTTTAATTAAATTTTTTAAAGCAAAACGGCAACTGTCATTCTTGAGGGGTGTTTCCGCTCAGAATGGCGAGTTGCCGTGGGTAGAAATTTGACTAACAAAAGGCTAAGTAATCACTCGCTTGTCAGCAGCTTCTGAATGCTGTTACGGAACTTCTGCCCTTCCTTCAGGTTGCGCAGCCCATAGTTCACAAATGCTTGCATATAACCCATTTTCTTACCGCAGTCGTAGCTGTCGCCAGTCATCAGCATCGCATCAACCGACTGTTTTTTAGCGAGTTGAGCAATTGCATCCGTAAGCTGCACACGACCCCATGCACCCGGTTCGGTGTTTTCCAGCTCAGCCCAGATATCAGCGTTAAGAACATAACGGCCAACGGCCATCAGATCTGAAGCCAGCGTCTGCGGCTGATCGGGTTTTTCAATAAACTCAACGATACGACTGACCTGGCCTTCTGAATCCAGCGGTTCTTTAGTCTGGATGACAGAGTACTCAGAAAGGTCACCTTTCATGCGTTTTGCCAGCACCTGGCTACGGCCGGTCTCGTTAAAACGTGCCACCATCGCTGCCAGGTTATAGCGCAGTGGATCAGCAGAAGCATTGTCCAGAATGATATCTGGCAGGACGACGATGAACGGGTTGTCACCCACCACAGGGCGGGCACAAAGAATAGAGTGTCCCAGACCCAGCGGCTGTGCCTGACGAACGTTCATGATGGTCACACCTGGCGGGCAGATAGATTGCACTTCAGCCAGAAGCTGACGCTTAACGCGCAGCTCAAGCAGCGCTTCAAGCTCGTAAGACGTATCAAAGTGGTTTTCGACCGCATTCTTAGAGGAATGGGTTACCAGAACGATTTCTTTGATCCCTGCAGCAACAATCTCGTCAACGATGTACTGAATCATCGGCTTGTCGACGATCGGTAGCATCTCTTTTGGAATCGCTTTTGTGGCTGGCAGCATATGCATGCCTAAGCCCGCTACCGGAATGACTGCTTTCAAATTAATCATTATTTCTTCCACCTTAAAATGGTTGCAGAATTATAGCTATTAAACCTTTTTTCGCCAGCAAGATTTAGTTCATATCTGGATGAATGGTACGCCTTCCAACCATAACTTACAGTAGCGGTTGTCCGAATAGCTCACATTTTTGCTACGGATTAATCGCAAAATCGCGAAAGCGGTGATTATCTGCTCGGAAGCTTGAAATTCAGACGCTCCACATTCACCACCTTCTGATCCACCCTATCGATATCCACCGAACTTTGCCCCTTCTCATTCACGGCTTTGATGTTTGCCAGCGACAGCAGGGTTTCGTCCTTGGCCATAAATTTGCCACGAACATCTTTGCGCAGATCAAAGTTCATCTTCAGCGCAGGGCCGATGGCAGCTTCCTGCATGACATTAATATTTCTCAAAAAAAGATGCTGAGGCTTGTTATGCAACTCAAGCGTTGCGCGTTTCATTTCCAGGTTGGTGATGGCGACAAACGACGTTGCATTGCCGGATGAGATCTGAATACCGCGCAGTTTATAATCAAGTTGGCTGTTATCGAGTCGAATGTCATTGAGTTTAAAGTTCTGAGGTATCGACAAATAATCGCCTTTAATCACCCCGTAACCAATTAACATGCCTGCACTATTGACCATGTCGATATCATCAATAATGAAATTATCACACCCGTAAATAGCCACTGTTGCGTTATCGATTCCCGCCTTTTTACTGAAGTCAGGGGTGATGTTTTTCGCTTTTACATTGCGGATAATAAAATGTTTACCGTTTTCGACATGGACGAGTTGTCGACAGTTGCTTCCCGTGATGTTCGCGACGACAAAGTTTTTGACGGTTTGCTTCTCAGGATAGTCATTGTCGTAGGTGCTTCCTGCAAGACCGATTCCGATACCCCAGTTAATCTTTCCATTCGTGCAGTTAATGTTGTCGATAACATGGTCAGAAATCAGAATATTACGGTCGTTGATGGCCACGTTCCACTCAATGGCATCGCCCTGCAGATGGCTGAAACGGCTGTTCGTTATGCGCGCACCGTCCACCTGATTGTGAAATCCCTGCCGCAAAATCGCGTAGTTCGCCTGCGTAACGGTAATATTGTCGATCAGCAGATTGCGCATCACTCGGGGCTTTTTACCGCCAATGTAGATTTGCGTCACCGGCCCAAAACCGCTCATTGCCAGCCCCTGAATGACGCAATCAGAGCCACGCACGTCGAGGGTGATATTTTCGGTACGCCCTTTCCCTTCACCGATCACTTTGCTGCCTTCCTGGAGGACAAAACGGCCGCGGCCATTGCCGGTCAGCGCGCCGCGAATCAGCAGCGTTTTACCATCGGGAATAAAAATGCCGGTGTTAATATTTTCGCAGGTCAATCCGGCAGGAACGATCACGGTATCGCTCTCGGTGAATGCCTGCTTAAAAGAGGCAATCCAGTCTTTAGGGTTATACTGGCTGATATTGACGGCCCCGCTGGAAGCTGCGCGCGCCACGCGAGAGTTGAGTAACGGCGTGGCGGCCAGCAGCGTACAGGACGTGACAAAAGTGCGTCGGGTGAGTTTTTTCAGCATATTTCCTCGGCGTTAAAGCGTGTGTAACAGGCTCGCTAACTGACGATTGATCACCTGCTGATTAAATTCGGCTTCGACTTTCTGTCGCGCATTACGTAACACAGGAGCCAACTCCTGCTGCTCAATATGGCTAAAGGCGGCCAGCCTGTCGGCTAGCGCGAGTGCGTTATTTTCGGGGACCAGCCAGCCGGAATGGCCCGGTTCAATCAGTTCCGGGATCCCGCTGTGCACAGTCGACACCACCGGAATACCTACCGCCATCGCTTCCATCAGCGCGACGGGGATGCCTTCCATATCACCATCCGCCCCCGTCACCGACGGGAGTAAAAACACGTCGGCTTCATCAAGCATGGCTTTCACTTCGTGGCTGGGCTTAAAACCCGGCATCTCGACAAAACCTTCCAGCTGATATTGTTCGATAAGCGTACGCAACCTGCGTTCCCACGGGCCAATGCCGAGAATGCGATAATGGAAATCCACACCGCGGGATTTAAGCTGACGGCAGGCTTCAATGGCAACGTGCAGCCCTTTTTTCTCGGTCAGTCGCGCAACGGAGATAATTTGCAGTGGCTTGCCGGGTACTTTTACCGCGCGCTGCGTAAAGCGTTCCATATCTACGCCCATCCGCGACACCGTAATTTTCTCGTCGGGACAGCCCATGTTTTTCAACCGACCTGCCCACAGGTCGCTGATCGGCAGCATCATATCGCCGCGACGAAACAGCTGTTGATATTCAGGCGTGTAGTGGTTCAGCACTTCGCGGCTGGAAATATCAATACCGTGGAAAATGGTGGCGATTTTGCCGTCAATGACCCCCAGCTCACGAAGCTTCGCGGCGGTAACGCCCGCCGGACCGAAATGGGCGATAAAGACGTCCGCCTTATACGGCTGGGCTGTCTGCCCGCAAATCGACGACAGAATCAAGTTGCGCGATTCAGAACCGTACCGGGAAATATTCAGCGCTTTCCAGGTCGACGCGCGGAAGACTCCACGCAGCGTCTGGCTGGCACGGTAGCGCAATTTCGCCAGTCGCCCCTGGGGTTCATGCTGCAACCAGCGTGTTTTTGCCTCCAGACCATACTGCGTCCAGGCTGCATGCGTGTTTTGCGTATCACCCTTTTGCAGGGCAACAATTTCCACGTCATATCCCATATCGATAAACGCGGTGATTTGATTCAACACAAACGTCTCTGACGACAGCGGAAATTTCAGTAAAAAGAAACCAACCTTCATTTTCCCTCCCCGATGCGGTCGAGCACGGATTTCACCATCCCGATTCCGTTTTCGCGTTCAGCTTTAACGGCCGCCGCCAGACGTTCGTTGATCGCCGGGAGTTGTCCCAGCGTATCGCCCACCATCGCCCCTAGCGAACCGTCGAGCAGATGGCGGATATCCACCGCCATCTCCGGCATCCCCAGTTGCTGCATGATGCCCGCCGATTTGTGTTCGTAATTGATCGCAATGGCTGGCGTGCCAAAATTCATCGAAATAATGGCGGAGTGCAAACGCGTACCGACCGTCAGGTCGCAGGCAGAAAGGAGTTTGCCCATTTCCAGATCGTTCAGTTCATCCATCACAACGTGGTAGCGCGACGGATCGTTAACGAGATCGCGCAGATTCAACGCCACCATGCGGTCATCTTTGTTGTAACTATCGATGCCCGTACACGTCGACAGCGCCAGGACCTGATAGCCGCTGTCAAGCACACGATTAACCACCTCAGCGAAGGCTTTCTCATACGCGGCCTGCGTCGTGCCCAGACGCTTATCAAAGGGTGCCAGCTCACGCAGCGTAATGGCGACGGTCTTCTGCTGTCCGACCACATTCAGCCAGTGCTGAACCGCATAGTTCGGCTCAAAATTCTGATCCTGATGATCCACCAGCCAGGCGGTATCCACGCCGTGCTCCACTTTTGAGGTGTCGATATCGCTGCGTTTCATGAGGTCAAGGCTGACGGACTCGCGCAGAATCAGCGCATCGCAATGGCCAAAGACATAATTTGCCAGCTGGTTGAATTGCGGATTCTGGAACGGCCCCACGCTGTGACCAATCATATACAGCGGCTTTTTCGCCATAAAGGTACACAGCGCGTGCTCAAACTGCGGCACACCGTAGAGATCGACAAAGAACGACCCGCCGACCTGAATAATCGCGTCATAGCCGGACAACAAACGGACAAAATCGGTAAAGCCCTGGGCGATAGCGATATTGCGCAGCTTGCCGGTATCGGTCACCCGTGAGAGCAACACCTGATGCTGATAACGACGGCGCAGCACTTTCTTCACGCGGCCCATTACACCTGCCGCACTGTTATGCTGTTTCATCTGGCTGTAGAGCGGATCGCCCATCACCGGACGATTGAGTAACCACGATGAACTCACCGGATAGCGGCTCATCACATCGACTTCTGTCTCTGGCTCAAGAGTGTTAATGGCATCCAGCAACCCGCGTAAAATGGCGCTATCACCACGGTTGCCACAAGTATGATTGCCAAGAATCAGTAATTTCATAATGACCTCTTAAAGGGGTTCTGGATTCATGGAGTGCGGCCTGGTGCCCTCACCCCAGCCCTCTCAGACGCGAGAGGGAGAAATAATTAGCCTGCGCGAAGCAGCGTTTTCATCTTCTCGCTACGGCAAAACTGGCGTTTCATTTCAACCACCAGCGCATTTCGGGACAGCACAATCATCACCACAAACGCCAGCGCACCTGCGGCAATTTGCGTCGCCAGCAGCGCGCTCAGCGGCAGATGGCCATTGAGCACAATGCCCAGGCCATAGCTCACGGCCAGCGTCGGCAGTGACAGGTAAAACGGCAGCCATAAGCTCAGAATGTATTGACGATAGCTGGAGCCCAGCACGGGCTTGATCATCACGAAATAGCTCAGAACGGTATTGATGATTTGCACCAGCAGGAAGCCAAGCGTCACGCCAATCGCGCCCGCTATATGGCCCCCGACGACAATGGCCGGGATAAACAGGAACGTTTTGAACACATTAAATTTGAAGCTGATATCGACGCGTGCTTTTGCCATCAGCAGCGAACCAATCGGATTGCCGACGGAACGCAGTAAACCGACAACGCAGAGCAATTGCAGAATCGGCACGATGCCGCTCCACTTTTCGCCAAACACCAGCGGGACAAAGTTATTGGAAACCACCATTAGCCCAAGCAGCGCTGGGAAGTTAATAATCCCCACCACCGACAGCAGCTTGTAGAAATTGACGCGCAGCTTCTCGGTATCGTCCTGAATTTTGGCAAACGCCGGGAACAGCACGCGGGTGATAATGGGGTTCAGCTTCATCGGCGGGACGACCGCCACGTTGTAAGCGAGGTTATATCCCCCCGCCACGCTGGCACCGAGAATGCGCGCCAGAAACAGCGTAGAGAGGTTGGTATTAACGTAATTAATGATGCTGTCGGCGGTCAGCCACGCACCGAAACGCAGGTTAGAAGACACCGACGCCAGCGAGAAATGTAATCCCGGACGATAGATTTTGCGGCCAAAATAGCCAAACAGCAGGGTTCGCACGGCCGTATTGACCAGATAACCCAGAATCGCCGTCATCGCCAGCGGCCAGTAATGCGCGCTCACCACGGTGAAGGTAAAACCGGCAAGCACCGAGGTCGTTTCGATCGTGCCGATTTTGCTGAATTCCAGCTCTTTTTGCATCAATGCACGGAACTGCTGCCCATGCGGGATCACCACAAAGGCAAACGAAAGCGTGCGGATCAGCGGGGCAAGATCGGGGTTATTCAGCACGTCGCCAATAAACCCGCTCAGCAGAAACACCGTAACGCAGACCGCAATCCCCAGCCCAACGTTCAGCCAGTAAAGCGTGGTCAGTTCAAGGTGGCTAATTTCTTTGCGCTGGATAATTGAATTGGCGATACCAAAATCCGACAGCGTATCGGCCAGGGCGATGATCACCAACGAGATAGTCAACAGACCAAACTGATGATTATCAATAATGCGCGCCAGCACGGTCATCTGCACCAGCCCCAGGCCGATGATAATCACCGTGGCGATAGCCGACCACTTGGCGCCGCTAATGGTTTTTTCACGTAAGCTCATGAATGTTCCTTCATACCATTCTCAAAGGCGTTACCGGCACGGCCAGTTTGAACACGAACAGAGCGGAAAACCCGGCGCGTACACGGAGTACGTGAGGATTTTGAGCCCTGCCCTGGTTCAAAATGGCAAGAAAAGTCGCCTGCTGAAGAAGGCATTTAATAAGCCGCTTTATTCACAAAGCCCTTAAAGATGGTCAGGAAAACGATTTTGATATCGAACCAGACGCTCCACTCGCGGATGTACTCCAGATCGAACTCAATGCGTTTTTCCATTTTTTCCAGGGTGTCCGTTTCGCCGCGCCAGCCGTTGATCTGCGCCCAGCCGGTAATGCCTGGCTTCACTTTATGGCGCAGCATGTAGCCCTCAATGAGCGCGCGATACTCTTCGTTGTGCGCCACCGCATGCGGACGTGGCCCGACAATCGACATCCCACCGGTCAGCACATTGATGAACTGCGGCAGCTCATCCAGCGAGCTTCGACGCAGGAAGTTCCCCACGCGGGTAACACGCGGATCGTTCTGCGTTGCCTGCGTCACTACACCGTCATTTTCCATCACTTTCATGGAACGGAACTTCCACACTTTGATCGGTTTGCCGTCCATTCCGTAGCGGGTCTGGCGGAAGATAATCGGGCCAGGCGAGCTCAATTTGACCGCCAGCGCAATCCCGCACAGTACCGGGGAAATGAGCAGCAAAATCAACGTCGCGAGCACGATATCTTCAAGACGTTTCAGGACACGGTTAATGCCGGAAAGCGGCGTGTCGTACAGCGGCACCACCGGCACACCGTTAACCTCTTCAATGCGGGAATGCAAAATGTTGAAGGTAAACACGTCAGGGATGAGGCTCACCGAGCAGGTGGTATCAGCCAGTTCGCGCATCAGGTTACGGATGGTGCTTTCTTCGCTCATCGGCATCGCGATATAGACGTTGTGGATTTTCCCGGCACGTGCATCTTCAATCAGCTGTTCGATATTGCCCGCCCATTCAGATGGCACACCGCCAGGTTTTGCATCGTGATAAACACCCACCACGTCCAGCCCCAGCCAGGGTTCTTTACGGAAGCTGTCCAGCAACGCCAGTCCGACAGGCAAATCGCCCGCAACGGCGACAAAACGCTTGTTATACCCGCGATTACGTAGCCAGCCCGCGCCAAAGCGGATCAGCGATCGACAGACCACTAACCCAACGCTGGTGAGCAGATACCAGCTGAGATACGTCACAAAGCTGTTATCAAAGTCGCTACTAAAAGCCACCAGACCGGCGCTGAAAATCAGGCTCAGCGTCCAGTTTTGCAGCAACAGCATCAGTTCTGTGGTGAGTTTTACGCCGCGCCACGAACGGTAAAAATCCGTCATGCCGCCGATCATCTGGAATACCACCAGCGCAATCAGCGCCATCAACAGGTGCATGTATAAAAACGACAGCCCGCTGACCTTACATACCGCCCACAGCCCACCGAACATGATGGTGATGTCAGAAAAACGCTGCACCATAGAAATTAACGATGCATTCGTTTTGGCTCGCTCGCGCTTTTTTAGATTTGTCATCGTTGGTCCTGTTATCGGGTTCCCCCTTCCAGCGGAAGGGGGCAAGGATTACTGTTTCAACAGCGCCAGAATGTCCTGTGTTCGCGCCTCCATCAGCGCCGTGTCGGCCCGCGACTCCACGTTCAGACGCACAACAGGCTCCGTATTGGACGAGCGCAAATTGAAGCGCCACTCCGGGAACGCCATGCTGATCCCGTCGGTGTGGTCAATTTCCAGCGCTTGCGGCGCAAAATGCTGCTCCACCCGAGCAATCGCGTCTGCAGGATTGTCCAGCTTGCTGTTGATCTCACCGCTCGCCGGGAACGCCGCCATACGGTCACGCACCAGTTCACCCAGCGTCTGACCTTTCAGACACAGCAGCTCCGTCACCAGCAGCCACGGGATCATCCCGCTGTCGCAGTAGGCAAAATCGCGGAAGTA
>Ga0308163_10001817_pt1 | contig 21518 bp, 15 predicted proteins | sample PhyTR1_FD_201037 | JGI IMG/M metagenome (GOLD analysis project Ga0308163, IMG submission 201037) | Phyllosphere microbial communities from UC Gill Tract Community Farm, Albany, California, United States - DLSLT.R1 | ecosystem: Host-associated > Plants > Phyllosphere > Unclassified | place: USA...
GAGGTGGTGATGAAACCTTCGTTTAATACGCCTTCAATAGCCATGGCTTATTCCCAATCAAGGGCACCTTTCTTCCAGATATACCAAAAACCGACAACGAACTCGGCGATGAAACTCATCATCACCAGGAATCCGTTCCAGCCCAGTTCGCGCACGGAGACGCCCCATGGGAAGAAGAATGCCGTTTCCAGATCGAACAAAATAAAAAGGATAGCGACGAGGTAGTAACGCACGTCGAATTTCATGCGCGCATCTTCGAACGCTTCGAAGCCGCATTCATACGGGGAGAGTTTTGCCGCGTCGGGCTTGTTAGGCCCGAGCACATGGCCCAACACCTGGGGAAGGATACCTACGCCGAGACCGACAAGGATAAACAACAGAACGGGGAGATAATTTTCGAGGTTCACGATTGATGAGCTTAAATTGAACGATCGGTTAGGGACTGCGAGGACTTGCGATGTTTTGCGGTGCTCTCTTAACATTCGCCCCAATCGTACAACTTAGACCAGGATCGAACGACACATCCTCGTAAAAAAGCCAGCTCAGGTACACACTACTCCCTTGCTGGCCTCTATATATTTCTGGTGCCGACGACGAGACTCGAACTCGTACAGCTTTCGCCACTACCCCCTCAAGATAGCGTGTCTACCAATTTCACCACGTCGGCATAAGGCCGCTATTCTACTGTGTTTTGACGCTCTTGTTAATGCGTATTGCGGTAAAACAAGGAGAAAAGCGATAAATCTTTACTTCTTTGCACACCCGATTGATTTTCCGGCCGGGGTACCGGAGATACTTCTATAACTACCGTAACTTTTGCCAAAACAACGAGCAAATGTCGCGCGGCCGATGATGCGCCGCGCCATCCAGACCGCAATTATATTACTTTGGAATCGATCCTGCAGGACCTGCCGGCGCCGGTGCGGCTGGAGCAGGCGCGGCCGGAGCTGCCGGTGCGGTGGCTGGAGCGGTCGGGATCGCTGCCGCGCCGGTGGCCGGGGCTGGCGCCGGGGCCGCTGGCAGGGCCTTATCCATGACGCCGCCGCTGACCGTGCTATGGCCCTGGGACGAGATGTAGGCCAGCGCCAGGGTGGCGCTGAAGAAGATCGCGGCGGCAACGCCGGTCGACTTCGACATAAAGTTCGACGAACCGGTCGCGCCGAACAGGCTGCCCGAGGCGCCCGAGCCGAAAGCCGCGCCCATGTCGGCGCCTTTACCGTGCTGCAGCAAGACCAGGCCGATGATGGCGATGGCGGAAACGACTTGCACGATGACTACCAGGTTGAAGAAGCTGCTCATGTTATTCCATTCAAAGATTAAATAGTTTTGTATCGTTTTGTTTCACACCTGTTTATAAACTGCCAACAGGTTGTTTTACATCGCGTGATTACCGCTCGATGAGTAATGCGGCAGTTACGCAACACTTGGACGGCGCACTTACACGGCGTGGATGATTCCGAGGAAATCCGCCGCCTTCAATGCCGCGCCGCCAATCAGGCCGCCGTCGATATCGGGCTGCGCCATCAATTCTTTTGCGTTCTCAGGCTTCATGCTGCCGCCGTACACGATTTGCACGGTGGCGGCCGCCTCGGCGTTCTTTTGCTCCAGACGCGCGCGCAGGAAACGGTGCGCATCCTGTGCGATTTGCGGCGTGGCGGTCTTACCGGTACCGATCGCCCAGACCGGCTCGTAGGCCAGCACGACCTTGGTCAGCTCGCTTGCCGGGATCACGTCCAGCGCGGCCTGCAACTGGCCGCAGATAACCGCCTCGGTGGTGCCCGCTTCGCGCTGTTCCAGCGTCTCGCCGAAACAAATAACCGGCGTCAGGCCGGCGGCCAGCGCGGCCAAAGCCTTCTGTGCCACCAGTTCGCTGCTCTCGTTGTGATAGGCGCGGCGCTCGGAATGGCCGCACAGCACGTAACGCGATGCGAAGTCGACCAGCATGCTTGCCGCCACTTCACCAGTATAGGCGCCGCTGGCGTGGACCGACAGGTCCTGGCCGCCCCAGGCCACCGGCGTACCTTGCAATTCGGCCTGGCATTGGGCCAGGTAAGGGGCCGGCACGCAGACCGCGCAATCGGCGCGGGCCACACTGTCATCCTTCAAACCGGCGACGACACCGGACAACAATGCCGTGTTGGCGGCGCGGTTGCCGTTCATTTTCCAATTGCCGATGACGAGTTTGCGTCGCATAGTAGCCTAAAATTCAATAACCCGCTATTTTAACGCGAGGCCGGGGGCCGGTCAAACCAGCCGGCGGCCTGGCGCCGGCTGGCATGGCGCAAATGCCACGTCAAAGCATTAAATTACCTGCAACATGATCTTGCCGACATGACTGCTGCTCTCCATCAGCGCATGCGCGGCCGCAGCTTGCTCCAGCGGAAACACGGTGTGGATCACCGGCTTGATTTTTCCCGCCGCCATGATCGGCCACACCTTTTTCAGCAGGTTTTTGGCGATCGCACCCTTGAACTCCACCGAGCGGGGGCGCAAGGTGGAGCCGGTGATCGTCAGGCGCCGGCGCAACACTTGACCGACGTCGACGGTCGCCTTGCCGCCGCCCAGCGTGGCGATCAGCGCGATACGGCCGTCGTCGGCCAGCGCGGCAATCTCGCGCGGCACGTAGTCGCCGCCGACCATATCGAGGATCACGTCGACGCCACGGTCATTGGTCAGCGATTTAACGACTTCCGCGAAGTCTTCTGTCTTGTAATTGATGCCGCGTTCGGCGCCCAGCCTGACGCAGGCGGCGGTCTTGTCGTCGCTGCCGGCGGTGGCGAACACCCGGTGGCCCATGGCCGAGGCCAGCTGGATCGCGGCCACGCCGATGCCCGAGGTGCCGCCCTGCACCAGCAAGGTTTCCCCAGCGCTCAGCTGGGCGCGGTCGAACACGTTGCTCCACACGGTGAAATAGTTCTCGGGAATCGAGGCCGCCTCCAGCATGCTCCAGCCCTTCGGAATCGGCAGGCACTGGGCCACCGGCGCGACGACGTACTCGGCATAGCCGCCGCCCTGCACCAGCGCGCACACCTGGTCGCCGATGTCGAGGGTAGTGTAATCGAGGTCGCCGTCGACGATCTCGCCGGCCACTTCCAGGCCCGGCAGATCGGAAGCGCCCGGTGGCGGCGCGTAATTGCCCATGCGCTGGAACACGTCCGGACGGTTGACGCCGGCCGCATGCACCTTGATCAGCACCTCGCCGGCCTTCACGACAGGCATAGGACGGTCGCACAGTTTTAGCACATCGGCCGGGCCGGGCTGGGTGATTTCAATCGCGCGCATAAGGCATCTCCGAACAAAACGGCGATTGTACGCGAGAAGATAAACCGCTGTTTTCACTCCGGGGTCAGGTCCACCATTTCTACACGGCCTCTGCTTTAGGGCGCCTAGCGATGGGCTCGTGTACGATTGGTGGACCTGACCCCGGAGTTGTTTTGACAACTATCCGCCGCCGGTGCGCGATTTGGCCGGCAGCGGCGTGTTCGGTTTCCATGCCGCCGATAGCGCCTGCCCTTCCTCGATCTGCTCCTGCGTCATGTGCTTGACCACCGCCGAACGCTGCTCGGCGGCGTTGACCGAGCCCTTGGCCGCCGCCAGGTTCCATAACATGTAGGCGATCACGTTGTCTTGTGGCATGCCGGCCATCTGGTAACGGTACATCAGTCCCATCACCTGCTGCGCGTCCGGATGGCCCTGCTCGGCCGCCTTGCGGAACCAGCCGACCGCCTGCTTGTGATCCTGAATCACCGCGTTGCCGGTGTAGTACATGGCGCCGACCACATATTGCGCGTCGGCCTTGCCTTGCAGCGCCGCCTTGCGGTGCCAGCTCAGCGCTTGCTTGTAGTCCTGCTTGACGCCACGGCCCATGTAATACATCAAGCCCAACAGGTGCTGGGCGTCGGCGTTGCCGGCCTTGGCCAGGGGGGCGACTTCTTTCAAGGCCGCCGCGTAATTCTTATTGTTGTAGGCGGTGGCGCCTTCCGCGAATCCAGCCATCGCACTCTGTTGCAGAGCAAATGCGAGACCTATCGCCAGGATGAATTTTTTCATATCGCGTATAAGTGGTATGTTTATTTGGTTTTATTTCCAACTTACCTTGCCCAGGCCGTCAACGGTGACGTTGCGGTTCAGGGGCTTGCCATAGACGACAACCGAGCCGAGTCCGCTCAGGTTCAGTGTCGCGTTGGACTTGGCGTGGACGGTGGCGTTGCCCAACCCGCTCAGATCGATGTTCACCGATTCCGCCTGGAACTGCTGCGCGTTGAGCCCGCCCAGCCCGCCCAGAGTCGCCTTGAGCAACTGGCTGCGCCCGCCGAGCGTGATGTAGCCGGCGCCGCGCAAGTCCAGCTCGACGCTCTCGTTCTCGCTGAGCCACAGGTGCATCTTGCCGACGCCGCCCAGACTGGCTTTGAGCACCTTGTAGTCGATCACCGCTTTCATGCTGCCGGCGCCATCCATCGTCAACTCCAGCTCGTCGCCGCTGAAGCCGCTGATGTCGGTCGTGCCGACGCCCTCGCTGATCAACTGCCTCAAACTGGGCAGGGTCAGCTCGGCGCGCGTGCTGGATCGTCCCACCTTGACGCCACGGCCGTTGTCGCTGTCCAGATACAAGGTGTCGCCGGTCTGCGCGGCGTTCAGCTTTTCCATGTCGCGCTTGTCTCCGGTGATGCGCAGCGCCGGCGTATCGCCCTGCCGCACTTTGACGTCGATGACGCCGTCAAGTTTGACGCGCACGACGCGCGCGTCAATGGTCACCACGCGCGTTTCGCTTTGCTCGGCGGCGCTGGCGCGGGCGAAAAGCGAACAGAACGCGGCAAACAGCAGGCCAAACCGGAAAAGCTTCGTCATCATTTCAATCCTCTGATATTTTTTCAACAAGCCGATGGTGGTCAATATAACAACTATATTGACGGCCGCCAACCACCCCATGATGGAGGTGATCACTATATCGACCGTGTGCGCCGCGCCGGCGTGGAATGCGACGAACGGCACAAAACGCCGACAGGGTGACGAAAAACGGGAATGGGAGCGCGGTCGCGGCGGCAGGCGCGGACCTGGAATCGCTCAGGCCGGCAAACGGATGGTCGCGTTCAGGCCGCCTTCGGGGTGGTTTTCCAGGATCAGCTCGCCGCCGTGCGCCTCGATGATGCTGCGCGCGATGCCCAGCCCCAGGCCCATGCCGCCGTCGTTTTGCTCGCGGCCGTGCTCCAGCCGCACATACGGCTCGAACAGGCTGGCGAACGCCTCCTCCGGCACGCCCGGTCCGTGGTCGCGCACCGTGATGGCGACCGCGTCCGGCTCGCCGCGCACGTCGATCTCGGCGCGGTCGCCGTAGAACAGCGCGTTGTCGAGCAGGTTGCCGATCGCACGTTTGAGCGCCAGCGGCTTGGCGCGCACCGCGACGCCGCTGTCGCGATAGCCCACCTCGTGCCCGGCCAGGCGCGCACTGCGCACCAGGCGTCCCAGCAAGGCGTCGAGTTTGACTTCGGCCGGGTTTTCGTGGATGTCGCTGTCCTTCACGCATTGCAGCGCGCCTTTGACCATCATGTCCAGTTCATCGAGGTCCTCTTCGAACTCGTTGCGCAGGGCTTCGTCGTCGAGCAGCTCGGAACGCAGTTTGAGGCGCGTGATCGGCGTGCGCAGGTCGTGCGAGATCGAGATGAACAGGCGGTCGCGGTCCTCGATGTAGCGCTGGATGCGCTCGCGCATGGCACTGAAGGCGCGCGCGGTGTTGATAAATTCCCGGCTGCCCCCTTCCGGCAACGGCAGCGGCGGCGCGCGGTCGTCCTGCCCTTTGCCGAAGGCGGCGGCGGCTTCCGACAGCGCCGCCAGCGGGCGCGTGATCCAGCGCACCACCAAAAGGCACAGCAGCAGCACGGCCGCCAGCGACAGCCCTTGCAGCGCCAGGCGGTCCCACGCCAGCGGGTCGTTACTGCTCAAGAAGTAAGGATTGGGCATCAGCGCCGCCATGTACAGCCAGTTGCCAGGCTCGATCTCGGTCTGTATCACCAGGATCGGGGCGGGGTCCGGCTGCAGCAGCAGAATGTGCTGCACCCAGGCGTCCGGCAGGTCGCCGAGGTGGACGTCGTTATCCGACACCACCAGTTGATCCGGCCACGCGAACGCCAGGTGGAAGCTGGGCGAATGCGGCAGATCGCTCTTGAGCGTGGCGCCGACGGTGTCGATGACGCTGCGCGCCAGCGGATGCTCGGCGATCTGCGTGACCGGCACATAGGCCCGATTGAGGTTGACGAAAAAGCGCGTGCCGCCCATCTCGCGCAGCTGCTGGATCAGCAGCAGGCGGTAGTTGGCCGGCAGGCTGCGGAAAAACCGGATCGCGCCCGACGCGCTGTGCGCCACGTACTGCGACGCCGATTGCGCCTCCACCTGGGCCTTGGCGCGCAACTGCGTGGCCCAGATAATGCTGGCGGTGAGCTGCGTCACCAGCAGCCCGGCCACCATCACCAGCGTCAATCGGCCCAGCAGCGATTGCGGCAGCAGGCGGTGCACCAACCCGGGCAGCAGTCTACGCATGCGAGACGCTGACGTCGGCCGAGAACACGTAGCCTGCGCCGCGCACCGTCTTGATCAGGGCCGGCTGTTTGCCGTCGTCGTTGAGCCGCAGCCGCAATCGGCTGATCTGGACGTCGAGCGAGCGGTCAAGCGGGCCGGCGTCGCGCCCGCGCGTCTCCTCGCACAGTAGGCTGCGGTCGAGGATCACGCCGGGATGCTCGGCGAAGTATTTAAGCAGCTGGAAATCGAGACCGGTCAGCACCACCGGGTTGCCGTCGCTGTCGATCACTTTGCGCTCCTTCAGGTCCAGGGTGAAGCCGACAAACCGATAATAGCGCGCCGATGGCGGTTCGGCCGCGCTGCGCCGCAGGATGGCCTTGATGCGCGCGAGCAGCTCGCGCGGGCTGTATGGCTTGGCGATGTAGTCGTCCGCGCCCAGTTCCAGGCCGACGATGCGGTCGGTCTCGTCGGAGCTGGCGGTCAGCATGATGATGGCGACATTGGACCGCTGGCGCACCTGCTTGCACAGCGCGAAGCCGTCGGTGTCGGGCAGCATGACGTCGAGGATCACCAGCGACAGCTGGTCGGCGTGGGCGTGCAGCTCGGCCAGGAAGCTCTCGCCGTTGTGCGACAGGATCACCTCGTACTGGTTTTTCTCCAGGTAGGTCTTGAGCAGCACCCGCGTCTTTTGGTCATCATCTACGATCAGTATCTTGCGCAACGGGCGCTCCTTGGCTTCTGAGGTTAAACAGTCGGAATAGCGCGCCGAGGCGCCGCTGCGCCTCCGCCGGCGTGGCCCGGTCGTCGATGAAATAGCGGTGCACCTCGGCGATGATGGCGTCGCGGGTGGCCTCGTCTGCGGCCATGCGGTGCACCAGGCTGGGGGCCTGCACCGCCGCGCCCTGCGCGAACACCGACCAGGAGGCGCGCGCGCAGCTGTCCATGCGCGCCGGATCGGCGTCGCGCCGCACCGGCACCGCGCCTTTCAGGGCGTTGAAATCGGCTTGCACCGACGGCGATACCAGCACCCTCGCCATCTTCTCCTGCGACGGCATGTGCCGGTAGTCGCCGGCGAACATCGTCAGCGTATCGACGCTGTACAGGTGATACTTCGCCGTTCCCGGCGCCGCCGCGCAGCCGTAGTCCTCGTCCAGCGTCATGCCGCGCTCGGCCAGCTCCGGCTTGGCCCAGTCGCCCATGATCATCATGCCGGCGTCGCCGCGCGCGAACTGGCGCACCACCTCGGGCCATGGCCGCTCCTCCATCTGCCGGGTGATCCAGCCCTTGACGACACGCAACCGCTCCAGCGCCTCGGCGGTGCGGCGGTCGGCGGCGGCGGCCGGGCTGCGCTTGACCAGCAGTTCGCGGTAGAACTCCGGCCCGCTCTCGGCCAGCACCAGGTTCTCGAACAGCGCGGCCACCTGCCACGATTCGCTGCTTTGCGCCAGCGGCGCGATGCCGGCGGCTCTCAGCTTGTGCGCGACGACGCCAAATTCGGCCCAGCTCCGCGGCGGCGCGAGCCGCAGCCGCGCGAACACCGCACGGTTGTAGTACAGCGTGTTGACGCGGTGGATGCCGAGCGGCGCCGCCACCACATGGTTGCGGTGCTGGATCAGCTTTTGGATGGTCGGGAACAGGAAGCCATTCCAGTTGCCGGCGCTGGCGACGTTGTCGATTTCGAGCAGTAGTCCAAGTTCGGCCCATTCGGCGACGGAGACGCCGATGATCTGCGTGACCTCGGGTGCGTCGCCGGCCAGGACGCGGCCCTTGAGCACCTTGCCGGCGCCGATGCCGGCGCCGCCGGGAATGGCGGCGTCCTTCCATGCCAGTCCCTCGTCGGCCATGCGCGCGGCCAGCAGGTCGGCCGCCTTGCGTTCGCTGGGGGACGTCCACCAGTGCAGTACCTGAAGGGTGTTGGCCGGGGCTTGCGCCGATGGCGGCGGCGCCGGTGTCGAGGTCTGGGTTGGCGTCGGCGTCGGCGTCGGCGACCATGCGCCGCAGTCGGCGGCGCACGCCACGGCGAACACGCCGAACGTGAATGCGCGGATGGCCGCAGCCCGTCGCGCGGTCGAACGAAATCGTAACCGGCCTAACCGGGGCTGAGCTACTTTTTCCATCGACGCTATCACTCATCATCCTGAAAAAACGGTGCAATGATTATAGCGGAGATGGTAGCCCCCGGGGACGGATCGTCATGCCGGGGGCTCAGCGATTTTCCACGCGCGCCACCAGACCCGCCCTGCCGTTGCGGTCGAAGGCGGCAACCTGGATGATGCCCTTCTCCGCGATCGGTCCCGTCACCGGCTTGCTGTTCGCGTCCGGCGTGCCACCGTCGACCGTGTAGCGCAGCGCGATGCCCGGCAGGACGTGGTTGACCAGCACACGGCCACCCTCGATCAGCAAGCCCGGAGGCGCAATCCGGTAGTTCACGCCGGTCTTCTCCAGGTCGAGGCGCGGCAGCACGCGCTGGCTCAGCGTATTGACAAAGCCCGACCACGCGGCGCGGTGCAGCAAGGTGGCTTTGTCGGCGTCGTTCTCGGTGGCCCAGGCGGGGTCCGGCGCCCAGGAGCGCTCGGCCATCGCCAGCAATCGCGGCATGACCAGGTAGTCGATGCGGTCCGGGGTCAGCACCGTCTCGGTGAATAAAGTCGCTTCCAGCCCACGGATGCGGCGCTTGCCGTAATCGGTCAAGCCATCCTTGCCGGGCAGCGGCGTGGCGGCGTTCTTCAGATAGTCCAGCGGAATGAAGTCGTACACGGTATCGAGCTCGACGTAATCGCCCCAATTGACGCCCGGCTCCTCGGGATTGGGGTTGTAGGCCATGTCCATGTACATCTTGGTTACCGGCGCCAGCACGATGTCGTAGCCGGCGTTGGCCAGCCGGTAGGCGAAGTCCTCTGCGCCCTCGGTGTTGTTCCAGACGTAGGCGGTGAAGCCACGCTGTGTGAAGCGCGGATTCGGGATCAGCTTGTGCTGGCCGCGCAGCATGGTCGTGCGCGCGGCCATCTCCTCCCAACCGGAGGCGAACAGGCCCTGCTTGCGCAGGATACCATCGACACGGTCGTAGAAATAATCCCACAAGTCGGCGACGGTCTCCAGTTTTTTCTGCCGCATCACCGCCAGGCTGGCAGGCGACTGCTCCCATGCGCCGCGCGGCAGTTCGTCACCGCCAACGTGGATGGTGCGCAGCTTGACGCCGGCCTCGCGGTGCAGCGCGGCGATCTGTCCGACGACATGTTCGATGAAGGTGAAACTCGACTCGAGTCCGGGGTTGATAACGTGGTCGTTGTAATGCTGCGGCGAACTGTAGACGGAACGGTCCTCGAAGTCGTTGAGCAGATACTTCGCGGCGTCGGGCTTTCCGGCGGCCTTCAGCCGGTGGTAGCGCGCCTCCATGGCCTGCACGGCGGCACGGGCATGACCCGGCATCTCGATTTCGGGTATGACGTCGATGTGACGCGCGGCGGCGTAGCGCAGGATCTCAATGTAGTCGGCTCGGGTGTAGTAGCCGGTGCCGGTGGCGTTGTCCGGATTGCCGCCGGAACCGTAGGCAGGTTGCAGGCGCACGCCCGGTTTGGCGCTGTGACCGCGCACCGCGCCAATCGACGTCAGCTCGGGCAAGCCGGCAATCTCCAGCCGCCAGCCCTCGTCATCGGTCAGGTGAAAGTGGAAGGTATTGAGCTTGTAGCGCGCCATCAGGTCCAGCAGCTTGAACACGGTTTGTTTTGTGTGGAAGTTGCGGCTGACGTCCAGCTGGAAGCCGCGATACGGGAACCGTGGGGCGTCGACCACGCTCACTTCGGGCAGCTCGATACCGCCGGCGCCCGGCAACGGCATCAGGTCGCGCAGCGATTGCAGACCGTAGGCCACGCCGGCGGCGCTATTGCCGACAATGGTGATGCCGCTGTCGGCCTTGATCGTCAGGCTGTAGGCTTCCGGCGACGTTTGACCGGCGACCGTGCCAACGCCCAGGCGGAGCTCCGGCGCGCCAGTGCCGCCGGCGGCCAAAGAGCCCGGGAACAGCGACCGCGCGAACGCGGCCTCCGTCTTCAGCGCGGCCGGGGCGACGAGATTCGGCGGCGCCGTTACGCGCAGCCTTCCGCTGCCCTGCTCCAATCGCAGCGGCGTGGGAAACAACGGTGGCAGCGCCGACGCGGGCAGCAGGTCGGCTTTGGCGTTGCGACGATAGGTATCCTGCGGCGTGACCACCGCCTTCGCTCCCGTGGCGCCTTTGTCGAGTTGTTCGGCACGATCAACCGGCAGCAGCTCGTAGTCCGCGATGTTCTGCCCCACATCGGGCGCGCTGTCGTAGACAAGATAAGGGCCGGCCGGCGCCTTGGCCAGTTTGATCACCAGGTTCGGATGAACGTAGGGCACCGTCAATGTCTCCCCCGGCGCCACCCCGGCAAAGCCCGGCGCGGGACGAATGCGGTACAAGCCGCCCGCCACCTTCTCTACCGCCAGATTGCCAGCGAGCGGGCCTGTGGCGACACCGTCCATGCAATTGAAGTATAGCGACCAGCCTTGCGCTGGAAGCGCATTCTTGTCCAGATTCGTCAGGGTGAAGCGCGCGTGCGTGATACCGCCAGGGGCCGTAGCGGGGAATTCATTGCGCTCCAACTCCCAGCGCAGCCGCAGCGCGGCGCCGGTGGCGGCGGTGGCGGGCGCCTGCTGTCGGGCCACGGCCGGAGCGTTGGCTTTGCCGGCCTCGCCCGCCCGCGCCACCGCACATGGCGCCGCCGCCATCAACAACGACAAAGACAGGGACACAGACAGCGACAGCGACACAGGTCCGATACCGCCGGCCATTTTCCGATTCAGCATTCAACTCCCCTGGGTGATAATTGACGATTAAAACTTGGCCTTGACGCCGACACTATACCGGGCGCCGTTCTCATACACGCCAACCGGCAGGCCGTCGGTGGTATTGGTGCGTATCAGTTCATTCCCGATATTCACCGCAGTCAGATACAGGCTGATTTTTGGCGTGACGTCCCAGCTGGCCGAAGCGTCCCACTGGCCATAGGCACTCGTAACATCCTGGCCGCCCTCATTCAGGCCGCCGTAGGACTTGGAGCGGTAGTTGTACGACAGCCGCGCGCTATAGCCATCCTTCTCGAAGAACCCGCTGACATTGGCCTGGTTGCGCGAGTTGCCCACCACGTTGAGCTTTTGGCCGTTGGCGTTGGCGCCGGTCTTGGCGTCGGTGAAGGTGTAGTTGACAATGGCGCCAAAGCCGCTGCCGAAAGCCTGCTGCCACTGCACTTCCAGCCCATTGACGGTCTGTCCGCTATTGGCGTTGTATGGCCGCGTGACCGAGCGCGTGACGCCGGCGACGTTTTCCAGCGCGCTTTGCGAGTAGATGAAGGTGTCGAGCTTTTTGGCGAACAACGTCGCCGACAGCAACGAGGCGTCGGCGTAGTACCACTCCGCGCCGATCTCCGCCTGGTTGGCGTGATACGGTTTCAGGAAGGGATTGCCGGCGGTGGCCGCGTTGGTGGTGCCGCTGACTTCCGTGCTGGCGCTCAAATCGCTGTAGGTATTCCGTGCCATCACGCGGGCGACCGCGCCGCGCACCAGCAAATCCTTGTTCACGGAGTAGACCGCGTTAAGACTAGGCAGCACGTCGTTGTAGGTGCGTGATACGCTGCCCAACGCATAGTTGCCGTTGCCGTTCAGGTCTTGATAGGCTTCCGATGTCTGGTCGGTCTTGACCAGGCGCGCGCCGAAATCCCCACGCCACTGCCCCACCGCGAAGTCGGCACGGACATAGGTCGCATAGATCTTCTCTTTGATGCGATAGTACTCGCCCTTGGCCTCGGCGTAGACCATGCCCTTGTCGAACATCGTGAAGCCCCTGGACGACGCCAGCCCGTCGTCGACCCAGGCGTACTGCGTGAGCGAGCCCGCGCTTGCCGCCTCCTGCGAAATCATCGGCGATGGTCCGGTCGACAAATCCGCCAACGTCAACGTTTCCCAGCCTGGATTGCCGGGACCATTGGTGCCGATGATGCGGCGGTTCTGCACCTTGGTGTCGCGCAGCTTGACGCCGACCTTGATCGACTTGAAAAATGCGCCATTGAGATCGATGGTCAGATCACCTTGGGCGTAGTTCTCCTTGGTCTCCATGCGGCGTATCCAGTCGCGCGTGCTTTGCAAGGTCAGTTTGGTCGGATCGAGCGGATTCATATCGAGATACTTGATCTCGTACGTATCGGGCGCGAGGTTGAATGTGGCGCGGGTATCCCCGGTGAACCAGAAGTTGCGGTCATGGTCGCTGCCGCCGGACCCCTTGGTGGTGCCGGCCTGGCCGTGGAACCTCCAGCTGTCGGCATCGTAGGTGCCTTCCAGATCGAGCACCTGCGATTTGACGTAGGACTGGCGGAAGATCGGCTCGAACGATACGCCGTTGGTCGGGCCGACAGTGCCGCCGACCAGCGCCTTGGTGCCGTCCGAAGTGGTGATAAAGCGTGGATCGGTGACGGCGATGTTCCCTTGCGCATCCACCAGGCCACCCGCTTGCCACAGGTAGTTCTGGTTGCTGTTGTCCATGCTCATATCGGAGTTCATGTAGTTCAGCGAGATGTCCGTATTGGCGTTCGGGCGCGCCTGCAGGGTGATGTTGCCGGTGGTGCGTTCGCGGTCCTGGCGGAAGATCGGCGTGCCGCCGCCCCACGATGCATAAGCCCCCGGCGTGACGGCGCCGTTCTGGTCGACGATGTTGTACTTGGTCGTATCGGTGAAATTTTCCAGGCCGTCGCGCCGCATGGTGCGCTTTTGCTGGCTCACCGCGACCAGCGCGCCGAAGGTCTTCTGCTCGTTGGTCCAACTGAGCAGGCCGGAGAACTGCGGATCGGTTTTCTCCGGCAGCTCGCTGTAGGTCGCCTCCGCGGACACCTGCGCCACAAAGGGCTTCAGCTGGAACGGCTTGCGCGTCTTGACGTTGACCAGGCCACCGATGCTGCCCTCGTCCAGATCGGGCGACGGGCTTTTATAGACGTCGATGCTGCCCACCAGCTCGGACGCCAGGATATCGTAGTTGAAGCCACGGCTTTGCGAATCGTTTTTCCACCAGTAGCCCGAGGCCACGGCCTGGCCGTTCAACTGGGTCAGGTTCAGATTCTTGTCGGTGCCGCGCACGAAGATGTCGCGGCCCTCGCCCCAGGTACGGTCGACCGAAATGCCGGGCACGCGCTGCAGCGAATCGGCCACGTTCTTGTCCGGGAACTTACCCACCTCCTCCGCCGTTACCGTGTCGATCACGTTGCCAGAATCGCGCTTCTCGGCCAGATTGCGCTTGAGGCGTTCGCGGATGCCCTTCACTTCGACCACCGCCGGCTCACCCGCCGGCGCGGGCTCGGTGGCCTGCGCCGCCGCTTGCGCAACGGCCGCATCGGCGGCATACAGTTGCGGAGCGAGTGCGCCACCGAGCGCCAGCGCGATCAGCCTGGGGAGCAGTTTTTTGTTCAAGAGCGGCTTCGTGGTCGTCATCGTCATTTGATTCTCCTGTTTTTAAGTCGAAAATGAACAAAGGGGAAAGCGGGAGCAGCCACGCTCACTTTTTCTGCGGCTTGTACCACTGCGCAAATCCGTTCTGCAGCCTTGCGGCGGCGTCCCTGGGCGACAATTTTCCGTTCAAGACCTGGGCATTGACGTTCCATAGTTCGCTCTCCATGCTGGGCTGGCCGCGATTGAGCACCTGGGCGTTGAAGCGGATCGTCGAGGCGCAGGTCTTACGCCACTCCGCCATCTGCTCCGCCACCGGATCGCGCACGGAGATCAAGTGGTTTGACAGCGAAAAGAATCCAGTGATACGGTTGGTGTAGATGTCCGCGAACTCCTGCGACCCTACCCACGCCAGAAACTTGAGCGCATCATCCTTGTTGCGGGATTTTTTATTGATGCCTATACCGATATCCATATGGTCGGAAATGAAGCAGGGGTCGCCCGCCTTGCGCACCGGTGGCGGGAAGGCGCCAATTTCCAGGCCAGGCGTCTGGCTGAAATAGGAGATGTCCCAGGAACCGGTCGGATACACCGCCGCTCGGCCCAGCGCGAACATATTCTGGCTTGCGCCATAGGTCTGCGCGCTGGCGCCTTTTTCCAGGTACGCCCCCATTCTGGCCTCGAACTGGAACGCTTCGACAAATGGCGCGTCCGTCAGTTTGGCCTTGCCCGAGATAAGCGCCTTGCGCCCCTCCTCGCCGCGCCAGAAGTTCGGGCCGATATTCGTATAAACCGTTTGGCTCGATTCCCACTGCTCGGCGGTACCCAACGCCAGCGGTGCGACACCGCCGCCGCGCCGCCTCACCGACTCCAGCACCGCAAAGAACTGTTCGACCGTTTTCGGTGGCTGCAAATCGAGCTTCTTGAAGATCTTTTTGTTGTACAGGAAGCCATGGATCACCGAGGCGACGGGCATACAGAAGGTGTCCTTGCCATCGTCCGTCTGCCAGGCGACCAGCGAGGTCGGGTCGAAATTTTGCATCCCCGGTTTGCCGTCGAGTTTTTCGAGATAGCCTTTTTTGTACAGCGACAGCGATACGTCGAACGGCCGGCATGAGATCAAATCCCCCGCCGTGCCCCCGGCCAGGCGTGCCGCCAGACTCGCATCGTATTCGGTGGGCGCGGTCGGCGCGAACTTCACGTCGATCCCGGGATGGTTTTTCTCGAACGCCGGCAGCAGGACCTTTTCCCAAAGCGCCTTGTCGTCGGCGCGCCAGGTTTCTATCACCAGCGTGCCGGCCTGCGCGGCTTGGGCGGCGAGCATGGAGAGTAACAAAACGTTCGCTGCAAGCCGGCATGACGGCATGGGTTGTCCTCGTATTTTTAGTCATTCCGTAGCAGTATTTGCAACTATGAAATTATTCTAGCATTGCATTTTCCGTTACAGACAAAGACCTTCGACACAACACTTAGACACCATAAGTCGTTGAATACATTGGCGTTAATTTTTCCACGCGACAGCGCCAATTACACTTCCTTACGTTGGCTGCGCTGCTCTCCAACCGGGAACACTCTGCGGCTCGCCCGGTCGTGCGCAATGAAACGCAATAAAAACTTACAAAACTTAACCAAAAGGCGCGTGCGCTCACACCCTGTCGTCCGAATGTTGTTGAGGTGCGACGACCAGGCTCCACTGGAAATTGCTTGTTTAGTAAAGCTGATTAAACTGCACCGCGTTTCCGGGATTCGTTTGACCCGTCACTTTTCGAGGGGCAATATTTAATTGTCATTATTGACAACCACAGTACCCATAATTCAAAAGACGTCAAGGAGACGACATGCTGCATCCGACCAGAAGAACACTCATGAGTCTGGCTGTCGCCAGCGCTTGCGGGTTCATGACAATGACCGCACACGGCCAAACCACAGATACCGCCGCGACCAGCACCACGGCCGCACCAACCGCCAACGCCCCAGCCACCACCACCGCCCCAGCTCCCGCCACCAGCCCGATCGCCGCGAGTCCCGACCAGATCCAGGAAGTGCGCGTGACCGCCACCCGCTACTCAACCTCGCTGCTGCGTACCCCGCTCGCGGTCGCGGCGCTTAGCCAGGAACAGTTGACCCGAAAGGGCGCCACCAGCCTCTCGGACCTGAGCGGCGAGATGCCCAACGTCGTGATCGAAAACACCGGAGAGGATTCCGCCGTGCAGATCACCATCCGCGGCATCACCTCCACCAACTTCACCGAGACCGGCGACCCCGCGGTCGGCTTCCACGTCGATGGCATGTATTCGCCGCGTCCACAAGGCGCGCAAGCGCTGATGTTCGACCTGGAACAGGTCGAGGTGCTGCGCGGACCGCAAGGCACGCTGTTCGGCCGTAACTCCACCGGCGGCAGTGTCAACGTGATTCCGGCCAAGCCGGATTGGACGGGCAACTACGGCAAGGCCGACATCGATATCGGCAACTACCGCAAGAAGCAGGTCTCGGTGGTGCAGAACATCGTCGTCAACGACGCGCTGGCGTTGCGGGCGACGTTCATGAAGGTCAAGCGCGACGGCTACGCCAACCAGACGCGCGACCTGAGCGAAGCTAACGCGCCTGCGCTGGGCTGGGTCCCGAACGGCAAGCCCGATGTCGACCAGCGCTTCAACCGGGTGATCGGCCCGAGCGACTACTATACCAACCAGGATGAATGGGCCGGCCGCCTGACCGGCCTTTTGAAGATCAACAAGGACATCACGGCCAAGGCCTCGTATGAGCAGTTCCAGGATTCCGGCGCCGGCGGCGCCACCTTCCGCGACTGCGACGCCACCGCCGGCACCCGCTACGCCTGCGGCCCAGGCCAGGGCAAGTGGGATATCAACGTCAACGTCCCCGGACAAAACGACCTGAGTATCAAGACGCTGCGCACGGGGATCAACTGGAACATCAACGATCACACCAACTTCGACTACACCTTCCAGGTCGCCGACCAAAAACGCTCGCAAATCACCGACGATGACATGGGCATGCAGCACGCCGCGCCGTTCCAGATCAATGGTGCGTATCCGAATTCTGTCGATGGCAACTGGGGCACCTGGCCGCTGACCGACTCCTTCCACCGCACGCTCGATTCGCGTTACCTGTCGACCGTGCACGAGGCGCAGCTCAAGCAGCAGCTGGGCAACGTGCAATACGTCGGCGGCTTGTTCTGGATGCACGAGCGTAACCGCATCGACTACGAGCAGACCAACACCATCCAGAAGCCGTACGGCGATGTCGGCAGCGTGCTGTATAACCAGCCGAACCGCCAGGTCGACGCCAAGGCGGTGTTCGCCCAAGCCGACTGGAAGTTCATTCCGACGTGGACCGGTACCCTCGGCGCTCGCTACAGCATCGACAGCAAAGAGGACAAAGGCGGCAAGGTGTATGGCGCCAACTGGATCGGCAACTCGGCCTACTACAACGGCCTGTACTCGCAAGGCACACCCGGCACGCCCGGCTTCCACGTCCATGACGGCACCGACCTGACGCCGGCGATGGGCGGCAGCGTGGCGGCCTACAACCTGTATGGCGCGCCGACCTCGAACGACCACAAACAGGAATGGAAAAAAGTGACGTGGCGCGCGGGTCTGCAAAAGCAGATCGACAACAACAAGATGGTGTATGCCTCCGTGTCGACCGGCTACAAGGCCGGCGGCTTCGCCGACAAGACCGACAGCTGCAACTACCGCCTGTGCGCCGATGGCAAGCCTGGTGTCGAGACCTTCCTGCCGTACGAGCCGGAAACCGTCACCAACTATGAGCTGGGCTTCAAGGGCAAATTCCTCGACAACCGTTTGAGCCTGTCGGCCACCGCGTTCTTCATGAAGTACAAGGACATGCAGGTTACCGGCACCTATTTCATCAACCAGATCATCCCATCGAACGGTTTGCCTTGCCCGGCCGACCAGCCGAAGTGCGACGTGTATGAAGGCTGGCGCACCATCAACGTCGGCAAGGTGAATATCCCGGGTCTGGAACTGGAATGGGATTACAAGCCGTGGCGCGGCGGCCGTATCGGCGGCGGCTTCGCTTACATCAACTCCAGCATCCACGACTACAATTCGTACAGCGACGACTATCAATGCGACGTGCGCCTGGAACTGGGCCTGCCGGCCTGCCCAACCGCTTACAACGGTCCGGACAAGACTTTGCTGGGCCGCCGCCTGGCCAACATCGATGGCAACCACCTTCCGAATACGCCAAAGTACCAGTTCAACATCAACTTCTCGCAGGAGTTCGGATTTGAAAACGGCTACAAGTTGATTCCGTACGTGAAAGTGAACTGGCGCGACAAGGCTTACTTCGACATGCTCAACTCGGAGTTCCCGAACATCGGCCGCTATCAGAAGGCGTATGCGATGGGCGACGCGTCGGTGCGGCTCGAAGCACCGGACGACAAATGGCACGCGGAGCTGTATGTTCGCAACGTCTCGGACAGCCACGCGAAGTTGAGTGGCAATTCGGTGTATGGTGGGTTCATGGAGGCCAACTTCGTACAGCCTCGCATGTTCGGCTTCCGGGTCGGCGCGAGCTACTAAGAAGTCAGGCAGGATTGGGCGCTTCGCCCGATCCTGCCCAAGCTTACCAACCCATGATGGTACGAACCTGGGGGAGCAAATCGTTGGCGATATTAACGGTTTGCTCCCTGGTCGGATGTCCGTCGTCGGCATCGCCCGAATACGGTTTCGACGCGATGGCGTGCACGCGCTTGTCCCCTACCCGTTTAACCGTCTCGGCGATGTATTCGATCAGCGCCACCCTTTTCTCCCCGGTCATCAAGCCGCCTTCGGTCAGCACAATCCGCGCCTGGGGATGATCCTTCAACAGCGTCCGCACGAAGCGCACATAGGTTCCGACATACTGCTCGCGATCCGGGATGCCGAGATTAAAATCGTTGTTGCCGATCGCGCTAAGAATTACGTCGGGGCGATAATCGCGCTGGTCCCATTGCACCGGATTGTTCTTGTCAGCGATCGCCAATCGATAATAATCAGGCAGATTCATTTCGTCGGTCTTGTTTTCCCAGGTGCGCATCAGGCCTCGTCCGCCATAGCAGACCAGCTGTACCTGCGCATGCAGGTCGCGCGCCATCAGCATGCCGTAGGAAGAGCGCGCATTCCACCAGGACGGATCCTTCTTCGCCCCGGCCACGCGGTCGATCGCTTCGCCGCAGGTGACCGAATCGCCCAGCATCAGCATTTTCCGCTGCGGCAGGACCGGTGCCGCATTCCATTTGCCGTCGGTGTCGAAGCGCAGCAGCGCAGCGGTGCCATGCCAGGTCTCGGACCGGTTGACGATTTCCACCGCGTGCTTGCCGGCGGAGGCGCCGTCGACCAGGGTCACCGTCTGCCGCCCGGACGCCAGTCGGACTTTGCGCGCGACGCCGTCGACGATCACGTCCATGTAGCTGTTCTTACCGCTGGCCTCCGCCTCGACGCTGAGGCGCGTGCCCTCGAAGTTCAGGTAAAAACTAACGCCCGGATAGCCGAACCGCACCACGCCCTCGGCGTTGATATCGGTTCGGCCCATCCGGGCGATGTGGGAATCGGCGGCCGTCATCGACGCCGCCGCGACCAGCGGGGCCTGGCCCCATAGCGCGGCAAGCAATGCCGCGCAGCCAGTGATACGGCGTTGTGCGCCGTTCATTACTTCATTAACTTCTGTATGTCGGGCAGCATCGCGTCGGACCAGATCTGATAGCCCTTGGCCGTTGGATGCAGGAAGTCGGCCATCACCTCCGGCGACATGTCGCCGTTCGACAGCAGGAAGCGCGCGCCGTAGTCCTTGAAGATGATGGCCTTGCCGTCGCCCAGCGTCGCGATCTTGCGGTTCAGCTCAATGATCTGCTGCCGTTTCGGGTTCTGCGCCGATCGCTCGTACGGCAGCACGGCGTTGAGCAGTATCTTCGCATCCGGGTACAGCGTGCGCAGCTTCCGGACCACCGCCTGCACGCCGTCGAACACCTCGGTCGGACCGGCGCCGCAGTGGAAGAAGTTGTTCACACCGATCGTCAGCACCACCAGTTTCGGATGCAGCTTGTCGGCATGGCCGTGGTCGAGCCGCCATAGCACATTGCCGGTGTGGTCGCCGCCGATGCCGAAATTGGCCGCCTTCCATGCGCCAAAAGATTTGTCCCAGATTTGCTGATTCCAGCCTTCGGTGATCGAGTCGCCGACGAACAGCAGATCGACGTTGCCGGCATCGGCGACCGCGACGTCCTCGTTGAACATCTGATGCCAGCGCGCCACCGACATCCACGAATACTCGATCTTGCGCGGCGCGGGCGTGGTGCTGCAGGCGGCCGGGCTCAGGGCCTCGTCGGCATGGCCAGGGGCGCTGGCCAGGGCCAGCAGGCCAGCGGCGGCGATCGCGGAGATCAGCGACTTCTTCATCTTGAATCCTTTCATTGGGCGCCCACCTGCAGCGATTGCGGCGCCACGTTCCAGCCACGCAGATCCAGGCGCACCGCGCCCTGGCTCTTGAACGTGACGCTCACGGTGCGGCTCTCGCCCGGCATCAGCGCTACATAATTATCCGAAAAATACACCGGCAGTATCCGTTCGCCATCCGCGTTGAACAGGGTCAGTTTACCGCTCAGGGCAGGCGCTTCGGCGCCGTTGCGCATTGTAACCTCCAACTGCCGCTCACCCCGCACGGCGGCGCCGGTCCAGCGCGCGGACAGCTCAAGGGGTACCGTCGCCAGTTCATTCAAGCCCTGTTGCCCCGCCAGCGTGCTGCTTGGCCAGTAGACGTTTTGCGACAGCAGCTTGCCGTCGGCGTCCTTGAGCACCAGTTTCAGCACGATCAGCTTGTGCTGCGCCAGCAAAGCGGCGATGCCGGCGTCGATCGGCTCGGACGTGCTCACCGGCGCGACCGCCACCGGCTTGTCGCCGCCGGCCAGCAGCTTGCCCTTGATGTCGTACGCGGCATACGACAGCGTGGCGCCATTCAGCGCGGCGGCCGGGTTGTTGATCACCATCAGCTGATAGTCGGGCAGGTTCATTTGCACGTGCACCGGTTCCGCCGAGTTCTTGACGCCGTAGAAGGCGCCGTGCGTATCGTAGTCGTGGCTGAGGATCTGCCACATGGTGCTCGGCCAGGCCGGCTGCGTCATCCACAGCATCCGTCCGCTATGCTGGCGCCACAGACCCGCGTTCATGCCCTCGAAGATGGCCCGATGGCTCTCGTAGTTCAGCAACTGCGCCTTGCGTTCGAAGTCCGCCAGCGAGTCGGGCGCGCCATAGCCGGCCGCCATCGCCGCATTGAAGGTCTTGACGCTGCCGTTGCCGTCGGGGTGCCAGTCGTGGTAGGTGACGGTGTCGCTCAGCGGCCACTGGTCGGTCGATGGCACCGCCGCCTTGATCGCCTCGATCGTCGGGAACGACGGCGTGCCCACTTCCACCGAGAAGCCTTTGGCATGCTCGGTGAAATAGCTGGTTGGCGTCTGGTAGTTATACGGACCGCTGTTCTGCAGGTTGACACGGTTCGAGCTGCCGCTGTACCAGCGGGTGCCGTCCAGCTGATAGATC
>Ga0308163_10001820_pt1 | contig 21475 bp, 19 predicted proteins | sample PhyTR1_FD_201037 | JGI IMG/M metagenome (GOLD analysis project Ga0308163, IMG submission 201037) | Phyllosphere microbial communities from UC Gill Tract Community Farm, Albany, California, United States - DLSLT.R1 | ecosystem: Host-associated > Plants > Phyllosphere > Unclassified | place: USA...
CGAAATAATCGCGCTCGGCCAGGTTGATGACCGGCGTTGGCCAGGCGCGTGTGGAACTGAGCAGCGCGCCGTCGGCGCCGATGATGCTGGCCACGGCCACCTGGGGCAGGCCGCTGATCTTGTCGCTAATGGTGCGATAGAGCGCCTCGCTCCCCAGCGCCGGATCGCCGTCGTCGGCCGGCAGCGCAGCGAGGATGCTGTCGAGCGCCAGGCTGGACGATGCCATCGACTGCGCCGTGCTCTCGGCCAGCGCCAGCGTCAGGTTGTCGAGATCGCTGGCCCAGTCGTCGATCTCACGAAAGTGCAATACCCAGGCAGAACCTGCCAGCGCAAGTGTGAGCAGCAGCACCAGGCCCGCGCAGATCATGGCGCTGACGGTGCGTGTGTCCAGGCGCTGCCACCGTGGCACGTCGTTCATCGATGCATCCGCGCTCACCCATGCCCTCCGTCGGTATTGATTGGCACCCTGCGAGGGGTTCAGCGCGTGGCATGGAAACGGCGAATGACGCGCTCGTGCAAGCTCGCCTGGCAGACAACGAGTCTACATCAAAACCTTTAAATTCGTTAATCTAATTTATTTGAATATAAAATAATGAATATGGGGATTGTCGGATGGGCAGATGCATGTTACACCGCCGCGGGCTTGCGGGCGCGCTGCGCAACGCTCGCCCGCAGATAGCCGCGCAGCTCGTCATAATTGATCGGTTTGGGAAAGAACACGACGCCTGCCGGTACGCCACCCCGGGCTGCCAGCTCGTCGGCAGGCAGCCCGGACAGGATGGCGATGCTGACGTCGGCCAGTTCCGGGTCGGTCATGACAGTGCGCACCACTTCGAAGCCGTCGATGCCCTCCATGACGATATCGGCCAGCAGGATGTCGGGCGGGCGGCGGGCGATCTGCAGGAGCGCCTGGTAGCCGTTCGCGCAAAAGATGAAGTCCGCTGGCAAGTCCCACGCAGCAAACTGGCGCTGGTACAGGGCGCGCTGGATGGCGTTATCCTCGATCACGAGAATGGTCGCGCGCCCACTGGCCTCGCGCCCCATGCTTCCGGCCAGCTTGTTCTTGTAGTCCAGTACTGCCTTGAGTGGAATCCGGCGGTGCCCGCCCTGGGTTTTCCAGGCATCCAGCACGCCTGTTTCCACCAGCTGCTGCACCAGCGACACCGAGACGCCGAGCATCTGCGCCGCGACCTGCGTGGTACATACCTCGTCGGACGTTACCGCATTTTGCTTAGTTGCCACCTGAACCGCTCCCGCACTATCCGTTGCCTCAATGAGAATTCATTGAATTCGTTTTAATTGCTTGTATTGTATCGTGCCGGCGCACGACCCATCAGCGCCCAGTCGCGCTGGCAGGCCCGCAGTGCTTGTAGAAGAAGGTGGTTGCACACAGCGGGCCGTCGGGCAAACAGGCGAAGTCGGGGACGCTGCCGACGCGCTGCCAGCCCGACCGTGCATACAGGCGTTCAGCCGTGCTGTCAGCCGTGTCGAGTACCAGCACGCTGCGCCCTTGCGTACGCGCGGCTTCTTCGACTGCCTCCATCAACCGTCGGCCGATGCCCGCGCCCCGTGCCTGGCGCCGCACCAGCAGTTTGGCCACGTCAGCCCGATGTTGCTGGTTGTCCGGCATGGCGGTAATCAGCTGGACGGTGCCAAGAATGCCCGCCCTGTCCTGCGCCACGATCAGCGTCCGCTCGCCGCGCTCCACGCCGCCTGCGATGTCGTGCCAGTAGTCCAGCGCCGTCGCGCGCGACAGCGGCAGCATGAAGCTGACCGATGCGCCGCCTTCGACGCAATCGATCAGGATATCGGCCAGTTGCCCGCTGCAGGCGCGGGCGTCGGCATGCGACAGGGTGCGCAGCGTGATGTCATGGGGCATGCGGGTTCTCCTGGAGATGGTTGTGATGTGCTGGCCAGGTCCGGCAGTGATTCAGTCGATCGTCGTCGCTCCCGGCGCTTGCCCGGCAACCAGTGTACGTGACCCGGCATGGGGGCGCCCATCAATCGGGATATTGATGAAGAACGTCGTGCCGCGGTCCTGGCTGCTGTCCAGGCCGATACTGCCGCCATGGCTTTCAGCCACGGCGCGCACATAGGGCAGGCCGATCCCCCAGCCTTGCGGATCGCCGCGCTGGGCCAGCTCGGCACGGCGGTACATCTGGAAGATGCATTCCTGCTCGTGTGGCGGAATCGGCGGACCGTCGTTGTGCACCGACACCAGCAGGCGTTCGTGGAGCTGGTCGACCTTGACGCTGATCGGCGTGGCAGGCGCCCCGTATTTCACGGCATTGGACACCAGATTCTCGATCGCCCGCCTGAACACCTGGCGATCCCACCAGCCATCGACAGGATGCGCGTGCAGCTCGAAACGCGACCCGTGCGCGGTACGTGCGTCGGCCAGCACCTCGGCCACGAGTTCGTCCATCGGAAAGGTCGTGATGGTCAGCGCAATGCTCTCGCCACTGTGAAACGCCATCGTATCGAGCAATTCGTCGACCATGCTGCTCATGCGCCGGGTATTGGCCAGCGCCTTGCCGGCCACCTTCTTGATCTGGTCCAGGTCGTTGCTGCGCAGGATGAGTTCAAGCGCAGTGACCGTGGCGCCCAGCGGGCCGCGCATATCGTGCGTCAGCGCTGCAGCGAAGCGTTCGCGAAAGCCGCTGTGCACCAGCGAGAACGCTTCGACGGCTTCCTGGATGCCCGAATCGATCGATGAATGGATCGTGTGGACTTCGCGGTGATCGAGCATGACCTGTTCGCGGTGAACCACATCGAAGATCGCCCAGCGGAAGATCTGGTATTCCTCGATCAGCGCATTGTGATCGTACGACGTGATGCGCGCGCGCTCGCCGCCATGCTCGGCCGCGACCGTGGTGCCGTCGACGGCGGACGTGCGCGGATAGTCGGGGCTGATGCTCTGGACGATGTTGTCGTAGAACACCGGCAGCGTATCGATCAGGATCGGATGCTGCACATTGCGCGCCTGTGCGACGCGTTCGCGCACGCGTGCTTCCCATGTCGCGAAAACGGCCCCGCGCAGGCCCAGCATCCGCTGTGCATTGGCCGACAGGTGGTCGGAACCGGCTTGCTGGTCGGTGGCGAAACTCACTGGATGCTGTCCCTTCGATGGTGGCGTGTGTCTTGACGTCCGGCCATCTTACGCCGGGGCACGGACGCACGCCGTACGATTGTGGTCAAGCCGGCATGGCTTCCGGGTCCGGCGCCAGTGTGTCGAGCAGCGCCAGCAGGTAAGGAATATCGACTGGCTTGACCAGATGCCGCGCAAACCCGGCAGCCTGCGACGCGGCCACGTCCTGCGGTTGTCCATAGCCGCTGAGCGCCACCATGACCGCGCCTGCCAGGCGTGGCGCGGCGCGCAGCCGGCGCGCAAGCTGGTAGCCGTCCATATCGGGCAGGCCGATATCGAGCAGGCAGACATCGAACGCCTCGGATTCGGCCCGCAGCAGCGCGCCATGGGGCGATTCCTCGACCTGCACCGCATGGCCCACGGCGGCGAGCACCATGCCCAGCGACTCGGCGGCGTCGCGGTTGTCGTCGACAATCATGATGCGCAGCGCCGTGTGCGAAGCCAGCGCGCTGTCATCGTGCGTGGCGGCAGCGGGACCGGCTCCGCCCGGGCCCAGCGGCAAGGTGACGGCGAAGCAGCTGCCGCGGCCGGGGCCGTCGCTGTGCGCCTCGACCCTGCCGCCGTGCAGCGTCACCATGCTGCGCACCAGCGCCAGCCCAAGGCCCAGCCCGCCCTGTGCCCGGTCCGGTGTGCGCCGGGCCTGCGTGAACAGCTCGAAGATGTCGGGCAGCAGGCCGGCCTCGATGCCGATCCCGTTGTCCCTGACCGACAGGGTCACGCAGCCGGTAGCAGCGTCGGCTTCGGCAAATACGGTGATCTCGCCGCCATCCGGCGTGTACTTGGCCGCGTTGCCCAGCAGGTTGGTCATCACCTGCACCAGCCGCTTGCGGTCGCCCGTGACGGTGACGTTGGCCGCACCAAGGCGCGTGGCGAGCGTGTGGCCCTTTTTTTCGATGAGCGGGCGCGCCTGCTCGATGGCGCTGTGGATGACAGTCTTGAGATCGACGGGCAGGCGCTCGAGTTCGACGAGGCCGCGCGTGACGCGCGAGACGTCGAGCAGATCGTCCACCAGTTCGACCATGTGCCGCACCTGGCGGCCGATCACGTCGGCCGCATGCGCCGTACGCTTCGGATCGAGGCTCGAGAGCTTGAGCATCTGGGCCGCGGTGCTGATCGGGGCCAGCGGATTGCGCAGCTCATGTGCGAGCATCGCCAGGAATTCATCCTTGCGCGCATTGGCGGCCTTGAGCTCTTCGGCGGCCAGCCGGTGGTCGTGCATGTCGGTGACCGTGCCCATCCAGCGGATGATGGCGCCGGCCTCGTCGCGCACAGGCAACGCGCGGTTGAGCACCCAGCGGTAGTCGCCGTTGTGGTGGCGCAGCCGGTGCTCGATCTCGAACAGCGCGCCGCTGGCCAGGCTGGCCATCCACTGCGTCCGCAGCGCCGACAAGTCATCGGGATGGATGGCGCGGGTCCAGCCACTGCCGGCCAGCGCCTGGCTCGACATCCCCGTGAATTCGCACCAGCGCCCGTTCGCGTAATCATTGGTGCCATCGGGCAGGCCCGACCACACCATCTGCGGCATCGCTTCGGTCATCGTGCGGAACTTGTTTTCGCTCTCGCGCAGCGCGCGCTGCACCTGCACCTGGGCCGTCAGGTCCATCGACGCTGCCACGGCGCCGGTGATATTGCCGGCGTCGTCGCGGATCGGCGCGGCCCGGGTGAGCAGGGTATGCCGCTCATGCGGTCGGCCGAATGGTTCGATCTCGACAAAATCGGCGTCGACCTGCTCGCCGCGCAGCGCGCGTACCAGCGACCAGTCGCAAGCCTGGACTTGCTGGCCATGGCGCTGCGAACCGTCGGCCCACCAGCCGCGCCAGTCACCGTAGCCTTCCGGACTGGTGGTCATCGGGTGCTCGCCCCACAGCACGCGCATCATCGGGTTGGCCGACGAGAGGGCGCCCTGGGCGTCGGCATAGACGATGCCTACGGGTGCCGAACTGAGCAGCGCATCAAGACGCCGCCGGTCGGCCTCGGCCTGGGCGAGGGCGGCGCGCGCTGCCGCTTCGCTGGCCTGCAGGGCGCGCTCGGCGTTCTTCTGGTTGCTGATGTCGGTAAACAGCAGCGCCACGCGGCGCCGGGTCGGGTGCGCAATGCGGCTGGCGTAGACGGTGAACCAGCGCCCCATTGCTTCGGAGCCTTGCTCGAAGCGGCGTGCCACGCCGCTGCGGGCGATGTCGTCGTAGATGTCGATCCAGCTTTGTTCGATGCCGGGCACCAGCTCGCGCGCCGTCTGGCCGACACTGTCGACCAGGCCCGTGTGGCGGGCAAAGGCGGGGTTGGCTTCGACGAACCGGTAATCGACCGCCTTGCCATGGGCATCGTCGATCATCTCGATCATGCCGAAGCCTTCGTCCATCGTATCGAACAGCACGTGGTGGGTTTGCTCGAGGCGCTGGCGCAGCAAATGGTTGTGCGTGACGTCGTTGACGATGACGAGTACGCCGCGCACGCCGTCCTCGTCCTCGATCGGGCTGCAGCCATAGGTCCACCAGAGGTCTTCGCGCCGGCCATGGCGGGTGAGGGGAATCAGCCGGTCGTCGTGCCAGGCGCCGGGCCCGCCAGACATGATGTGCTCGATCTCGGCGCCGATCAGGTCCCAGGCTTCGGCCCAGCAGACCCGGCCAGGCTGGCCCAGCGCGGACGGGTGGCGTTCATGACCGAGGGTCTGGCGGTAGCTGTCATTGTAGAGCTGGATCAGGTCGTCGCCCCACCAGATGAGCATCGGATGATTGCTGGACAACACGACCCGGACCATGGTCCTGAGCGCCATGGGCCAGGTGTCGGGCGGCCCCAGCGGCGTGGCTTGCCAGTCGTGGGCGCGCATGAGGGCGCCCATCTCGCCGCCGCCGGCCAGGAAGCTGAAAGGTGGAGTCAAGGGGTTCGATGGTGGTATGTACGAACAGACAAGATACGGGCTGGCTGCGCCATGTGCAAGACCAATGTCGTGCGGCAATCAAGGGCGCATTCACCGTTATCTATTGATGACGTCGATTGCAATGCTTAGCAATTGTTCTGGGGAACTAACCCGCCCGCCGTCCAGTGCCCAGCGCCAACCCAGATGGTAGGCGCGATGGCTGTCGCTGACCAGCAGCGCTTGCGGATCGAGTTTGGGGAGCACATCGCGTTCGAGTTGTGCGGGGGTTCATGTGTTGCGTTGCAGGCGCAGCAGCAACCAGGCCGCGACCGTCGTGAAAGTCGCGATCAGGCCACAGACGATCCAGAACCCGTGGCCGTTTTCAGCCAGCGGCACGCCGCCCACGTTCATGCCGAGCAGGCCTGCGATCAGGTTGATCGGCAGCGCCATCACCGTCACGATCGTGAGCAGGTACAGGCTTCGCGCATTGTCTTCGTTGACGCGCGCGGCAATTTCTTCCTGCAGCAGCTTGATGCGTTCCTGCAGCGCGGCCAGGTCGCTCAGCACCACGGTGAATTCCTCGGTGGCCTGGCGCAGGTCTTGCCGGTCGTCGTTATCGACCCAGACCGGGGGGCGCTGCAGCAGGCGAAACAGCGCGGCCGGTTCCGGCGCCAGCAGGCGCTGCAGCCGCACCAGCACGCGCCGCAAGGCGCCCAGGTCTTCGCGCTGACGTGTCAGGCGTCCGGCCAGCAGGCGGTCTTCGATGGTGTCGACGCGCGCCACCGCATCGCGCACGATGTTCACCAGCACATCGGCCTGGTCGCGCAGCAGGTGCACCAGCAGCTCGCTCGACGAGCGCAGCGGCGCGCCCTGCAAGACATCCTGGCGCAGGCGTTCGATCGACGCCAGCGGCTTGCGGCGCGCACTGATGACGGCATGCGGCGTAACGTGGACCCACAGGGTCGAGATCTCGGCGCTGTCGAGCGAAAAGCCGTGCAGCACATCGTTGACGACGGCGATCAGCGCGTTATCGGCAATTTCGATGCGGGTCGAGCGCGAGCCCTGGTGCAGCGTGGCGTAGAACTCCTCGGCCAGGTCGGCGTGCTGGTGCAACCAACGCTCGCTGGCCGTGTTCGACAGGTTGAAGTGCAGCCAGATGAACTGGCCCGGCTGCGGCGCGGCCATCCAGCGCAGGGCATCGGCTGCGCCGATCGGGATGCCAGCAGGCGTGGCGGTTGCGCCCGGGTCGATCAGGAATCCCCACACCAGGCCCGACTTGTCGGAGCCGTAATTGAAGCCAGATGCCGCGCCGGATACTGCCATCTGCTGTCCAGGTTGAATCAACGATGGGCAATTGTAGAGCCATCGGCGTGCGCCATGTGCAACATCCGGCGCCATGCCGGCGCGGTGTTGCGATGTCATCAAGCTGAAATGAACGGCCGCTAAGATCGGTGCTGTGTCTCTCTCTCGCGTGATCCCGAAGGATTTTGCGTTGTTCCGTCGGCGTTGCTGTCGACGGAGTTTTTTGTGCTGGTGCCCAACGAAAGAAATCAGATGCAAGCTTCACAGATTGATCGCCGCTATGCCGGCCTGCCGTACATGCAGTCGAATCCGTACGCGGACGCCACCCACATCGTGCGCCAGGGCATGCAGATCCAGGCCAGCCTGGGTACCCTCAGTGCCGTCGAATTTCTCAAGCAACATGGCGTGCATGGCGCCGTGATCCACCGCGTGCTGATGGGCGAGCACGTGCGCATGGACGACCAGCTCGTGATCGAGGATCCACGCATGTGATTGACGATGGACGGTGGCGACCGCCGCCGCAGTCTCAGGCCGGGTCGGTCAGCTCGCGCAGGATCGCGCACTGGCCGGCGGTCTGCACCGAGTCACAGCGCGCACGTACGGTCGACAGGGCAGTGCGCAACTGCTGCAACTCGGTGATCTGGCGATCGATTTCGGACAGCTGATGGTCGACCAGCGCGTTGACGCCGCTGCATGAGCGTTCCGGCTGGTCCTGGTAACCCAGCAGCGTGGCGATTTCCGCCAGAGACATTCCCAGCGCCCGGCAGCGCCGGATGAAATGCAGCCGCTCGGCGTGGCTCGCATCATAGACCCGATAGTTCGCCTGCGAACGCACTGGTGGCGGCAACAGACCCTTCAGTTCATAGAACCGCACCGTTTCAGACTGACACCCCGTCAGTTTTGCCAGTTCACCAATTCGCATCTTCATCCACCTTGACGTTTGCATTGACCTTGTAGCTACTACAGGGATTCTAATGCATCCATCGTCTTTGGAGGTGCGTATGTCGTCATGCTGTTCAGGATCGTGCAGTTCCGCTGCCCCGCCACCCGACGGGCGCTACCGCAAGGTGCTGTGGGCGGCCCTTGTCATCAACTTCATCATGTTTGGCGTCGAGATCGTCAGCAGCCTGGCGGCCGGTTCGGTGTCGCTTCTGGCGGACTCGGTCGACTTTCTGGGTGACGCCGCCAACTACGGCGTCTCGCTGTTCGTGCTCGGCCTGGCGGTCGTCTGGCGCTCGCGCGCGGCGTATGCGAAGGGCCTCGTGATGGGCGCATTTGGCCTTCTGGTGCTCGGCCGGGCGTTGTGGCTTGGCACGGATGGGCAGGTGCCACATGCCCAGACCATGGGCGTGGTCAGCGTGCTGGCGTTTGCGGCCAATGGCGCGGTGGCAGCGCTGCTGTACGCGTTCCGGAACGGCGACGCGAACATGCGCTCGGTGTGGCTGTGCACGCGCAACGACATGATCGGCAACGTGGCCGTCATGCTCGCGGCGCTCGGTGTGTTCGGCACCGGAGCCGGGTGGCCCGATATAGCGGTGGCGTCGATCATGGCGCTGCTGGGGCTGCACGCGGCGCGCGACATCATCCTGCAGGCGCGGGGCGAGTTGCGCCAGGGCGTAAGCGCTAACACTGGCGTGCCCGCCCGCTAGGCCAGATCGCCATGCCCGGCGATCAGCATGGCCGCGTGGTACAGGTCGGGCGCGATGCGCGTGGGCAGCCGGCGCGGGCCCAGACGCCACTCGGTCTCGTTGCCGTTGTCGATCAGCAGCGTGCGGCAACCGGCCCGGTTGCCGGCTTCAACGTCGTGCAGGATGTCGCCGATCATCCACGATGCGCGCAGGTCGATGTCGTGCTCGTGCGCGGCGCGCAGCAGCATGCCCGGCGACGGCTTGCGACAGGTGCAGGCATGGGCATAGTTGCTGACGGTGCCCAGAGGATGGTGCGGGCAATAGTAAAAACCGTCGAGCGTGAGCTGCTCGCGAAACAGCAGGTCGCGCAGGCGGTCGGACATCGGCGCCATCGCGTCTTCGCCAAAGCAGCCGTGCGCGATACCGGACTGGTTGGCGACCACGAATAATCGGTAATCCAGCCCCGACAGCAATCGCAGTGCAGGCCCGGCGCCATTGACCAGGCGAATGCGGCGCGGCTCAGCAGCAAAGGGCATGTCGTCGACCAGCGTGCCGTCGTTATCGAGGAAGATGGCTTTCATGCGGGCGCCTTTCACGGTGCGGTGATGGTCATTGGAAAGCCGGCTTGTGTGGCGCGGGCAGGTCGGCAAGGTGGGCGGGAGCGGCGTCAACCGTCACCGGCGCCAGGCGCGGAAGGCGTTGCAGCCGGGCCAGGCATGCCGCCAGCGCTTCGGCGTCATGTGGCGGGAGGACGGCGCCGGTGAGGCCGTTGCATACTGCCCCGCACCCGGTGCTGACGGCGCTGCTGGCGCTGCCGGCATTTGCCGTGCGCCACGGCATGCTGACCAGAACATTGGCCGCCGCATGGCAGTCGCGCAGGACGTTCACTGATGCGGCGGTCAGGAAGCGCATGTGCGGTTTCATGGCCAGCGTCCGCACCAGTTCGCGCAGTCGCGCCAGTTCGGCATCTGCTGCGGCATCGATATCGACATCGGCCATGGCACTCGCGGCCACGGCACTCGCGGCGACGAGCAGCATGGCATCGACACCATGGCGCTGGCGCAACCTGGCAACGCCCAGGATCACGGTGTCGATGCCAAAGCAAGGTGTGAGGCGACGCGCATCCGGCGTGAGCGCCAGCACAACAAAGCATGACGGACCGATGTCCAGCTGGCGCCGCGCGAGGGCGCGGCCCGCGTCATTGTCAAAGGGATGCAGCGTCATGCGCGCGCCGAAGCGTGGCGCGGTGGCAGGCAGGAAGCGTCGTGCATCGCTGACATGGCAGGTCTCCGCTGGTGGTACGCCACCGCGCAAGGGCGGCGGTGGCGAGCGGTTCGACTGCCGTTTGGATGGTCCGGTTCCAGCCGGGCGGGGTGGCTTGGAGCTGCATCAAGCGCAATGCAAAACGGAGCGCCGATGGCGCCCCGTTGGGTGCTACTGACCTGCGTTCATAAGATCACTGGCGCGAAAAGCCCGTGTCGTCATCCATCTTGCGATCGCCGGCAAGCTTGTTGGCGCCGCCCGGGCTGCGCGGATAGCCACCTGCCGCATCGTTCGATTCGTGTACCGGGTTCGGTTCGGCGTTCATGCTGCCGCCAGTCTGGTAACCTTCGTCTTCGGTACGCGGGCCGCTGTTGCCGCCACTGCGCGGCAGGCCGCCGGCCAGATCGTTGGACTGGTGGAACTCATCGGCTGGCACCTCGCGACGGGTTTCGCCCGTTTGCGAGCCTTGCCGGTCGGTGCTTTCCTGGATCTTGCTCGAGCTGGCGTCCTGGGTATCGGCGCGGTTTTCGCCGTTGGCATTGCCCACGCTCTGGCGGTTGCCATAGATGTCGCCATGCTGCACACCGGGCACGCCGGCTTCGGTACCGCGTGCATGACGATCTTCGGTGGCGGTGCCGGGGACGATGCCGGTATCCACGCCCGTGCCAATGGTAGTACCGCCAGCATGTGCTGGCTGGACCGACGCCGGTGCGTTCGGATTATCGGTATTACGCGTCTCGCCCTGGCGATTACCCACGGGTTCGTTCAACTGACCCCACTCGCCGGAGTGCGCTTCCATCGCGCGCTGGTGGCTGTCGGTCGTGCCCTGCTGCGCCCCGGTGGTGGCGAGCTGGCCTTGCGATGCGCCCGGCAGGTCAGGTTGTGCCATGCCGGTACCAGATGGCGCACGCTGTTCGCTGGCACCGTCGCGCGTATTGCCCTTGGCGTCCGGGTTCCATTTTTCGTTGGCGCCGTTGTTGGTCTGGTTATTGACTTCGCTACGCTGGTTTGCATCCATGGTCGTCTCCTATGCATTGGTGAGCTGGCAGGTCGATGCCTGCCACATGGATTCATCATGCGCGCCTCAAGGCCCGCACAGAATAGGAAGACGTAGGGGGTACGTGTAGGACTGCACCTGACCGGGAAATTTACTACCGAAACTTTAATTTCTTAACTGCACTAATTCTCACGCGTTGTCCTACAAAGTCATCTGGACTACTCCTATAGCGGGCGTCAGATTGCATGCCTAATATGGGATTTGGGCTCATCGTCGTCGCCACTACGGTGTCGGTAGGCCTCAGCCTGCCGCAGGACGCGGCGGTTTCCAACCGAGTAAGTATGGGAGCAACCTCATCATGGCCTCAAGCAATCAAGGCAACAAGCAATCGGGCGCGGCCGGCAATAGTCAGAGCGCTGGTGGCACGCGCAACCGCGGCTTCGCATCCATGGATCCGGCACGCCAGCGCGAAATCGCCAGCCAGGGCGGCAAAGCCGCCCACGCCAAGGGGACGGCGCATGAATTCACGTCCGAAGAAGCCCGCCGCGCCGGCAGCCTGAGCCACGGTAACCGCCAGTCGGCAAGCGCCAGCGATATGGTGCGCAGCTCTGCCACGAGCGGCAACCGCCAGAGCGCCGGGAGCGGCAGCCGCAGCGGCAGCGCCAAGGAATAAGCTGCAGGTTACTGGCAGCGCGCCGGCGCAGTCATCGACGGGGAGCCTCATGCTCCCCGTTTTGCTGTCCGGTGGCGCAAACTGCCCAAAAGGCCGGGGGGATGCGGTAGAATCGCAGCGCCTTTTTCAACCTTCCCCCAAGGATCAACGTCGTGAAACCAGCGGTCATTCGTCAAGTCAAGAGCCTGTCCATGTCCTGCGACCGGGTTGGTAACCTGTTGCTGACCAAGTTCTCCACCATCGGTGCGAGCGATGTCGCCGTCCACCTTCCGGCCAACGTCGTGTTCTGGCTGCTCAAGCATCTGCCGGTCAACCAGGATCCGCAACTCAAGGCGCCGCCGGCCGGTCCCGTAATCGGTGAAGCCGACTGGCAGAACCCAAACACGCCACGCGTCCAGTACGTTAATTGCAAAGAGCTACCAGGCATGATCCGCATGACCTTTGCCCTCGAGACCAAGCCGGACCTTACCGTCGTGCTCGATCGCGGCAATGTCGAGCTGATGCGTCAGATCATGGCGGTCTACACCAAGGATCTGATCGACCTCGACGCGCAGTAAGCAACCATCTGTCCGGGGGTCTTGCCGGGCTGGCGCCCGGCGCTCCGTCACCCAGCGCCGCCTTCCACGGCGGGCCATGAAAGGATCACCATGTCCATCAAGATCAGCACGATGTTCGACGCCGGATCGATCGATGTCGTCAATGCCGAGCATCCGTCCCGGATCGACCTGAACCTGCGCGCCGACTCGCACGCCGACATCCACCAGTGGTTTCATTTTCGTCTGCAGGGCGCGCGCGACCAGGCGGTGACGATGCGCTTCTTGAATGCCGGCCAGGCCACGTACCCCAAGGGGTTCGAGGATTACCAGGCGGTGGCCAGCTACGATCTCGACAACTGGTTCCGCGTGCCGACCACGTTCGACGGCCAGGTGATGACGATCGAGCACACGCCGGAAACGGACAGCATCTACTACGCCTATTTCGAGCCGTACAGCTGGGAACGCCATCTGCGCCTGCTGGGCGAAGTGGCTGAGAACCCGATCGCGCGCGTGGTCGACCTCGGCAGCACGGTCGAAGGGCGCGACATGAACCTGGTCGTGATCGGCAACCCGCAGGCCGAGAAAAAGATCTGGGTCATCGCGCGCCAGCACCCGGGCGAATCGATGGCCGAGTGGTTTGTCGAAGGCATGATGGATGCGCTGCTCGACAGCACCAACCCGGTGGCGCGCACGCTGCTGCAGCAGGCCGTGTTCTACATCGTGCCGAACATGAACCCGGACGGCTCGGTGCGCGGCAACCTGCGCACGAATGCCGCCGGCGCCAACCTGAACCGTGAATGGATGAACCCGTCGCTCGAGCGCAGCCCCGAAGTATTGTGCGTGAAGCAGAAAATCGAAGAAGTCGGCATCGACATGTTCTTCGACATCCATGGCGACGAAGCGCTGCCGTACAACTTCGTGGCCGGCTGCGAAATGCTGGCCGATTTCACGGCCGAGCGGGCAATGGAGCAAACCGCCTTCATCGACCGCTACATTGCCTGTAGCCCGGACTTCCAGAAAGAGTTTGGCTACGCCGCCAGCAAGTACAACGACGAACTGCTCACGCTGGCGTCGAAGTATGTCGGCCACCATTACAAATGCCTGTCCCTGACACTGGAAATGCCGTTCAAGGACAACGCCAACCTGCCTGATGCGCACACCGGCTGGAACGGCGCACGCAGCGCGGGCCTGGGCGCCGCCATGCTGCAGCCGATCCTGCAAGCGCTGGGCTGACGCGATGGGCATCGAGATCGAACGCAAGTTCTTGCTGGCAAACGACAGCTGGCGCACGCTGGGCACAGCCACGCTGCTGCGCCAGGGCTATCTGTGCGCCGACCCGACGCGCACGGTACGCGTGCGCGTCGAGGGCGAGCAGGGCGTCCTGACCATCAAGAGCAAGAACGAAGGCGCCTCGCGCGGCGAGTGGGAGTATCCGATCCCACTAAGCGAGGCTGCCGAACTGCTCGAGCGCCTGTGCGAGCGCCCGCTGGTCGAAAAGACCCGGCGCCGCATCGAGCACGCCGGTTTTACCTGGGAAGTCGATGAATTCCTGGGCGAGAACGCGGGCCTGGTCGTGGCCGAGATCGAACTGCCGTCAGAAGACGCCGTGTTCGACAAGCCCGACTGGATCGGCCAGGAAGTCACTGGCGAAAAACGCTATTACAACTCGAGCCTGATCAAGGCGCCATATTCCACCTGGACCGATACCCCGACATGACCCATCGCGCGCGCCGCAGCGTTCTCGCACTCTCCATTGTCACCGCATTGAGCCTGGCGCTGCCGGCCACGCTGGCGCTTGCAGCCGACGCCGCTTACTTCCCGCCTGCCGGGGAGTGGACCCGCAAGGACCCCGCTGCGCTGGGGATGGATCCGGTGGCGCTGGCAGCTGCCATCGAGTTCGCACAATCGCGCGAGACCGAGCGGCCGCTCGACCTGTCGGACCAGGAAGCGATTTTTGGCACGCGCCTTGGCTCGATGCCGACCAAACGCGCTGCGACCAACGGCGTGGTGATCTACAAGGGCTATGTCGTGGCCGAGTTCGGCGACACGCGCTTTGTCGATCCGACCTACTCGGTGGCCAAGAGCATGCTGGCCACGGTGGCGGGCGTGGCGGTGCGGGTAGGGCGCCTGCAGGTCGACGAGCCGGTGGCGCAGCGCGTCACCGACGGCGGTTACGCAACGCCGCACAACGCGGCCGTGACGTGGAAACAGCATCTGCAGCAAGAGTCCGAATGGGATGGTGAGCTGTGGGGCAAGCACAGCAACTTCATCGGCAAGGCCGCCTTCGGCAAGGGTGAAAAGAAGCCGCGCGCCATCAAGGCGCCGGGCACCTTCTACGAGTACAACGACACGCGCGTGAACCGTCTGGCGCTGTCATTGCTGCGCGTGTTTGGCCAGTCGGTGCCGGATGTGTTCCAGCAGCAGGTCATGGACCCGATCGGCGCTTCGTCGAGCTGGAAATGGGTCCCGTACCACAACAGCTACGTCGAACTGAACGGCAAGCAGGTAGCCTCGGTCAGCGGCGGCACGCGCTGGGGCGGCGGCATGTGGATCGACAGCTGGGACATGGCGCGCTTCGGCTACCTGTGGCTGCGCCAGGGTAACTGGGCCGGCAAGCAGATCCTGCCGCCAGCCTACGTCACGGCGGCGCTCACGCCGAGCGCGAACGGTCCGGACTATGGCTACCTGTGGTGGCTCAATACCAAGGGCAAGAACCTGCCCGGCATGCCGGCCACGACGTTTGCCGCGCTGGGCGCGGGCAGTAACGACATTGTCGTCTCGCCCGAGCACGATCTGGTCATCGTCTGGCGCTGGCATGCGGGCAATGCCGCCGAATTCGCCACGCGTGTGGTGGGAGCGATCCGCAAGTAGACGTTTACCTGGCTGCTGGTCAGCATCAAAGCAGCACGAATTTAGTCGTAATTCAGTTGTAACTCAGTAGTAACTCAGCAGTAACCCGGCAGCCATGCGGAGGTCCTTCAACCGCATGGCTGCATCCGTCTTTTCGTACAAACACCGTTGTCCAATTGTGCGGGGCAAAAGGGGGTTTGAGTGATATTCTTTTGCCACTAATTACAATCGCGATGCGGCGACGCGTGTCCCGACTGTGATGTGAAGGTGATGATGTCATCTTCCCGTCCAGTCAAGCTCAAGCCTCCCCCCGGCATTGCCAATATCACCAGGACACAGTAATGAAAAAGAACATCGCCATCGTTGGCGCAGGCTTCTCCGGGGCAGTGATCGCCAACCAGCTGGCACAGGCCGGCTACACCGTCGACGTATTCGAGTCGCGCCCGCACGTGGCCGGCAATTGCTATTCCGAGCGTGATGCCGAGACTGGCGTCATGGTCCACGTCTACGGTCCGCACATTTTCCACACCGACAATGAGCGCGCGTGGGAATTCGTCAACCGCTTCGCCGAATTCAAGCCATACGTCAATCGCGTCAAGGCCATCACCGACGGCAAAGTGTTCACCTTGCCGATCAACCTGCTGACCATCAACCAGTTCTTCAATAAGACGATGGGCCCGGCCGAAGCGCAGGAATTCCTCGCGAACCTGGGCGACAAGACGATCGAAAACCCGACCACCTTCGAAGAGCAGGCACTGCGCTTCGTGGGCCGCGACCTGTACGAAGCGTTCTTCAAGACGTACACGATCAAGCAGTGGGGCCTGGAGCCGAGCGAACTGCCGGCGAGCATCCTCAAGCGCCTGCCAGTGCGTTTCAATTACGACGACAACTACTTCAACCACAAATACCAGGGCATGCCAGCCGAAGGCTACACGCAACTGGTGCAGAACATCATCGACACGCCGGGCGTGACGGTGCACCTGAACACCACGTTTGATCCAGCCACCAAGGGCGAGTACGAGCACGTGTTCTACAGCGGCCCGATCGACGCCTGGTTCAAGCACACCGAAGGCCGCCTGCCGTACCGCACGCTGGACTTCGAAGTCTTCCGCGCCGACGGCGACTTCCAGGGCAACGCTGTCATCAATTACTGCGACAACGAAAAGAAATACACCCGCATCACCGAGCACAAGCACTTCTCGCCGTGGGAAAAGCACGAAAAGACGATCTGCTACGCCGAGTACAGCCGTCAGTGCGAAGAAAAGGATATCCCGTACTATCCAATCCGCCAGAACCGCGAAAAAGCCATGCTCGAGCTGTACGTGAACAAGGCGCAAAACGAGCCGAACGTCACGTTCGTCGGCCGCCTCGGCACCTACCGCTACCTGGACATGGACGTCACGATCGCCGAAGCACTGGCCACATCCGACAAGTTCCTGGAAAGCGCCCGCACCAATGCGCGCATGCCAGCCTTCACCATCGATCCGATGGCGTAATGCACTAACGCAGTCGTAAAAAAAGGCCGGCCACGATTAACGTGCCGGCCTTTTTTGCATCTGTAAAAAGCTGGGGTCAGGTCTGACATTTGGACACAAACTCGACAGTAAAAGCTGGGGTCAGGTCTGACAATCGGACACGATCTCGACACTAGGCTAGTCAGAGCCAGCTTGCACCGGGCGATGCGCGTAATACGAACGAGCGCATTGGAAGTGGCAAGGGCCGAGGTCGTGTCCGAATGTCAGACCTGACCCCGGCTTTGACCGCGAAGTAACTAAAGCCGAGGTCGTGTCTGAATGTCAGACCTGACCCCGGCTTTGCCAGCTGTCGATATTAGTGGAAGTGCTCGCTGCCGGTCGGTGTGTCGTCCGGCATTTCGGCATGCACCAGTTCGCCGGTTGGGTCGGCGAAGAGGGGGGAGCCGCAATCGTCGCAGTACTCGGCGGCGTAGCGTTCGTTGATGCGCTTGATGTGGGCGATGCCGGCTTCGTTCAGGTGCGCGACGATTTCGTTCAGCGGGCTGAGCGCGTCGTGCGTGATGGCCAGTGGGCCTTCCACCGGTGTGCCGGACTCGTCTTCCTGTCCGTAGAGCGGCCAGACGATGCCATACACCACATCGGCGCTCTGGCGCATCGTGAAGGCCACGCGGTATTCGTCGATCTGGATGTCCGGTGCTTCTTCACCAAAGCCAGCGACGACAGCGCGCAGGTCGGACGGTTCCACGCCCAGCGTGTTCGTCAGGTAATGCACGGCGGCGCGGATCGAGATTGGGCGGATCAGCTTGTCGGCTTCGCGGCAGGCCACGTAATACGCTTCCGGCAGCAGCAGCTCGATGCCGCAACCGGGCATCAGGCGCGCGACGTTGGCGGTGGCTTGCGTGCGCCACTGTTCCAGGCTGCGTTCGCGCTCTTGCACGACGTGCAGCTGGTGCTGTGGCTCTTGCCAGCGGAACAGCGGGTCGCCTGCCGGCGCGACAATCGCGATCAGCATGTAGCGCGTGTCGGCCAGGAAGGGGGCGGTTTCTTCTAACTGCGGCGCCGGCTTGATTGTGCCGCCCTTGTGTGCGGCGGCGGCCAGCTTGTGCGTCAGCGCGTAGGTTTCGGCGTGGGTGCGCGGCAGCTGGTCGATCGAGTACAGGGTAGGGGCGATGGCCATCTTCGTGCCGCCTGCGAGCAGGTGGGCCGAGAAATGCGCGCCGAGCGTGGCCAGCAGGTCGGCCGGGATCGCTCCGGTGGCGATCGAGAACCGGGTCCAGGCCAGGATCGGCGCAGCGATCAAGAGCGCCTGCCAGGTGACGTCGACGCCGTCTTTCTGCTCGACCATCATGGCCGATTCGCTGACCGCTTCGACGGTGTCCATCAAAACGTCATACGAGGCCAGATCGTCCCTGAACAGGGCGTTCAGGGCGCTGTCGATGCTGTCCTGGTGATTGGTCTTGAGCAGTTTTTGCAGTTGCGTGTCGAGCTGGCGTTCCCACGCCCGTTCTTCGGCACGGCTGGCAGCTTGCATGAGGGCTTGCGAGAGGCTGACGAGGCGCTGGCTTTCTGCGGAAAGTTTGGGTGTTGAATCTTTGGAAGGACGACGCATGGGGCGAGTGAGTCTCTTGTCAGTTAGTGAATCGAATGTCAGTGGAGCGGGCCGGAGCCGGATAATGATGATAATCCCTTATCCCCGGTATTGTAGTTGATTCGGCCATATGCCATGAACAATGGGGGGCTTGGCGCACCCGGTATGCACCGATTGCACCAAGACGCTTGCCAAGTCCGCCCACACCGACCATAATGAGAACAATTCTCATTCAAACATCAGTGAGAAGAAGGAAGGAATGTTGGACCCTGCCGGCGACCGGGAAAGCGCTGGCAGATGCTCTTCACGGAGTACCACCCCCGCCGGGAGACCGGATTTGCCCCTCCTGGCTCTGCCAGGGGGGATTTTTTTGTTCGTTGCACCAACCACGATCTCAATATGATGCTGCATATCCCCGGCGTGCTGACGCCAGAACAGGTCTCGTTGATCCGCGCCCGGCTCGACCAGGCGCCGGAGTGGATCGATGGACGCGAGAGCGTTGGCGCGCAGGGCGCCCAGGTCAAGCGCAACCGCCAGCTGGGCGAGGGCACGCCGCTGGCGCTCGAGCTGGGTCAGATGATCAGCGGCGCGCTGATGGCCAATCCGCTGTTCTTCGCGGCCGTGCTGCCGCTGCGGGTGTTGGCGCCGTACTTCAATGCGTATGCGGGTGGCGAGCATTACGGGCTGCATGTGGACGGCGCGATCCGGGCCCAGCGTGGCGGCTTGCCGGCGGTACGGGCTGACGTATCGACTACAGTGTTTCTGAGCGAACCCGACGAATACGATGGCGGCGAACTGGAGGTGGTGGACCTGTATGGCACGCACGAGGTCAAGCTGGCGGCCGGAGACGCGATCGTGTACCCGTCCGGCAGCGTGCATCAGGTACGGCCCGTGACGCGTGGCGAGCGGGTGGCGTCGTTCCTGTGGACGCAGAGCATGGTCAGGGATGACGGCAAGCGGGCGATGCTGTTTGACCTGGACACGCATATCCAGGCGCTGCGGGGTGAGCATGGCGATTCAGCCACCACCGTTGGGCTGACGGCGCATTATCACAATCTGCTGAGGATGTGGGCCGAGGTGTAATCGCGCCGCAGAGACCGCGACGAACAACAAAAAGGGCTGGAACCCGCGAGGATTCCAGCCCTTTGTCGTTGGACGCAGCCCGCTTGCGCGGACCCGGCCAAAACCGCTTACGCCAGCAGCTGACGCAGCACGAACGGCAGAATACCGCCATGCTTGTAGTAGTCGACTTCGATCGGCGTATCGATACGCAGCAGCACGCGCACTTCCTGCGACTCGCCGTTTTCACGGTGGATCACGAGCGTGGCCAGCTGTTGCGGCTTGATCTCGCCTTCCAGGCCCTTCAGGTCGTACGTCTCTTTGCCGGTGATGCCCAGGCTGTCAACGCTGTCGTTGCCGATGAATTGCAGTGGCAGCACGCCCATGCCGACCAGGTTCGAGCGGTGGATGCGTTCGAACGAGCGCACGATCACGGCCTTCACGCCCAGCAGCTGGGTACCCTTGGCCGCCCAGTCACGCGACGAGCCGGTGCCGTACTCTTCGCCGCCGAAGATCATGGTCGGGGTGCCGTCGGCCACGTACTTCATGGCGGCGTCATAGATCGACATCTGTTCGCCGGTTGGCTGGAACTGCGTGATGCCGCCTTCGATTGCCGAACCGTCCGGACCGACCGGGATCATGCGGTTCTTGATCCGCACGTTGGCGAAGGTGCCGCGCATCATGATTTCGTGGTTACCGCGACGCGAGCCGTACGAGTTGAAGTCGGCTTTCAGGACATTGTGTTCCTTGAGCCACTTGCCCGCTGGGCCGTCTTCCTTGATCGAACCGGCCGGGGAGATGTGGTCGGTGGTGATCGAGTCGCCGAACACGCCCAGTGCGCGTGCACCGGTGATGCCGGTAGCGACCGCTTTCGGGGTCATCTCGAAATCAGCGAAGAACGGTGGCTCGGCGATGTAGGTCGACTCAGGCCAGTTGTAGACCTGACCTTCGGTCGTCGTGACGCGTTCCCACAGTTCGCCCGGGTTGCCCTTGACGTCGGCGTAGTTCGACTTGAACACTTCCGAATTCATCGCAAAGCGCATCAGCTCACCGATCTCTTGCGAGGTCGGCCAGATGTCGCCCAGGTACACGTCCACGCCATTGCTGTCCTGGCCGACTGGCTCGGTCATCAGGTCGCGCGTCATGTTGCCGGCGATCGCGTAAGCGACGACCAGTGGTGGCGAGGCCAGGAAGTTCGAACGGATGTTCGGGTGGATCCGCGCTTCGAAGTTACGGTTGCCCGACAGGATGGCCGAGGCGACGATGTCGTTCTGCGTGATCGCGGCGTTCAGTTCCGGGGTCAGGTCACCGGCATTGCCGATGCAGGTCGTGCAGCCGTAGGCGGTCACGCCGAAGCCCAGCTTTTCCAGGTATGGCAGCAGGCCGGCAGCGGTCAGGTAATTGGTGACCACGCGCGAGCCAGGGGCCAGCGACGACTTGATGTGCGGCGCCACGGTCAGGCCGCGCTCGACGGCTTTCTTGGCCAGCAGGCCCGCGGCCAGCAGCACGCTCGGGTTCGACGTGTTGGTGCACGACGTGATGGCGGCGATCAGGATGTCGCCGTTCTTCACGTTCACGCCATTGGTCGTCGTGTATTGCTTGTTGAGGTCGTCCGGGTTCTTGTTGAAGCCGTTCTGCGTCGTTGGCTTGCTGAACAGTTCCGTGAAGTTGTTCTTCACGTTGCCCAGTTCGATACGATCCTGTGGACGCTTCGGGCCTGCCAGCGATGGCGTGACGGTCGACAGATCCAGTTCGACGACGCGCGTGAAGTCGATTTCGCCTTCTTGCGGGATGCCGAACATGCCCTGGGCGCGGTAATAGCCTTCGAACGCAGCCAGTTCTTCTTCGGTACGGCCGGTGCCGCGGAAGTAGTCGACGGTGGCTTCGTCCACTGGGAAGAAGCCCATCGTTGCGCCGTATTCAGGCGCCATGTTGCCGATGGTTGCGCGGTCGGTGGTCGACAGCGAGCGGGTGCCGGCGCCGAAGAACTCGACGAACTTGCCGACGACTTTTTCTTTGCGCAGCAGTTCGGTGACGGTCAGCACCAGGTCGGTCGCGGTGCAGCCTTCGCGCAGCTTGCCTTTCAGGTTGACACCGAT
>Ga0308163_10001822_pt1 | contig 21445 bp, 16 predicted proteins | sample PhyTR1_FD_201037 | JGI IMG/M metagenome (GOLD analysis project Ga0308163, IMG submission 201037) | Phyllosphere microbial communities from UC Gill Tract Community Farm, Albany, California, United States - DLSLT.R1 | ecosystem: Host-associated > Plants > Phyllosphere > Unclassified | place: USA...
GGCGCGGCGCTGGTATCATCCCGGCCTGCCCCAAGCCCCGGCGTTAAAGGAAAACGATGGAAAAAGTACAGGTGTACCTGCGGTTTAACACCCGTAACGATAACGATAATCCACTGCCGTGGCGGGTATTGCTGGCCGAGGACAGCCAGGGCGGCCCACTGCGCTACACCCAGGCCTACGCGGCCGAGGTGCGTTTCGACAGCCCGGTGCAGACCTCGAGCGACGAAGTCGAGCCCGGCGTGCTCAAATGGCACATCACCTCGCTCGGCTACGTCAGCTGGCATGGCGACGTCTGCCTGGTGTCCGAGCGGCCACCGGCCTGAGCCGCCCATGGCCACCCATCCCCCCACAAGCGCCAACGTTGTCTGGCAACAGCTCGGGATCGACCGCGCCAACCGCCCGCTGAACCTGCGGCAGCGCCCCTGCATGCTGTGGTTCACCGGCCTGAGCGGCTCGGGCAAGACCACCGTCGCCGGCCTGGTCGAGCAGCGCCTGGCCGCGCTTGGGCTGCACACCTACCTGCTTGACGGCGACAATGTGCGCCATGGCCTGTGCGGCGACCTCGGCTTTAGCGACGCCGACCGCGTGGAAAACATCCGCCGCGTTGGCGAGGTCGGGCGCCTGATGGCCGACGCCGGCCTGATCGTGCTGAGCGCTTTCATCTCGCCGTTCCGCTCCGACCGGGAGCTGGTGCGCCGATTGATGCCGGACGGCGAGTTCATCGAAATCCACATGGACACCCCGCTGCACGAATGCGAGCGGCGCGACCCCAAAGGCCTGTACCGCAAGGCGCGCGCCGGCGAGATCCGCAACTTCACGGGGCTCGATTCACCTTACGAGGCGCCGCTGACGCCCGAGGTGCGGCTCGATACGCTGGCCGGCACCGCGGCCGAGTGCGCCGATCAGGTGGTGGCCTTCCTGGCCGCGCGTGGAATGCTGGCGCGGCCGGCGTGAGCGAGGCGGGCAGGCCGGCGGCGTCGTTGCCGGGCATTGAACTGCTGCGCTTCGTGTGCGCGTTCGCGGTGCTGATGTGGCACTACCAGCATTTCTCCTATGTGGGCAACCAGCCCCACCAGTTTGACCCGACACAGCAGCCGTTCTACCCGCTGCTGTCGTTCTTCTACCGCTATGGCTTGTACGGCGTGCAAGTGTTCTGGTGCATTTCCGGCTGCATCTTCGGCTGGAAATACGGCGCCGTGCTGGCGCGCCGCCAACTTGGCGCCGGGCGCTTCTTCCTGCTGCGCTTCTCCCGGCTGTATCCGCTGCACCTGGCGACCCTGCTGCTGGTGGCGGTGTTGCAGGCGCTGTACGCCTCCGGCCAGGGCCACACCTTCGTCTACCGCGACAACAGCGCCGGTGCCTTCGTGTTGCAGCTGGCGCTGGCGAGCCATTGGTTCTATCCGCTGACCGGCTTCTCGTTCAACGGGCCGATCTGGAGCGTTTCGCTGGAGGTGCTGGCCTATGCGGTGTTCTTCGCCTGGAGCCGCTACGCCGGCAGCGGCTGGCTGGCGACCGCGCTGGCGACGCTGGCGGCCGCCCTGGCGTGGCGCTACGCCGACTGGCCGCTGCTCGAGTGCCTGCTGTATTTTTATCTGGGCGTGCTGGTGGCGCTGGCGTACGCGCTGCTGGCCGGTTGGCCGGCGCCGCGTCGCAACGCGGCCGTGCTGGCGGCGGCCATCTTGCTGGCTCTGGTGCTGGCGGCGCCGTGGCGCTACGCGATCGCCTCAGCCAGCACCCTGTTGCTGGCCACGCCGTTGGCGGTCGGCCTGTCGCTGGCGCTGCGCCCGGTCCAGCCCGTGGCCCGCGCGCTGGCCGCACTGGGCAACCTGACCTATGCCAGCTATCTGCTGCATTTCCCGCTGCAACTGGGTATCGCGCTGGCCTGCGGCGCGCTCGGCGTTGCCGTGCCTTGGCGCTCGCCGTGGCTATGGCTGTTTTTCATCGGCGCCACGTTCGTGCTGGCGCACCTGTGTCACCGGAGATTCGAAATGCCGCTGCAGCGGCGCCTGCGCCGACCCATCAGCCCTGGGCCAGTTTCTGCAGCGCCTCGGGCTTGATGATGATCAAGCGGTGCGTGCCTTTTTTGATGATGCCCTGTTGAACCAGCGTCAGCAGCGTGCGGGTCACCGTCTCGCGGCTGGTATTGATCATGTTGGCGATGTCCTGGTGGGTTGGCAGGTTTTCCACCACCGGGGTGTCGTCGTCGGGCTTGGTTTCCTTGAGCAGGTCGAGGAAGGTGTAGATGCGCTTGGACGTGTTGTGGATGCTCAGCAGCGCGCGGAATTCCGAATCGCGCTGCACCTTTTCGGCCAGGAAGCGCAGCATCTGGTTGGCCACCGACGGCGAGTGCGAGAACAGGTGCAGCGCCGTGGCGCGCGGCAGCAGCGCCACCAGTACCGGGCTCAGCGCCACAACCGAGGCCGAGCGCATCGAACCGTTGATGACGGCGATCTCGCCGAAGAAGTCGCCCGGCGCCAGCATCCGCAGGCCGATCGCGCGGCCGTCCTCGGTCACGTCGATCACCTGCAACTGGCCCGACAGCAAAAACAGCAGGCTGTCGCCGGTGGCGCCCTTTTGCAGCACGACGTCGCGCTTGTTGTACTGCTTGATGCGGATGTCGGCGCGCACGCGCAGCATGTCCTGTTCGTTCAGATCGGCCAGCAGCGGGATCTTGCGCAGGTGGATCTGCAGGTTCACCTGCTGGTTCGGATCGTTCGGATCGCTCGGCTCGGCCACCGGCGACACCGTCGTGATGTTGCTCGACCCGGCGGGCGGCGTCGTGTCGTCGGCCTGCGCGGGCAGGTCGGTGGGAGCGTCGGGAGCGGATTTACCAGAGGTCATGCGGTCTTTCAAAGCAAAATGGAGGACATCACCGGCAGCGCGCAGACAGCGGCAACAGCGATGCCGGCCGCGTTGGCGGCCAGGTCACGCCAGCAGAAACCGCGCCCGGGCACCAGGTTTTGCAACAGCTCGATCGCCGCGCCGGCCAGCAGCAGGCCCAGCAGCCAGCAGGCCCACTGGCCCCAGCTCGCCACCATCGGCAGCGCCAGCAGGGTCAGCGCGGCGTAGGCGCCAAAATGCAACAGTTTATCGTTTGGCAACGGTGGCAGCCAACCGGCAGGCAGCAGGCAGCCGAGCGACACGGCGGCCAGCGCCGCCCCAAACACGATCAATTCCCAGGCCATTCGGTGATGTCTTTACACAAATACGGCGGCGCCGTTAAAAATTATCCCAGCGCCAAGTCAGCTGTACGGTCCGGCTATTATATTGAAACAGCGATATATTTTCCTGATTTCGTACGGCCCGCCATTCCAGTATCAGGCTTTGGCGCGCGCCCACGGCCATGGTGACGCCGGCGCTGAGCTGGCGGGTGTTCTGGCGCCGCACCAAGTCGATCACGTGCGGCGAGAAGAACTCGCTGCCGCGCCACGCCTGCTGGGTCCAGCCGAGCTGCCCGCTGTAGCGGTCGTTGAAGGTGTTGTAAAGCAGCATCGTTCCGTACCAGCCGTCGCGGTTGCCGCCCGGGCGCTGGTTCTGGCCGCGGTCGGTCATCAGCCCGGCGCTGCTGTAAGCATGCAGGCCGCGATGGTGGTAGGCCAGCGCGCTGCCCAGCTCGAGCGTGTTGCCGTCGTAGTTGGGGCGGGTCGGGTAGGTCACGTGGCTCAGGCCGGCAGTGAGCGACCAGTCCAGCCGTTCGGACAGCACCAGCGGCGGTGTCGCGCGCAGCTGCAGCTGCTCCTGGCGCTGGTAATAGTGGCCGTCGAGCCGCATCGCGCTCAGCGCCGCCGTCGCGCGGCCGCGCCAGCGCCCCAGCGTCCACTGTTGCTCCAATCCCAACAGCAGCGATTCGGTGTCCTGGCTATGGACGTCGTCGTGGCGGCGCGTGCGCACCTGGGCGAAGCCGAGCAGGCCCTTATCGTTGAGGTTGCGGCTGTAGTCGGCCGTGGCCAGCACGAACTGGTCGGGCTTGGGCAGGAACTCGGACGTGAGCGTCCACTCGGTGTAGTTATCGCCGCTGCCGGTGCTGAAGAACGGGTTGCTGGCGCCCTGGTTGACGTTGTTGTCGTAGCCGCGCGCGACCGAGAACGAAAACCGTTCCTGCTTGCCGGTCACGGGGATGCAGCCGCTGTCGCGATAGCGGGCGATAACCTCGACGATGCCCGGCGGCGGCGCGAAGCGCTGCTCGATCTCGCCGAACAGGCGCTCCGCCTCGACGCCATGCCCCAGTTCGCACTGGCTGATGGCCAGGTCGAGCCAGGCGCCGGCGTGCTGCGGCTCCTTTTCAAGGAAGCGCATCAGCAGGTCGGTGGCCTGATCGGCGCGGCCCTCGGCCAGCGCCCGCATCGCTTGCAGGTACAGCTCCTCCTGCACCGCCGACGGCGGGGGCGGCTCGTCGTCGGCCGCGCGCGCCGACGGCGCCGCCAGTGCGCCGGCCAACAGCGCTGCCAGCAGGGCCGACGACAGCTTGGACGACAGCTTCGGCCGGGGCGCCGGCATGCCCGGGGTCAGCGGCGCGCGCACGCGCAGGCGCCTCATGCGCTCGCCTCCAGTGTGTACAGTTCGGCGGTCTTTTCCTTGCCGCGCAGGCGTTGCATGCCCAGCGACACAAAGCGGTGCCGTGTCGACAGCGCAACCGTGCCGGCGCCGATGATGACGTCGTGCGGGAAGTCGCGCGCCGCCTGTTCCAGCCGCGAAGCGGTGTTGACGCTGTCGCCGACGGCGGTGTAAATGCTGCGGAACGCGGTGCCGTAGTCGCCCGCCATGGCCAGGCCGCTCTCGATGCCGATGCGCACGCGCAGCGGCGCCTTGCCCTCGAGCACTCGCGCGGCGCTCATGTGGCGCACCTCGCGCAGGATCAGCTCGGCGGCGTCGAGCGCCAGGTCGGCGTGGTCGGCGATCGGCAGCGGCGCGCCCCAGAAGGCGACCAGGCCGTCGCCGGTGTATTTGTCCAGGGTGCCATGCTTTTCCAGCACCGGGCGCGTCAGGCAGTCGAGGAAGTCGGTGGTCAGCTTGGCGGCCTGTTCAACCGGCAGCGCCTCGACATGGGTGGTGTAGCCTTCCATGTCCGCGATCAAGGTGGTGACCTGGCGCTGCTTGGGCGTGAGCGGGTCCTTGAGGTCGCTGCGCAACAGTTCATCGACCACCTCGCGCGCCACGTACTGGCGCAGCGTGCCGAGCAACTGGCGCGATTTGCGCTGGGCCAACTGCCAGTGGAAGGGTACGGCCACGGCCAGCAGGAACAGGTTCGACAGCAGAGGCCCGGCCGGGTTGAACAGCGGGTCGTGCGGGCTGACAGCGTAAGCCAGCCCGACCCACAGCACCGAGCCAATGGTCAGCAGCAGCACGTTGACTGCCGCCGAGCGGCGCGCCAGCGTGCGGCTGATGAGCAACACGGTGGCCGCGCAAAACAGCACGGCGATCCAGCGTCCCGGCCACGGCGCCGGCGCGTTGCCGGCCTGGCGTGTCAGCAGCGCGTCAAGCACGGCGGCGTGCACCAGCAAGCCGGCGGTCGAGGCGCCCAGCGGCGTGGCAAGGCGGTCGCCAATGCTCAACGCGGACGAGCCGATCAGCACCAAGCGGCCGGCCACCTGGTCGGCCGGCAGGCGCTGATCGAGCACCTCGGCGGCGCTGGCGGCGCGGTAGGCGCTCCAGTCGCGTTGATAGGGAACGCGCATGGCGCCACCGGGCACGGCTGGCGCGGCGCCGCCGGCGCAGCAATCAAATAGCGCGCGCGCCAGCGTCGGATAGTCTCGGTTGTTGTAGCGCGCATACATTGGCACCCAGCGCAACGTGCCGTCCGGGTCGGGGGCGACGCCGATATTGCCGGCGTGCGCGGCGCGCGCCAGTCCGGCGTGGTTGCCGAGGTAGCCGTACGCCGGCACGGCGGCGGCATCGGCGCGGGCCGGCACGCCGCCGACCAGCTTGCCGCCTTGCAGCGGGTGCGGCTGGACGGCGAAATCGAACAGTTGCGCCAGAACCAGTGGGCCGTGTTGCGCCAGCATCGCCAGGCGGGCGTCGCCGTCGGCGTCGGCCGGTTTTTCCTGCAAAATGTCGAATGCGATTCCCTTGGCGCCGGCAGCCAGCAGGTTCTCGGCCAGGTCGGCCAATCGCGTGCGCGGCCATGGCCACGGGTACTTCGCCAGGCTGGTCTCGTCGATGTCCACCACCAGAATGCGCTCCTCCGGCGTCTCCACCGCTTGCATGCGGATGAAGTGGTCGCGCAGCCACTCGTCGGCCACCCGGGCCCCGCCAGGCGCCGCCCACTGCGACCACGCGGTCAGCAGTATCGCGGCGGCGGCGATGGCGGTTCTGAGCAGTGGAGCGGAGGAGGTTAAGGCGCGCAAGATCGACTTCATGTCAGCGCTTCGGGGGACGGCACGCAAGCATTGCGTTGCCATCGCGGGCGCGAGTGGAAAATAGTCGACCAGTATAACGCTTTGTCTGGGGCAATACTATGCTTGCAGAAATATTTATTTGATAATCTTTATCTTCTTGCATCGTCTGCCCAAATTGTATCCAATTGAAATAATGTGACGCCAATCACATACTTTAACCCTGAATCGAGGACAATGCTACCTGAGGAGGAGTTTAATATGTTGCGTCATTTCTTAGTCTTGCTGGTTGCCAGCGCCAGTCTGTGTGGCTGGTCGACTGCCGCCGCCGGCGAGGCCGGAAAAGTTGTGTTCGTCACCGGGCAGGTGCAGTTGGCCTCGCGCGCGGCGACGCTCGACGCGGCAGTGCAGGAGGGCGACGAACTCGCCACCGGCGCCGACGGCTATATATATGTGAAGACCGTCGATAACGGTTTTCTGATCCTGCGCCCCAACACCCGGGCACGCATCATTACCTACCAGATCGACGTCGCCAAGCCAGCCAACACGCGCGTCAAGCTCGAGTTGCTCAGCGGCGTTGCGCGTAGCATTTCTGGTACAGCGGTCAAGCAGGCGCGCCAGAATTTCCGTTTCAACACGCCGGTGGCCGCCATTGGCGTTCGCGGCACCGACTTCATCGTCTTCACCGACCAGCAGACCTCGCGCGTAGCGGTGGTCTCGGGCGGCGTTGTCGTCAGCGGCTTTGCCGGCGGTTGTGGTCCCGAGGGCGGTGGCCCGTGCGAAGGCAATTTGAGCCGTGAACTGTTCGCCGGCCAGGCCAACGTGCTGTTGCAGGTGCAGCGCGGCCAGAAAGCGCCGCAACTGTTGCACGGCCAGAGCGTCGCACCCGAGGCCGCGCCTGCACGCAGCGACGAGCCGGTTGGCAAGACGGCCGCCGTGAGCCCGGCGCCGGCACAGCAATTGAACCTGGACGCCAACAAGGAAACCGCACTGATCAACGTTGGCAAGACCGTGACGGCCAACAACGGCGGTGACAAGGGCAATGTGACGCCGGAGCCGTCCGTGATCGTTGAACCGAGCCTTCCGGTGGGGCCGGCCACGCCGCCGTTGCCCGCGGCTGTCAGCGCGCCGGAATTGCAGTGGGGCAGGTGGCAGCAGGTCGCCGCGCTGGCAAGCGATACTGCCGCGCTTGATAAGCTTTCCGACGGCACCTACGAGAATGGCTATGCGGTCGGATCTTATGTCATCGGACGTGTAAAGAATTCGGAACTGGTAATGCCCAATGATGGCAAGGCGTCGTTTGTTCTCGACGGCAGCGCCGCTTCTTTACAGGAAACCGGTAAAGCGCCGGTTGCAGCCGCGATCAAGGATGCGCATTTGGATGTCGACTTCGGTACGCGTAAATTTGCGACCGGGTTGACCGTCTACACGGAAACAGCTTCGCTGAAAATGAATTCCGCCGGGAGTATCAGTTCGAAAGGCGTGTTGAACAGCGATTACTCGTCCGACGCGACCATCAAGGGTTATCTGGGTGGCAGCCGGGCGGAGCAGGCTGGCTACGTATTTAAAAGTCTCAATAGCTCGCAATATACGGCCGAGGGCGCGACCAGCTGGAAGCGATAACCGCAGTTAATTGAATAAATCGTTTATTTGAATGTGCCGCTTTATGCGGCACATTGCATTTGTAGTGCAGAGATTAACAACCGATGTCGTTTTGTATAGTGCCTTGCGGAGCACTCTGCTCAAGCCCGGAGATTGAAGAGTTTATTGCGTGTTTTAAGTCACAAACCGAGTCCGCTCGGACTGCCTTTTAATTAAGCAGTCGGCGGCGATTTAGGCTGACTTATCAAAGTTTTATCGCTGCCGACGATAAAAAAACACAAAAACTTACAAATAAATAGAAAATTGCCGTGCATTTGTGATGGCCGTCACAACACTGGCTGACCCGTGTGGCAATATACTCCCTGTTCTGCAAAAAAGGTCCATGCGCATACAGCGCTGTGTGCCAGGCATGCAGAAAACCCGGTTTAAACCACGTTCACTAAAGGATACACATCATGGCCGTACCAGCAGATTACACCGCAGTAGCAGAACAACTGTACATCGCTTACTTTGGTCGCCCAGCAGACCGCGCAGGTCTGGCTAACATGACCACCAACCTGGCAAATGGCGGCGCACCTACCGACATCGCTGCTTTCGCTGCTGCCTACAAAACCAACGCAACCGTCAAGGGCGTTCTGGACAACTTCGGCACCAGCACCGAATCGACCACCCTGTACACCGGTACCGATGCTCAGTTCATCGTAGCGATCTACCAGAACGTTCTGAACCGTGACCCACTGGTCGCCGGCCTGGAATTCTGGACCGCCGCTCTGGCAAACAAAGAAATGACCCGCGCTGAAGCCGCTGTTCAAATCATGTCGGCAGCCACTGGCGTTCCAGCTGACAAACTGACCGTCGACAACAAGACCACTGTTGCCACCAACTTCACCGCCGCTATCGACACCGCCGCTGAAATCATTGGTTACTCGGGCAAAGTTGCTGCACAAACCGCACGCGACATGCTGCACACGGTTGACGGCACCACCAACCCTATCGCCTTCAACGCCACCATCAACTCGACCCTGGCCACGATCGCTAACAACAACAACCCAGGCGCAACTACCTCCCTGACCAACAACGTTGACACCTTGGTTGGCGGCGCCGGCAACGACACCTTCACCGCTGGTGCTACCGTCTTCCTGGACCAGACCGGTGCTGCTGTTGTTGTTGATTCGCTGCAAACCGTTGACAGCATCAACGGCGGCGCAGGCAATGACACTCTGGTTGCTACCATCGCGAAAGGTGGCGCTATCATCACCCCATCGCTGACCAGCGTTGAAACCGTACAAGCCACCTTCAATGCCGTTGGCACCCTGAGCCTGGCTAATGCTACCGGCGTGAACACCGTTATCGTCAACGGCGGCACCGCTGCTTCGTTGATCACTGGCGTTGGCGCCGTTGCAGACCTGCGCGTTGCTAATGTTGCTTCGGCAGCTGTTAAATTCGATGGTTCGACCGCCACCACCTTGGGCCTGACCACCACCAAAGTCGGCACGGCCGATACGCAAGTTGTGATCGATCTGGGTGCCACCACCGCATCGAAAGCGACCACGCTGAACCTGACCACCGACACTTCGAATGTTGAAGTTATCGACACCGTCGGCGCCAATGTCGCTACCTCGGTATCGATCGCTGCTGCCGGCAAAAACACCGTCAAACTGAGCGATGGCCTGAACGCTGCAACGCTGGCCGTGACTGGCGCCGGTTCGGTTGACGTTTCGTCGGTCAACCTGGTTAAAGTTGCCACCCTGACCGTCGGCGACGGCGGCGTGACCTTCGCCAACGGCACCTCCACCGCTGATACCTTCACCGCTACCACCGGTGCTGGCGTTGACAAACTGACCATCGGCGGCGCAAACGTTGCTTCCGTAAACACTGGCGCTGGCAATGACGTTGTGACCGTTACTACCGGCCTGGTCGCGACCGCTAACATCAACCTGGGCGCTGGCGATGACACCATCAACTTCAGCGCAGCACCACTGGCTGGCGCAACTGTCACCGGCGGCGCGGGTAAAGACACGCTGGGTCTGTCGGTTAACAACTACAACGCAGTAGCTTTGTATGGTGCTGCTGACCTGGCCAAGATCACCGGCTTCGAAATCCTGAGCGTGACCGACACCGCGATCGCTGATGCGACCACTGTGGACCTGTCGAAAATTGCTGGCCTGACCGGCTTCCAATCGATGGGTGTTGCCACCGGCAAAGCCGCTTCGGTTATCGGTGTTGGCGCTGCTTCGGACATTATCCTGAAAGGCGATCTCAGCGCTACGGGCAACAATGGTGCTCTGACGGTGTCGTTGAAAGACGCAACCGGCACCGCTGACGTTCTGAACCTGACCATCGACCACAAGATCACGCAGGACGCCGATGATACTGTCGACATTTCCGCTGCCACCGTGACCACTACGATCGCTGGCGTTGAGACCATTAACGTGAAGAGCACCGGCACGCTGAGCATGGATGTTCCTGCGGCCGCGAAGACCGACGTTGCTTCGAACACTCTGACTCTGATCGACACCGCTCTGGTAAACCTGAATGTGACGGGCGACCAAGCCTTCAGCTTCACCTCGGCCGCTGGCAGCACCAAGCTGGCCTCGATCGATGCTACGGCTAACACTGCCGGTGTAACCATCGACGTGCACAATGCAGCTGCCGACGCTTCGGTGATCACGATCAAAGGTTCGCTGACCGCCGCTAATATCATCACTGGTTCGGTTAACGCTGACACCATCACTGGTGGTGCAAAAGGTGACGTCATCACCGGCGGCGTTGGTGCTGACCTGCTGAACGGTGGCGCTGGTAACGATACGTTCAAGTATGTGACCGCTGGCGATTCGACCCTGGCCAAGATGGACATCATCACTGGTTTCTCGGCTAACACCGTGACCAATGCTGTAGCTGCTGTTGGGGCAACTCCTGCAGTGCCTGCTACTGCTGCTGGCCTTGACGCAACCAAATGGACCGGTGACGTCATCGACCTGAAGGCAGCAGCTTTGGCTGGCGGCAAAACTGGTGTTGTGGTTGGTGTGTACACCAGTTCGGCTGATGCGCAGATCTTCCTGCAAAACAACACCGGTGGTGACCATATCGGCGTCGCGCTGGATTCGGTTACCAGCAAGCTGTACATCGACTTGGATGCAAACGGTACCGTTGACTCGGTAATCCAGCTGACCGGCGTGACCACGCTGACCAACGCTGCGTTCGTAGCCTAAAGTAAGCCCGGACGGCGGCTCGCCGCCGTCCTTTTCGAGGGCAAAACATCGCCATCGAGATCCAAAAACCGCCGTTGCAAAACGGCGGTTTTTTTTCCATTACGAAAATTTAATGTGATCCACATCACATATTTCGCGACTTCTAGGCGATAATGTGTGTTCCCGGCAAATGCGTGCGCGTTCGCTGCCACCGTATTCCTCTCGCATTGTGATGTACCTCATGAAAAATCCGATGAAACCGAAGAACGAGATCCAGCAGGTTCTCAACAAGTTCAAGGGTGCTTTCCTTACCGTAGGCGCCTTCAGCGCTGTGACCAACTTGCTGATGCTGGTGCCGTCTATCTATATGTTGCAGGTCTACGACCGCGTGCTGCCTAGCCGTAACGAGACCACGCTGCTGATGCTGACCCTGATGATGCTGGGCGCCTACCTTCTGATGAGCTTGCTCGAACTGACCCGCAGCTTTGTGCTCGTGCGCGTCGGCGCCAAGTTCGATATGGAGATGAACAAGCGCGTCTACACCGCCGCGTTCGAACAAAACCTGAAGAAGGGCGGAGGCAACGCCGGCCAGGCGCTGATGGACTTGACCAACATTCGTCAATTCCTTACCGGCAACGCGCTGTTCGCCTTCTTCGACGCCCCGTGGTTCCCTATTTATTTGCTGGTGATCTTCCTGTTCGAACCGTCGCTGGGCGTGTTCGCGCTGTGCGGCACGATCGTGCTGGTGGTGCTGGCCTACGTCAACGAGCGCGTCTCGCACAAGCCGCTGGCCGATGCGAACACGACCGCGATCGCTTCGACCAACCTGGCCACCAACAACCTGCGCAACGCCGAGGTCATCGAATCGATGGGCATGCTGCCTAACCTGATGGGTCGCTGGCTCAAGCTGCACGGCAGCTTCCTGCGCCTTCAGGCCGAGGCCAGCGAAAAAGCCGGCAAAGTCGCTGCGGTGACCAAGTTCGTTCAGGTCTCGCTGCAATCGCTGGTGCTTGGCTACGGCGCGCTGTTGGCGGTCGAAGGCAAGATTACCCCGGGCATGATGATCGCCGCCTCGATTCTTGTCGGCCGCGCCTTGCAGCCGGTGCAGCAGGTGATCGGCGTGTGGAAAACCTACAGCGGCACCCGCAGCGCTTACGAGCGCCTGACCAAACTACTGGAAGACAATCCTGCTCGCTCGGCCGGCATGCCGCTGCCAAAACCGATCGGCGCTATCTCGGTCGAGAACGTCACTGCCGCGCCACCGGGCGTGACGGTGCCGGTGTTGCGTGGCCTGTCGTTCAGCATCGCCGCCGGCGACGTGCTCGGCGTGGTCGGGCCTAGCGGCTCGGGTAAGTCGACCCTGGCGCGCCTGCTGGTGGGCATCTGGCCGGCGGCGATCGGCAAAGTGCGCCTGGATGGCGCCGACATCTTCCAATGGAACAAAGCCGAACTCGGTCCCCATATCGGCTATCTGCCGCAGGATATCGAGTTGTTCGGCGGTAGCGTGAGCGAGAACATCGCCCGCTTCGGCGAAATCGACGCCGACAAAGTGGTACTGGCAGCCAAACGCGCCGGCGTCCACGAGATGGTGTTGCAACTGCCGAAAGGCTATGACACCGTGCTCGGCGACGGCGGGCTGGGCTTGTCCGGCGGCCAGCGCCAACGTCTCGGCCTGGCGCGCACGCTGTACGGCGACCCGTCGCTGATCGTGCTCGACGAGCCGAACTCCAACCTCGACGACGCCGGCGAGCAGGCGTTGGTGCAGGCCATCGGCGATCTGCGCCAGCGCGGCAAGACCATCGTGCTGATCACGCACCGAACCAATATCATCGGCGCCACGTCCAAGTTGCTGGTGGTGCGCGACGGTCAGGCGGCGCTGTACGGTCCGACCAACGACGTGTTGGCCGCGATTAACGAATCGAATCAAAAAGCGCTGCAGGCACAACAGGCCCAGCAGCAAGCACGGGCCCAGCAAGCCGCCCAGGCGGCCGGGCAGCCGCAGCCGCCGCAGCAGCCGGCCGGCACCGTGCCCGCGAATACGGAACAGGAATAATCATGCAAAAATTGCTGACTAACGATAGCACCCCGGCAGATGTCATCTCGCACGACGTCACGCCGCTGGAAGTACAAACCGACGCCAGCGGCTACGCGCGTTTCGGCTGGGCACTGATTCTGGTGGGCGTGGGCGGCTTCGGCCTGTGGGCCTCGCTCGCGCCGCTCGACAAGGGCGTGCCGATGCCGGCCTTCGTGGCCAAGGAAAGCAACCGCCAGTCGGTGCAGCACCTGGGCGGCGGCACCATCAAGGAAATCCTGGCGCGCGACGGCGACGTCGTCAAAAAAGGGCAGGTGCTGGTGCGCATGAACAACGTGCTCGTCAGCAGCCAAGCCGAGACCACGCGCGCGCAGTACATCACCAGCCGCCTCCAGGAGGCGCGCCTGTTGGCCGAGCGCGACGGCAAGTCGGCGCTGGTCTTCCCGGCGGCGCTGGAACCGTATAAAACCGATTCGCGCGTGGTCGAGGGTTTCGCGCTGCAAAACCAGTTGCTCAACTCGCGCCGCGCATCGCTGCAAAGCGAACTGTCGGCCGTCGACGAGAATATCGCCGGCCTCAAGGTGCAGAGCAAGGGCATCGAGGAGTCGCGCGACAGCAAGAAGGTGCAGATCGACATTTTGAAGGAACAGCTGACGAACCTGCGCGACCTGTCGAAGGAAGGTTATGTCGCCCGTTCGCGCCTGCTCGACCTGGAGCGTACCTATGCCCAGCTTAACGGTGAGATTTCGCAGGACATCGGCAACATCGGCCGCACCCAGCGCCAGGTCACGGAGCTGACCCTGCGCCGCCTGCAGCGCACCCAGGATTACCAGAAGGAAGTGCGCAGCCAGCTGGCCGATACCCAGCGCGAGGCCGAAGCCCTGGAGAGCCGCATCTCCGGCCAGGACTACGACCTGGCCAACGCCGACGTCAAGGCGCCGGTCGATGGCACCGTGGTCGGCCTGGCCGTGTTCACGCCCGGCGGCGTGGTCGGACCCGGCGCCAAGATGATGGACCTGGTGCCGACCGACGACCCGCTGGTGGTCGAGGGCCAGTTGCCGGTCAACCTGATCGACCGCGTGCACACCGGCATGCCGGTCGAGTTGATGTTCTCGGCCTTCAATGCCAACCGCACGCCGCACATTCCCGGCGTGGTCAGCCAGGTGTCGGCCGACCGCACGGTCGACGAGCGCACCGGCGCCGCCACCTACAAGGTGCGCGCCCGCGTCACGCCGGAAGGGCTGAAGATCATCGCGGCCAAGAAGCTGGTGATACAGTCCGGTATGCCGGTCGAGATGTTCGTCAAGACGGGCGAGCGCACGCTGATGAGCTATCTGCTCAAGCCGATCTACGACCGCGCCAAAACCTCGATGTCGGAGGATTGAGCATGATGTTTCCAAGTCAGTTCAAGCGGCGCGCGCTGGCGCTGGCGGCGATGTCGGCGGCCATGCTCGGCGCCGGCAACGCCGGGGCGATGACGTTAATGCAGGCCTTCCAGTCGGCCCTGTCGAACGATCCGACCTACCAGCAGGCGGTGCAGGATGCCGAGGCCGGCAAGGAATACGGCATCATCGGCCGCGCCGGTCTGCTGCCGCAGGTCCAGGGCAGCTACTCGGCCAGCCGCAACAAGGTCGATCTGGAGGCGCCCAGCTTCACAGGCAAGTTGCAGACCACGCACCCGGAATACATCAGCCGCTCGGCCGCCGTCACGCTGCGCCAGACGCTGTTCAATATGGACGCGTGGGCGCGCTACAAACAGGGCAAGGCCCAGGTCGGCTACAGCGAGGAAAACTTCGCCGGGCGCGCCCAGGAATTGATCGTGCGGGTGGTTGGCGCTTATGTCGATGCGCTGTTCGCCAGCGAGCAGGTGCGCATCGCTACCGCCCAGCGTGACATGTACGCCGAGCAGAAAGCGGTCAACGACCTGCTGTTCGCCAAGGGCGAGGGCACCAAGACCGACATGCTCGAGACCCAGTCGCGGCTGGACCTGGCCGAGGCCCAGTTGCTTGAGGCGGTCGACAACCAGCAAACCCAGATCGCCACGCTGTCGACCATCGTCGGCCAGGACGTGGCCTCGCTCGACACGCTCGCGCCCGAGTTCCGCATTGCGCCGTCGCTCGAGGGCGGCTACGAGGCCTGGCGCAAGCTGGCGCTGGAGGAAAACCCCGACCTGCGCGCGCAACAGTTCGCCATCGAGGCGGCACGCCAGGAGGTGACCAAGAGCCGCGCCGGCCACATGCCGCGCCTGGATTTTGTGGCCAGCTACAACAAGGCCGATTCGGAAACCATCAACACCTACAACCAGAACACCGTCAACCGTTCGATCGGCATCCAGCTGACGGTGCCGCTGTACGCAGGCGGCGCCATCAGCGCCACGTCGCGCCAGTCGGTGGCTGGCCTGGAAAAGGCGAAGGCCGAACTGCAGGTGCGAACCGACCGCATCCTGATCGAACTACGCAAGCAGCACGCGGCGGTCGTCAGCAGCGTGGCCCGTATCCGCGCGCTGGAGAAGGCGGTCGCTTCGGGCGAGTTGCTGATCAAGGCCACCGAGCAAAGCATCAAAGGCGGCGTGCGCATCAACCTCGACTTGCTCAACGCGCGCCAGCAGCTCTACACCAGCATGCGCGACCTGACGCAGGCCCGCTACACCTATCTGGTGGCACGGCTGAAACTGCGGGTGGCGGCCGGCGTGGCCGGACCGGAGGACGTGCAGGAGGTATCGGCTTACTTCCGGTGACCCAATAATGGCGGCCTCGGCCGCCATTTTTTTGTCTGTACCGGCTTGCGCAACAATCCATGTTGTCGGTCTTGCTAAAACAATGTCATACTTTCGGCGGTAATTTACATTCAACCGCAAGGAGGATAGATGGACTGGACCGCTGGATACGCCTCGGATATCGAGTACACCGCAGGTTTTTATGCAGAGCAGGGGCCCGGCTACCTGAATCTGGTGTGCGCGCTGAATGGTTATGAACCGCCTTCATTGTCGGGCAAGTTCACCTATTTCGAGCTGGGCTTCGGCCGCGGCCTGACCGCCAATGTGCTGGCCGCGAGCAATCCTAACGGTCGTTTCTATGCCGCCGACTTCAATCCGGCGCACGTTGCCGGCGCCGAAGCGCTGGCCGCCGCCGCGCAGGTGACCAATCTGACCTTGCTCGAAAACAGCTTCGAGGAGCTGGCGCGGGGCGACGTGGACCTGCCCAAATTTGACTACATCACCTTGCACGGCATCTACACCTGGGTGACGGCGGAAAATCGCGCGCACATCGTCGCCTTCATCAACCGCTACCTCAAACCCGGCGGCGCAGTCTATACCAGTTATAACGCCATGCCGGGCTGGGCCGGCGCGCAGCCGTTGCAGCGCCTGCTGGTGGAATACGGTGACGCCTTTCCCAACCGCAGCAACGCCGAGATGGACGGCGCGGCCGCTTTCGTCGAGCGGCTGGCCGGCGCCTCGTCCGGCTACATCAACGCCCACCCGTCGCTGCAGCCACGGCTCGAGATGTTGAAGACGGGCAGCCGCAACTATCTGGTGCACGAGTACATGCACAAGCATTGGCAGCCGCTCTACCACGCTGACGTGGCGCGCGACTTCGCCGATGCCAAGTTGGAATTCGCCGGCTCGGCCGTGCTGCCCATGGCCTATCCGGCGCTGTATCTCACGCCGGAGCGCAAGGCCGTGATGGAGACCTTCCCCGACACCGTCATGCAGGAAACGCTCAAGGATTACATCCTTAACACGGGCTTCCGCAAGGATGTCTTCGTGCGCGGGTTGCGCAAGATGAGCCCGGTGCGCCAGGCGGAGGTGTTGTCGCAGGTCGGCGTGGCGCTGACGGTGCCGCGCGGCGCGGTAACCCTGGAGTTGAAGACCTCGGTGGGTACCTTCAACGGTATGTCCGAGCTGTACGGCGCGGTGTGTGACGCGCTGGCGGTGCGTCCGCACTCGCTCGGCGAGCTGGTCTCGTTGCCGCATGTGAAGGGGCATGGCATCGTCGGCGTCATGCAGGTGGCCGTGTTGCTCAGCGCCAGCGGCCAGGCGGTCGCCTATCTGCATGGCGGCAGCAAGTCCGATGCCACCATCACGCAGAAAATGAACGCGGCGCTGGTCCAGCAGATGCGCTATAGCGACGAGTTCCAGGTGCTGTCCTCGCCAGTGGTGGGCAGCGGCATCGCCGCCAACCTGTTCGAGCGCTGTGTCTACAGCGTGCTGTCGCAAAAGAAGGGCACCGTCTATCTGGACGCGCTGACGCGGCAGGTCTGGGAGAAACTCAGCGCGATTGGCCGGCGCATGACCAGGGACGGCGTTGCGTTGGAGGGGGACGAGGACAACATGGCGGAACTGCGTCCGCGCATCGAAGAGATCGTGCGCGACAAGGTGCCGGTGTGGCAGCAGTTGAAAGTGCTGTAGGCGGCCTGCGGGCAGGCCGCAGCCGTTAGCGCGTGTTGTGGGCGCCGGCGGCAGCGCCGCCCCGGCTGCGGGCGGCCACCGGCGTCAGGCCGCCGCCTTCTTGCCGTAGCAATGCGGGCACGACACCTCATACACATATTCGGGCGACAGCTGCTGGCGTGGCGTGACCACGGCGCGGCAGACGAAGCACTGCACCGTCTCGGTCGGCTCCAGTTTTGGGTTGAGCGCGGTACGGTAGTCGAACACGAAGCAGTCGCCCGTGTAGTGGTCGCCGCCGACTTCCTCGAAGTACTTGAGGATGCCGCCTTCGAGCTGGTAGACGCTGTCGTAGCCGATGTTCTGCATGTGGATCGCAGCTTTTTCGCAGCGGATGCCGCCGGTGCAGAAGGTCACCACGGTCTTGCCGTCGAAGTCGGGCTTGTGGGCGGCGATCACTTCCGGGAACTCGGTGAACTTGGCGATGCGGTAGTCGACCGTGTTGTTGAAAGTGCCGACGTCGACCTCGAAATCGTTGCGGGTATCGACCATGACCACCGGCTTGCCGTTGTCGTCGACACCGGTGTCGAGCCAGCGCTTGAGCGTCCTGGCGTCGACGAACGGCGCGCGGCCTTCCTCGGGCTTGATCAGCGGCATGCGCATGGTGATGATTTCTTTTTTGATCTTGACCAGCATGCGCTTGTGCGACTGCTCGACCGAATAGCTTTCCTTCACTTCCAGATCGGCAAAGCGGGCGTCGCTGCGCACCCAGGCCAGGTACTCGTCGATGTGCGAGCGCGGGCCGGACAGGAACATGTTGATGCCCTCGGGCGTCAGCAGGATGGTGCCCTTGAGGCCGAGCCGCTGGCAGATGTCCTGGTACAGCGGCCGCATCTCTTCGGTGTTGTCGAAGGTGACGAACTTGTAGGCGGCGATGTTGACGTGGGCGGCAGCGGCTGCGATGGCGGCGGCATGCGCTTCAGCTTGTAAAGCGGTATTAGCGAGCATGATGGGATCGGATCAAAAGAACGGAAGAGCCGATATTATACGCGTTTTTGTTTGCTTATAAAACAGGCAGGTGACAGCGTGAGATGCTAATATGGTTACTACAAATGTAGCAAGGAGGCGTCATGGCGAACAGTACATCGATTCGTATTGATCAGGAGTTATACGAGCAGGCGAAGCAGGATGCCGCCGCTGAGCATCGGTCCATCTCGGGGCAGATCGAATTTTGGGCGCGGGTTGGCAGGGCGGCGCTGGACAACCCCGACTTGCCTGTCAGCTTCATTGCCGAATCGTTGGCGTCCCTGGCCGAACCTCGTGAACTGGCGCAGCCGTTCGTGCCGCGTGGCGGCCGGGTTAAGTAATGTGGCGAGTTCGGCAGACCAGGCGATTTGCTCGACAATACAAAAAACTGCGAGCCAATGTCGCGACTGACGTGGACGCTGCCGTTACCTTGGTGCAGGCCGATCCGCATGCTGGAGAGATGAAAAAGGGCGATCTGGCAAAGCTGAGGGTATATAGATTTCACAGCGGCCGGCAGCTTTACCTGCTCGGTTACACGCTCGATGAAGGGGTGCGCTTGGTCTATCTGGAAGCGGTCGGGCCGCACGAGAACTTTTATCGCGACATGAAGCGTTGAGGATCGTGATCCAGCAATCAGATTCCTCGCTCCAGCCGCGTGCGCTGTAAAATAGCCGGTTATTGAACCAGCGGTGGGCAGCATATGAACATGGTAGCAAACGAGCAAGTTGTGGAACAAGTCGTGGCGCCCGACGAGGGCGTGGTCGCGCCGGTCGGTCCGGCCTTTGTCCACCTGCGGGTGCACTCCGAGTATTCGATCGTCGATGGCCTGGTGCGCATCGACGACCTGGTCGGCGCCGCCGCCAAGGACAAGCAGGCGGCGCTGGCCGTCACCGACCTGTCCAACATGTTCGGCATGGTCAAGTTCTACAAGAGCGCGCGCGGCAAGGGCATCAAGCCGGTGGTCGGCGTCGACGTCTGGATCACCAACGACGACAACCGCGACAAGCCATCGCGCCTGATGCTGTTCGCGAAAAACCGCATGGGCTACCTGCAGCTGTGCGAGCTGCTGTCGACCGCGTGGCTGACCAACCAGTACAAGGGCCGCGCCGAGATCCGCACCGAGTGGCTGGCCGAGCTGGCGTCCAAAACCTACGACCTGCTGCCCGACGATAATCCGGCCAACGGCCTGATCGCGCTGTCCGGCGCCCACTTCGGCGACATCGGCATCGCCATCGAAAACGGCAACCCGGCGCTGGCCGAAAAGAACGCGCAAAAGTGGGCGGCGATTTTCCCCGGCCATTTCTATATCGAGATCCAGCGCGCCGGCCAGGCCAACCAGGAAACGCAGGTGCGCCATGCGGTGGCGCTGGCGGCAAAACTTGGCCTGCCGGTGGTGGCCACCCATCCGGTGCAGTTCATCTCCGGCGACGAGTACATCGCCCACGAGGCGCGCACCTGTATCGCCGAAGGCGAGATGCTGGCCAATAACAAGCGCGTACGCCGCTTCAACGAGAACATGCGCTTCCTGTCGCAGGCCGAGATGCGCGCGCTGTTCGCCGACCTGCCGGCGGCGCTGCAAAACTCGGTGGAAATCGCCAAGCGCTGCAACCTGACCCTGGTGCTGGGCAAGCCGCAGCTGCCGAACTTCCCGACCCCGCCGGGCATGACGATCGACGAGTTCCTGGTGGCCGAGTCCAAGGCCGGCCTGGAAAAGCGCCTGATCCACCTGTACGCCGACCCGGAGCGGCGCGAGAAGGAGCGGCCGCGCTACGAGGCGCGCCTGAAGTTCGAGACCGATACCATCTGCAACATGAAGTTCCCCGGCTACTTCCTGATCGTGGCGGAGTTCATCCAGTGGGCCAAGGAAAACGGCGTGCCGGTCGGACCGGGCCGCGGTTCGGGCGCCGGTTCGCTGGTCGCCTATTCGCTGCTGATCACCGATCTGGACCCGCTCAAATACAACCTGCTGTTCGAGCGTTTTTTGAATCCAGAACGCGTCTCGATGCCCGACTTCGACATCGACTTTTGCCAGGAGGGGCGCGACCGCGTCATCCAGCACGTCAAGGATTTGTACGGCAAGGAGGCGGTCTCGCAGATCGCCACCTTCGGTACCATGGCGGCCAAGGGCGCGATCCGCGACGTTGGCCGCGTGATGGACTTCGGCTACAACTTCTGCGACGGCGTCTCCAAGCTGATTCCGTTCAAGCCGGGCAAGCCGGTGTCGATCGCCGAGGCGATCGAGGAGGAGCCGATGCTCAAGGAGCGCCAGCAGAACGAGGAAGAGGTGGCGCAGCTGCTCGATCTGGCGCAGCAGGTCGAAGGTATCACCCGTAACATCGGCATGCACGCCGGTGGCGTGTTGATCGCGCCGGGCAAGCTGACCGACTTCTGTCCGCTGTACACGCAGGGCGGCGACGGCGGCGTGGTGTCGCAGTACGACAAGGACGACGTGGAGGCCGTGGGCCTGGTCAAGTTCGACTTTTTGGGTCTGACCACATTGACTATTCTGGATCGCGCGGTGCGCTACATCAAGGCGCTCGACCCGCAGGAGGCCGAGTTCGACCTGGCGCGCCTGCCGCTGAACGACCGGCCGTCGTACGAGCTGCTGACCAAGGCCAAGACGGTCGCCGTCTTCCAGCTGGAGTCGCGCGGCATGCAGGGCATGCTGAAGGACGCGCGTCCCGACCGCTTCGAGGACATCATCGCGCTGGTGGCGTTGTACCGTCCGGGCCCGATGGACCTGATCCCGGACTTCTGCAAACGTAAGCACGGCGAAAAGTTCGACTATCCCGATCCGCGCACCGAATCCATTTTGTCCGAAACCTACGGCATCATGGTGTATCAGGAGCAGGTCATGCAGATGGCGCAGATCGTCGGC
>Ga0308163_10001823_pt1 | contig 21445 bp, 18 predicted proteins | sample PhyTR1_FD_201037 | JGI IMG/M metagenome (GOLD analysis project Ga0308163, IMG submission 201037) | Phyllosphere microbial communities from UC Gill Tract Community Farm, Albany, California, United States - DLSLT.R1 | ecosystem: Host-associated > Plants > Phyllosphere > Unclassified | place: USA...
GGGGAATTGCGTGGGTTGCTGGAGAACATTCGCGCGGGAGTGGCGGGAGTTTCGAAGGCGAGTCTGGTGCGGACGGAGGGGATGGGGTTGTTGGTGGTGTTGGTGCAGGTGGTGAATTTGGTGGGGGCGTATCGGGAGGTGATGAAGCAGACGAGGGACAGGAAGAAACGAGCGGATTTTGTTGCTGCCGTAATCGCGACAGGCGCAGCCGGATTTACCGCTGCGCAAGGGCTTGCCGATACGGCGCTCAAGGCTCGAAGCGCGAGTCTTATTGCCAGCATGCAGGTTGAAGCGCTGCGACAGGTTCATGTGCAGATGGGGAAGTTGCATGTTGGGTTGGGGGCGTTTACTTATGTTCTGGGTTTGAGAACTTCGTTTGCCAGCTTCAGAATTAGCGATCGAAAGTGGCAAGATGCAATTCGTAGTGGCACTCAATTTGAGCAGAAAGCGGCTGCGGTGGCGACGTTGGGCGCCGCAGGTATAGTTGCAACTAACGGATATGGGGCGAGCAACACTTTTCACGCTTCTTTTAAAGTGTTGACTGCAGCGAACAGTTCGGCACGCGCAGCGGCGTGGGCTGCCGCTGGCACACGTCTTTCTACTGTATTTTTTCGCTTCAATCTCGCCGGTGCGTTGTTCACCGTGCTGGAATTCGTCGGAACGTGGCTATTCCATCGCTACAACCTCTCTGCCCACGATAAGTGGTTGAAAGTCACGCCCTGGAGCCGTGATGAAGAGATGCGCGGTGACCACTCCCTGGATGACTATCAAAATTATCTGGCGTTTATGATACACGCTCCTTACGCCCAATCAGGACCTGATCCCAGTGACACCTGGCTGAAGACTTTATTATTTGGCGCCAAACCCAGTGATATTCATTTGGTTCTGCCGAGGCTGGCGCTAAACGATCTTCTGCCGCCGTTAAACGGTAAACCGAGTCGACGCTTGGGAATCGGTGCCCATCGACTTGTTGCACCGCTGCATGGTCGCGGTGTGCCGCAAGTGCGCAAGGAAGTCATCAGTGAGGAGATATTGAGCAGTCTGCGAATCGTGAAGTCATCACCAGATGGTTTGGTGCTTTGTCTTCAGTACCCCATCCGTCCCGATTCTGACTATACGCCTGCAAAAGAAACGCTCGAACTTGCCATATGTATCCAGACCGTCAATGGCAAAGGTGGGGCGGAGTCAAGAACGCGCGTGATTCATATTGACCCTCTGGATAGCGGTCATTTTGCTGTAGTAACTCCCGGCTCAATTAAAGACAACCCTCCGGTTTTGCTGGTAGAAACTCAATACCTCGAATGGGCTGACCATGCTGAATAATCGCAGTAATCCTCCTTCCAGTTCGGAATATGAGGGGGTTAAAAAAGCGGGCGATATTGAGCCGTTCCCAAGCGGGAAGATTACCTATCTCGCACCGTTGCCATTACCTACATCAATGCCGCCTTACGGACCTCATATCGGAGCGTTCAATGACGGATACATGGACTTTGGTCTCGGCTCACTGGAGGTATTCCCATGGCAGCTAATTCTCGGCGCGACGACCGCAGGAACTTTTATGGTTCTCGTTTTGATTCCTTTATTTACGGGCTTGCTAGGGATTCTTTTTGGCTATGGAAACGAGGCGATTTGGGAATCAATGGTTGGTGTATTCGAAGTGGCGTTGGAAAATGAATTAATTTGCGGTCCCTTGATCTTGCTCATCGGTATTGGTGTCTGGCATCACCACCACAAAAAACGTCTCTCCCTCATCCCAACCCGCTTCAACCGTCAACGCCGCGAAGTCTGCTTCATGCCCGAAGGCGCCACCGAGCCGGTCTTTGTCCCGTGGGAGTCGCTCAGCGCCTGGATCATCGAAGCCAAGGGTGCCACCCAGTTCGGCATCCATCGCCAATACGGCATGGGCATCGGTTTCTACCAAGGTGAAACCCTCATAAGCCAGGAATTCCAATGCGCCGGCCTGGAGCTCGCGATCAGCCATTGGGAAGCAATTCGCGGTTACATGGAGTACGAAGTCAACGACCTCAAATCAATTCAGGATTTGCAGGATCTGCAAGGCCCGGACGACCCACCCCACGAAGGCCTGCACACTTTTCGCAATGCCCGCGCGCGGATGCACCAGCAGATCCGTGAAGGCCGGCGCTCGCGGCTGTCGGGATTTTTTTGGTACCTGTATCACGTCATGACTTTATGGACGATTCCAAACCGTTTGGTCGAATGGGAAGTGCGCCGACTCGAAAGAATCGGCAAGCAGACGCTGCCGGAAGTCATGCGTGCATGGTCAGAGCCGATGCCCGAAGAGCAATGGGCCAAGCCCAGCGAAGAGTTGCTGCGGCTGAGTGAACAAGTGCGGCGTATGCACAAGCGCCAGCCGCATCGGCCGATTACACAGATTTTCGCTGAGGTTTGCAGGCGGGCTGAGTGCTGATGTTGAGCAGTTTTGTGGCCAGAGGGTGGGAGGTTTTTTGCCTGCTTGAGCGCCTTCGCGAGCAGGCTCGCTCCCACAGGGGACCGCGCTGGATGCGGATGTTTCGGTTGATCTTGGCCGAGGTGGGAGACCCTCGGGGTGGCGGCCATTTCTCAGTTGTTGCTACCGGGTCGGTCAAGGAAAACACGATGGTTCTGCTGGTAGAAACTCAATACCTCGAATGGGCTGACCATGCTGAATAATCGCAGTAATCCTCTTTCCAGTTCGGAATATGAGGGGGTTAAAAAAGCGGGCGATATTGAGCCGTTCCCAAGCGGGAAAATTACCTATCTCGCACCGTTGCCATTACCTACATCAATGCCGCCTTACGGACCTCATATCGGAGCGTTCAATGACGGATACATGGACTTTGGGCTGGGACTGCCAGAGGTATTTTCGTGGCAGGTAATTCTCGGCGCGCCAACCGCAGGCGCCTTTATGATCATTGTTTTATTTCCTTTATTTACCGGCTTGCTAGGTATTATTTTTGGCTATGGGAACGGGGCGATTTGGGAATCAATGATTGGTGTATTCGAAGAGGCTTACAAAAACCAATTAATCTGCGGCCCCTCGATCCTTCTTATTGGACTAGGCGTCTGGCACCACGTCCACAAAAAACGTCTCTCCCTCATCCCAACCCGCTTCAACCGCCAACGCCGCGAAGTCTGCTTCATGCCCGAGGGCGCCACCGAACCAGTCTTCATCCCATGGGAATCGCTGTCCGCGTGGATCATCGAAGCCAAAGGCGCCACCCAGTTTGGCATCCATCGCCAATACGGCATGGGCATCGGTTTCTACCAAGGTGAAACCCTCATAAGCCAGGAATTCCAATGCGCCGGCCTGGAGCTCGCGATCAGCCATTGGGAGGCGATTCGCGGTTACATGGAGTACGAAGTCAACGACCTCAAATCGATCCAGGATTTGCAGGATCTGCAAGGCCCGGACGACCCGCCCCACGAAGGCCTGCACACTTTCCGTAACGCCCGCGCGCGGATGCACCAGCAGATCCGTGAAGGCCGCCGCTCGCGGTTGTCGGGATTTTTTTGGTACCTGTATCACGTTATGACCCTATGGACGATTCCAAACCGTTTGGTCGAATGGGAAGTACGGCGTCTGGAAAGGATCGGCAAACAGGCGCTGCCGGAAGTCATGCGCGCCTGGTCCGAGCCGCTGCCCGAAGAGCAATGGGCCAAGCCCAGTGAAGAGCTGTTGCGACTAAGCGAACAAGTGCGGCGGATGCACAAGCGCCAGCCGCATCGGCCGATTACGCAGATTTTCGCTGAGGTTTGCAGGCGGGCTGTGGACTGATGCAGAGCAGTTTTGTGACCAGAGGAGGGGAGGTTTTTGCCTGTTTGAGCGCCTTCGCGAGCAGGCTCGCTCCCACAGGGGACCGCGCTGGATGCGGATGTTTCGGTTGATCTTGGCCGAGGCGAGAGACCCTCGGGGTGACGGCCATTTCCCAGTTGTTGCTACCGGGTCGGTCAAGCAAAACCCGATGGTTATGCTGGTTGAAACTCAATACCTCGAATGGGCTGACCATGCTGAATAATCACAATGAGCCTGTAGTTGATGCGCAATGTGAAGTGATCAGAAAAGCGGGCGATGTAGAGCCGTTTCCAAGCGGAAAGATTACCTATCTCGCACCGTTGCCACTGCCCACACCGATTCCCCCTTATGGTCCACATATCGGTGAGCTCAATGATGTTTACATGGACTTCGGATTAGGCCAGCCGCAAGTTTTTATGTGGCAAATGACGTTGGGGGGGCCGGTCAGTTTAGCGGTTATGGTCATTTTCATATTCCCCTTGATTACGGGAATGCTGGGTGTCGTATTCGGCTATGGTCCAACACTCATTTGGGAATCAATAGTGGGTATATTCCAAGCAGGATATGAAAGCGCTTTACTGACCGAGCCTTTGATTCTACTGATCGGCCTGGGCGTCTGGCACCACTTCCATAAAAAACGCCTCTCCCTCATTCCAACCCGCTTTAACCGCCAACGCCGCGAAGTCTGCTTCATGCCCGAGGGCGCCACCAAACCAGTCTTCATCCCATGGGAATCGCTGTCCGCGTGGATCATCGAAGCCAAAGGCGCCACCCAGTTTGGCATCCACCGCCAATACGGCATGGGCATCGGTTTTCACCACGGCGAAACCCTCACCAGCCTCGAATTCCAATGCGCCGGCCTGCAGCTCGCGATCAGCCATTGGGAAGCGATTCGCGGCTACATGGAGTACGAAGTCAACGACCTCAAATCGATCCAGGATTTGCAGGATCTGCAAGGCCCGGACGACCCGCCCCACGAAGGCCTGCACACTTTCCGTAACGCCCGCGCGCGGATGCACCAGCAGATCCGTGAAGGCCGCCGCTCGCGGTTGTCGGGATTTTTTTGGTACCTGTATCACGTTATGACCCTATGGACGATTCCCAACCGTTTGGTCGAATGGGAAGTGCGCCGTCTGGAAAGAATCGGCAAACAGGCGCTGCCGGAAGTCATGCGCGAATGGTCCGAGCCGCTACCGAAAGAGCAATGGGCCAAGCCCAGTGAAGAGTTGCTGCGGCTGAGCGAACAAGTGCGGCGTATGCACAAGCGCCAGCCGCATCGGCCGATTACGCAGATTTTCGCTGAGGTTTGCAGGCGGGGCTGACTGGACGGTGCAGGCAGGTTCGATTGCTTTCGCGAGCGGGCTAGCTCCCACAGGAGACCACCGTACAAATGTGGGAGCGAGCCTGCTCGCGAAGGGGCCGCTCGGTCAGCACAAAAATCTGCGCTCTCGCGCTCTGCTAGAATCCGCCCCATTCATTGCCAGAGACTCTCCCATGAGCGAGCCGATTCGTCTGACCCAATACAGCCATGGCGCCGGTTGTGGCTGCAAGATTTCCCCACAGGTGCTGGAAGTGATCCTCGCCGGCAGCGGCGCACAGAACCTCGATCCAAAACTCTGGGTCGGCAATGCATCGCGTGATGACGCGGCGGTGTATGCGATCGATGCCGAGCGCGGTGTGGTGTCGACCACCGATTTCTTCATGCCGATTGTCGATGACCCGTTCGACTTCGGCCGCATTGCCGCAACCAACGCGATCAGCGACATCTACGCGATGGGCGGCGATCCGTTGATGGCGATTGCGATCCTCGGCTGGCCGGTGAATGTGCTGGCGCCGGAAGTGGCGCGGGAAGTGATTCGTGGCGGTCGCTCGGTGTGCGACGCCGCGGGCATTCCGTTGGCGGGGGGGCATTCGATCGATGCGCCGGAGCCGATCTTCGGCCTCGCCGTCACCGGGCTTGTGGAAAAGCGCCACATGAAGCGCAACGACACCGCTACCGCCGGTTGCCTGTTGTACCTGACCAAACCGCTGGGCATCGGCATCCTCACCACCGCCGAAAAGAAGGGCAAGTTGCGCGCCGCCGACGTCGGTGTCGCCCGCGACTGGATGTGCACCCTGAACAAGCCTGGCAGCCGTTTCGGCAAACTCGCTGGAGTCACCGCGATGACTGACGTCACCGGTTTCGGCCTGCTCGGGCATCTAGTGGAAATGGCCGACGGCAGCCAGTTGACCGCGCGCATCGCCTACGACCGCGTGCCTCGTCTGGACAGCGTCGAGTACTACCTCGATCAGGGCTGCGTGCCGGGCGGTACGCTGCGCAACTTCGACAGCTATTCGAGCAAGGTTGGCCGCGTGCAGGAGTTGCACAAACGCGTGCTTTGCGATCCGCAGACCAGCGGCGGTCTGCTGATTGCGGTCACGCCTGAAGGCAATGACGAGTTCCTCGGCGTCGCCGCCGAACTGGGCCTGAACCTTGCGCCGATCGGCGAACTGGTTGAGCGACAGACGAACGCGGTCGAGGTGATTTGATGCTCCGCGACTGCACCGACTACCGCGATATTTTCCTCAACGACCGGCCGATGATGGATGCCCGCGCGCCGGTCGAGTTTCACAAAGGCGCGTTCCCCGGCGTGGTCAATCTGCCGCTGATGAATGATCTGGAACGGCAGAAGATCGGCACCTGCTACAAGCAGCATGGCCAGCAGGCGGCAATCGAGCTGGGCCATCAAATAGTGTCCGGCGCAGTCAAAGCCGAGCGCATCCAGGCCTGGGCCGACTTCGCCCGGGCTCATCCCGATGGTTATCTGTACTGTTTTCGCGGTGGTTTGCGCTCGCAGATCACCCAGCAGTGGCTGCGCGACGAGGCGGGCATCGACTATCCGCGCGTCGGCGGCGGCTACAAGGCAATGCGCAGTTTTTTGATCGACACCCTTGAGCAAGCCATCGCGCAGTGTGATTTTGTTTTGCTCGGCGGCATGACCGGCACCGGCAAGACCGAAGTGCTGGTGCAGTTGCGCAACGGTGTGGATCTGGAAGGCCACGCCAACCATCGCGGCTCCAGTTTCGGCAAACGTGCCACCGGGCAGCCGTCGAATATCGATTTCGAGAATCGCCTGGCCATCGACTTCATGAAGAAGCGCGATGCCGGGATCGAGCAGTTTGTGCTCGAAGACGAGAGCCGTGTGGTCGGCAGTTGCGCCTTGCCGTTGCCGCTGTATCAGGGCATGCAGCAGTACCCGATGGTATGGCTGGAAGATCGTTTCGAGCACCGTGTCGAGCGGATCCTGCGTGATTACGTCATTGATCTGTCGGCGGAGTTTGCCTCACTCCACGGCGACACCGGGTTTGCGCTGTTTTCCGAACGTCTGCTGGAGAGTCTCAACAACGTACAGAAACGCCTCGGCGGTGAGCGCCATTCGCGGATGCTGGCATTGATGGAACAGGCGCTGGCCGAGCAGGGCCGCAGCGGTGCGGTGGATCTGCATTGCGGCTGGATCGAGGGTTTGCTGCGCGAGTACTACGACCCGATGTATGTGTTCCAGCGCGAGAAGAAGGGCGGGCGGATCGAGTTTGCCGGGGAGCGGGGGGCGGTGATCGAGTATTTGCGTGGGCGGTTGAGCCAGAGGGTTTGAAGGCATTATCGCTGGCCCCATCGCGGGCTTGCCCGCGATAGGGCCGGGTCAGGCAAAACATAACTCAGGTCGGGCAAGTGTCCTTGCCGTTATCCAGTCCCTGTTTGTAGATGTGGCTCTGCAAACTGGCCTTGCCGTTGTGCCACTTCAGGGTCAGCACATACAGCGAATCGAAGTCATCGCCGGCCCAGTCATCGGTGATCTTCTGCCGCTCGCCCACTGCGTTGCCGGCGACCTTGTTGATCAGATCCGGCAGATAACCGTGAGACCAGGCGGTGTAGATCGTCGAGTTGTGGTACTTCTCGTCCAGCAGCTCGCGGGCCAGATCGCTGGTGTCGTTGGCGGAGAACTCGATGTTCACCGGCAGGCCGAGCTTGATCGCGGCCGGGCTGATGGTCATCAGCGGACGAATGTAGCTGTAGGAATTGTCCAGCTCGCCTTCCTCGACGTTGCGCGTCGGGTTGGCGGCGAACACGTAGTCGGCCTTGCCGAATTTTTCCGGCAGCAGCGTCGACAGGTCGATGGCGCGATTCAGGCCCTGGCAGTTGAGCTGGCCGAGGCCGCCTTCGGGCTTTTCCGCGTGGCGCAGGAACACCAGCGTCTGCGTGCCGTCCGCCGGTTGAGCACGGCTTTCACTGGATTCGAGGGACAGAAAAAGCGCGCTGACTGCCAGCAGGGAGGGCAGGGCCACGTACGCGCGATGTTTGAAACGTTTGGCGAAACTCATCAGGTTCGTCATCAATTCGAGGGTTCTTCAGCAAAATCGGTTAAGGCTGACAAACCTTGGCACCGCGGGCTCCCAGCACCGGGTGTTTCCCTGTCATAAACAGCTTCCTCTGCGAGAAAGGCATAGCTCAGAGTCCTGTAATGCCCGTTTGGTTCGATCCGGGCCAGTGCGCAGCACTCTAACGGCAACCGTTGCGGGCATGCAGGCAGGTTAGCGACAGGATGTTACGGTTCGTGTAGGCGCAGCGGCAGGCCTACTTTATGATCGGTTTTCAATTTGTGACTGGATGCTTCCAATGACCGATCTGTCTGCATTCCCGATTACTCAGAAATGGCCGGCGCAGTACCCGGACTGGATTCAGCTCTACTCCCTGCCGACCCCCAACGGCGTCAAAGTGTCGATCATGCTCGAAGAGATTGGCCTGCCGTATGAGCCGCACCGCGTCGGTTTCGACACCAACGACCAGACCTCGGCGGAATTTCTCTCGCTGAACCCGAACAACAAGATCCCGGCGATCCTCGACCCGCATGGGCCGGAAGATAAGCCCCTGCCGTTGTTCGAATCCGGCGCGATCCTGATTTATCTGGCCGACAAGAGCGGCCAGTTGCTCGCTCAGGAAGGCGCGCTGCGCTACGAGACCATCCAATGGCTGATGTGGCAGATGGGCGGCATCGGCCCGATGTTCGGCCAGCTCGGTTTCTTCAACAAATTTGCCGGTAAGGATTACGAGGACAAGCGCCCGCGTGACCGCTATGTCGATGAGAGCAAACGCCTGCTGAACGTGCTCAACACTCGCCTCGAAGGCCGCGACTGGATCATGGGTGAGCGCTACACCATCGCCGACATCGCCACGTTCCCGTGGGTGCGCAATCTGCTTGGCTTCTATGAGGCCGGGGATCTGGTCGGAATTGAGAATTTCCCCAATGTCACCCGAGTGCTGGAGCGGTTTCTAGCTCGCCCGGCGGTCATTCGTGGCCTGACTATTCCTTCCTGACTCACCGCGTTCCCCCTGTAGGAGCTGCCGAAGGCTGCGATCTTTTGACTTTGATCCTAAAAAACAAGATCAAGAGATCGCAGCCCTTCGGCAGCTCCTACAGGGATTGTTGCACCTGCGGTAACGCTCTCTTGATTGATCCAGGTTTGTCCCGCACCCGCCGCAAGGCATAAGCTTCGCCCCCTACGACTTTCGTCTCATCCGCTGTTTTCAGGAAAGGCCCCATGTCCAGTCAGTTCCCCGAAGCACGTCCCCGCCGTCTGCGCCGCAATGCGAGCCTGCGCAGTCTGTTCCAGGAAACCGAGTTCAGCCTGAACGATCTGGTCCTGCCGATCTTCGTCGAGGAAGACATCGACGACTTCGTGCCGATCACCAGCATGCCCGGCGTGCAGCGCATCCCCGAGCGCAAACTGGCCAGCGAAATCGAACGCTATGCCCGTGCCGGCATCAAGTCGGTGATGACCTTTGGCGTGTCCCATCATCTGGATGCCAACGGCAGCGACACCTGGCGCGAAGACGGTCTGGTCTCGCGCATGTCGCGCATTGCCAAGGACGCCGTGCCGGAAATGATCGTGATGTCCGACACCTGCTTCTGCGAGTACACCGATCACGGCCATTGCGGCGTGATGCACAACCACGAAGTCGACAATGACCAGACCCTGATCAACCTCGGCAAACAAGCCGTAGCGGCCGCCCGCGCCGGGGCTGACGTGATCGCACCGTCGGCAGCAATGGACGGCCAGGTGCGCGCGATTCGCCAGGCGCTCGACGCCGCCGGCTTCACGCAGATTCCGATCATGGCCTACTCGACCAAATTCGCCTCGGCACTCTACGGCCCGTTCCGCGAGGCTGGCGGCAGCGCGCTCAAGGGCGATCGCAAAAGCTATCAGATGAACCCGATGAACCGCCGCGAAGCCCTGCGCGAATCGCTGCTCGATGAGCAGGAAGGTGCCGATGCGCTGATGGTCAAACCGGCCGGCGCCTACCTCGATATCATCCGCGACATTCGCCAGGCCTCGAACCTGCCACTGGCGGCGTATCAGGTCAGCGGCGAATACGCGATGATCAAGTTCGGCGCCCAGGCCGGCGCGATCGATGAGGATCGCGTGGTCCGCGAAAGCCTTGGCGCGATCAAGCGTGCCGGGGCGGATCTGATCTTTACCTACTTTGCGATGGATCTGGCGCTCGCCGGGATCTAAGCCGCACCTCGTACCCCTGTGGGAGCGAGCCTGCTCGCGAAGAGGCCGGATCAAGCACCACAAAAACCAGAAAGGCCCCGCAACCGTGAAGCTGCGGGGCCTTTTCTGCGACGCAATGACGCTTAGAAGTCGATCGTCCCCGACAACTTCGCCACTCGCGGTTCGCCCTGGGTCAGGTAGCCGCCCTGAGCCGATTCCCAGTACTTCTTGTTCGCCAGGTTCTCAACACCGAACCGCACGGTCACATCCTTCTCCGACACCTTGAACGCATAACGCGCGCCTGCATCGAAGCGGTTCCACGTCGGCAGGCTGAGGTTGTTTGCTGCGTCGGCGTATTGTCCGCCGGTGCGCAGCATCCGCGCGTTCAGCGCAACGCCTTGCAGGCCTGGCACGTCCCAATCCACGCCAGCGTTGAACTGGAAGGTCGGCACGCCGATGGCGTGGTTACCGTCGTTGGCGCCGTTGAGGGTGTTTTTCAGTTCGGTGTTCATCAGGGTCAGGCCACTGATCAGGCGCAGGCCGTCGATCGGCTCGCCGAACACGTTCATCTCCACGCCTTTGTTGATCTGCTCGCCTTCGCGCACGTAGGTGCAAGTGGTAGCGCTGTTGATTTCGCAGTAGCCGTCGCTTGGCTGTTCGATGCGATAAACGCCCAGGCTCGCGCCGTAGGTGCCCATGTCGACCTTAACGCCCAGCTCGGTCTGCTTGGAGCGTTTCGGTGCGTAAACCTCGTTGCCGTTGGTGACGCGGAAACCGCCGGAGCTGGTCGGCGAAGTCGGCCCTTGGGCCAGGCCTTCGATATGGTTGGCGTAGAACGACACATGCTCCCACGGCTTGAACACGATGCCGTACACCGGCGTGGTGATCGATTCGTCGTAGCTCGACGAACGCGGGCCGCTGCCGTAGCTGGCGTAGCTGTAACCCTGCACCACCAGTTGCTGACGACGCAGACCGGCGGTGACCAGCAGGCGATCATCGAAGAACCCGAGGGTGTCGGAAATCGCCACGCTGCGGTTGAAGGTCTTGCCGACGATGCCTGGATCGTTGAGATCGCCACCGGCGAAGTTGCCTACCGGCGCTGGGGTAGTGATCGGGTGATAGATGTTGTTCGAGTAGCGGGTCAGGTCGAAGTCATAGGCACTGCGCTGCTCGGCCCAGATCCCGGTCAGGCCGAAATTCAGCTTGTGGCTGACCGGGCCAGTGTTGAATTTGCCGTTGAGACCGGCCATGACGCTGGTGTTGTCCTCGTCATGCGGGACGAACGAGCCGGTGGTGAACGAGGCGCCGCTGTTGCCAACCAGCGTGGTCGAGTTGTACCGGCCGACTTCACGGGTGTGCTTGGCGCCACCGGCGGCGTAGGCGGTCCAGTTGTCGTTGAGGTCGTACTCGGCGCGGAGCATGCCGAAGGTGTCTTCGATGTCGGTGTAACCCCATTTCGGCGCGTAGTTGGTGTCCGCCGATGGCGCATCCGGGATGTGCGTGGCGGTGCCGAGGTTGACCGAGCTGCGGCCACCGTTGACGCGTTCCTTCTGATAGGCAAAGTCGCCGGAAACCCGCAGCGCATCGCCGCGATAATCCAGACCGATGGCGAACAGTTTCGAGCGCTGGTTCTCGTGATCGATACCGGTGTCGCCTTCGCGCTGCGACAGGTTGACCCGCGCGCCGAAGCGGTTGTCTTCACCGAAACGCTGGCCGATGTCGAAGTGATGGCCGATGCGGCCTTCGCTGTTGATGTCGGTGGTGTAACGGCGCAGCGGCACGTCGCCGGCGCGCTTGGGTTGCAGGTTGACGCCGCCGCCGATGCCGGAACCGGTCGGGGTCACGCCGTTGATGAAAGCGTTGGGGCCTTTGAACACTTCCACGCGCTCCAGCGCATCGGTGGAAATGATCTGCCGGGGCAATACGCCGTACAGGCCGTTATAGGAAATATCATCGCCATTGAGCGGCAGGCCGCGAATCATGAAGACCTGCGCCTGGTTGGAGAAGCCCGAGGCCTGGCGCACGGAAGAATCGTTGAGCAGCACGTCGGCGACGTTTTCCGCCTGCTGATCCTGGATCAATTGCTCGGTGTAGGACGCTGCGCTGAACGGCACGTCCATCATGTCCTGATTGCCGAGCACGCCCAACTGGCCGCCGCGCGCAACCTGACCGCCAGCGTAGACCGGGGGCAGGGCGTTGGGTGCAGGGGCTTGGGCATTGACGTTGACGTCGTCGAGCACCAGTTCTTTGCTGTTGTCTTCAGCAGCGTGAGCGGTGACGGTCAGGGAGCACAGCAGGGCAAGCAAAGTCGGGCGAAATGGAGCGCCGAGTCGAGCTGAAGCGGGCATGTCGGATACCTGGAGGCGAACGGCCAATGAAAAAAAAGGGCGGCGCGGAACTCCTTGCGCTAATGCGACTCCAGGCGCGAATGATAGGGTTTCTCAGTAACGTTTTGCAATCAGTTTGTCATCAGCGCGTAGGAGCTGCCGCAGGCTGCGATCTTTTGATCTTGCTTTTTGCAGATCAAGGTCAACATCAAGATCAAAAGATCGCAGCCTTCGGCAGCTCCTACGCGGGTTGTGTATGGTGGTCTGGCTAATTTGATTGGATGGAGCAACATGCGATTACTCATTACTCTCGGCGCTTTGCTGCTGCTCGCCGGTTGCGCCAGCCAGCGCAGCAACGAACCTGCGCCGCGTCCGCCGGCTGAAGTGAAGGCGGAAATCGTTCGGCTGTTGCCGGCGAAAACTGCCGACCGTCAGGGCTGGGCCACGGACATCTACGCCGCGTTCGCCGCGCAAGGCATCAACACCACCACGCAGAATCTGTGTTCGGTACTGGCCGTGGCCGAGCAGGAATCGACTTTCCAGGCCGACCCGACGGTGCCCGGCCTGGGCAAGATCGCCCGCGACGAAATCGATCGCCGCGCCGCCAAGGTGCACATCCCCAGCCTGCTGGTCAGCGGCGCTCTGCAAGTGCGCTCGCCCAACGGCAAGAGCTACAGCGAACGTCTGAATGCGGCGCGCAGTGAAAAAGAGCTGAGCGCGATTTTCGACGACTTCATCGGCATGGTGCCGATGGGCCGCACGCTGTTCGGCGGCTTTAACCCGGTGCACACCGGCGGGCCGATGCAGGTCAGCATCGAATTCGCCGAGGAGCACGCCAAGGATTATCCGTACCCGGTGGACGGCACGATTCGTCGTGAAGTGTTCAGCCGGCGCGGCGGCATGTATTTCGGCATCGCCCATTTGCTCGGCTATCCGGTGAATTACCGCGAGCCGTTGTATCGTTTCGCCGATTTCAACGCCGGCTGGTACGCCAGTCGCAATGCCGCGTTTCAGAATGCGGTCAGCCGCGCTTCCGGCATCCCGCTGACCCTGGACGGCGACCTGATTCGCTACGACTCGATCATGCCCGGCAGTACCGAACTGGCGGTGCGCACCCTCGGCAAGTCGCTGGGCATGCGCAACCCGACGATTCGCGATCAACTGGAGAAGGGCAAAACCCTGGAATTCGAAGAGAGCAAACTCTATCAGCGCGTGTTCGAACTGGCGGAGCAAGCCGAAGGCAAGGCGTTACCGCGCGCGGTATTGCCGGGGATTGTGCTGCAGAGTCCGAAGATCACCCGCAAACTCACTACAGCCTGGTTCGCCAAGCGCGTGGACGAGCGCTACAAACGCTGCATGGCCAGGGCCGGATAAAACACGCAGACATAAAAAACCCGGCTGCGGGAGCCGGGTTTCTCTGCGGTGTTGCGCTTGCAGTCATGCATCAGGCAACACGGCGTTCGATCAGACGATCCGAACCGCCTTCTGCAACGCGACGTTCGATCAGACGATCCGAACCGCCTTCTGCAACGCGACGTTCGATCAGACGATCCGAACCGCCTTCTGCAACGCGACGTTCGATCAGACGATCCGAACCGCCTTCAGCAACGCGGCGTTCGATCAGACGATCAGAACCACCTTCGGCTACACGGCGCTCGATCAGACGATCCGAGCCACCTTCGGCAACGCGGCGTTCGATCAGACGATCCGAACCACCTTCGGCGACGCGGCGTTCGATCAGACGATCCGAGCCACCTTCGGCCAGACGGCTTTCGATCAGCTTGTCCGAACCGCCTTCGGCGATCATGGTGTGCGCCGGGGTGGCGGCGAAAGCGTTAACTGCGAAAACCGAGAAAGCGATGCTGAGAAGAGTCTGGCGTTTCATGATGGTGTGCTCCGGGGTGTTGTTGGTTGGTATGGAGCTGATGTTACGCCCGGGATTTTTTATGAGAACTTCATTGCCGTGATGGTGAACATCGACGTCGCTGATGGTTGCGGACAACCGCGTAGCAGAGCCTCAGAGCACCTTTACCGCACGCCCGATCGCCTGAATCGGCCCGGTCGGTTTGCCGATCGGTGAGCCATTGGCGCCTTCCAGGGTCAGCTCAAACAGCTGGTTGGGTTGCAGCGGCGGCAACTTGTCCAGCGGCACCGACAACGCCTGCCCCGGCTTGACCAGGCCCAACGACACCGGCCCCGACCAGTCGTCAGCCTTGGTCCAGAACTCCAGCGCCTTGTCCGCCGGCACCTCGACCACGCCCAGTGGAATCAACTGGATCTCCCGCGCATTGCTCGCCTGAATCACCCAGCCTGGCGCCTTGTCCTGCGGCGCCACCAGCACCACCAGATAACTCGGTTTCGGCGCAGTCTGGGTCAACAGCATCGTACCCAGAATCAGCGTTGCAGCCAGGCCCGCCGCACTCAAGCCGCGCCACAGCGGCAGCAGATTCCACCACGAGGTTAGCGGTTTCTTCACCGTCAGCCGTTCGAGACTGCGTTCGATACGAGGCCATAACTGCGCCGAGGGTTGCTGAGGTTCGGCCAGATCGGTCAGCTCCAGCAGGCGCCGCTCCCAGGCATCCACCGCTGCACGCAGTTCGGGATCGTTCGGCAGGCGCCGTTGCACCTCGATGCGCTGCTCGAACGACAAGGTGCCGAGCACGTATTCGCCGGCCAGTTCATCCCGTTCCTGCACTGATTCGCCGGTCATCCCATGCACTCCCGCAAAGCATTGAGGCTGCGCTTGATCCACGCTTTGACCGTGCCCAGCGGCGTGCCGAGGCGTGCGGAAATCTGCGCGTGGCTGTAACCGTCGACGTAGGCGTGGAGGATGCAGCTGCGCCGCTGCGGTTCCAGCTGCTCGAGGCAGCGATGAATGCGCGCCGAGTGAACATCGACCGACTCATCAGGCGCCGCTGCCTCATGTTCTTCGCTGAACGGCGTTTCCCGACTTTGCTTGCGCAACTGATTCAACGCCAGGTGCCGGGTCACGCTGAACATCCAGCCCCGCGCCGAACCCCGCGCCGGGTCGAAGCTGGCGGCGCCGTGCCAGATCTTGATGAACGCCTCATGCACAATGTCCTCCGCCAGCGCCGTATCGCGCACCAGCCGTTTGGCCACGCCGAGCAGGCGCGGGCCTTCCTGCACATACAAATCGCGCAAAGCCGCGCGCTCGCCCCGGGCACAGGCGGCGAGGCGGGCTTCGTAATCGAAAACGGATTCGGGTAAAGGCATGGGGTGCAATCTAGCTCACATTTCCCAAACATCCAGACGCATTGTTCCCAGTGGGAGCGAGCTTGCTCGCGAATGCGGTGGGTCAGAAAGTAAAAAGGCGACTGACACTCCGTCTTCGCGAGCAGGCTCGCTCCCACAGGATTGTGCACTGCTTCCGAATATCAGTTCGCCGCCCAGAAAATATAATCCGCCTGGTAGTTCACCACTTCCTGCTTGCCCTTGTTCGCCATGGTGCACTCACTGCCCGGCGCGACGCCGCCCTTGAGCGCAACACGCTGGATATAGCTGACCCCGGTCATCGCGCCTTTGCCCTCGGCCGGATTGGCCTTGACCAGTTGATAGGGCAGGTTGCCCGGGCTCGACGGTGCCACGGCCAATTGCGTGCCGGTGACTTTCGAACCGTCCTTGGCTTGCCAGGTCGCTGGCGGGCCGAAATAGGTGCCGACCTGTTTGCCGCTGCGATCATTGAGCACCGCTTTCGGGCCGACAAAGGTCCACTCGGTCTGCCCGGCCATATTGGGTTTGTCGCGGCATTCGTAGGTGATCTCGCCAACCCCGGTGGTTTCCAGGGCAATCTTGTGCCCGTCCGGCACCTTGATCGCGTCGGGATAACTGCTCTGGGCGAAGGTGGTCGCGGTGAAAGCGAGCAAACCGGTGAAGCCAATCAGCTGGGTGATGTTCATCCGATGATTCTCCGAAAAGGGTAGGGCGCTGACAGCACCAGAGTGGGCTGTTACAAGGACTACCCGTGGCGGAGGCGATTGGATGCAGTGCCGAAAAAATAAATTTCAAACACAAAGATCAAACCTGTGGGAGCGAGCCTGCTCGCGAAAGCGTCGGGTCAGCCAGCACTTATGTGACTGACGTACCGCATTCGCGAGCAGGCTCGCTCCCACAGGGTTCTTCATCAGGCTTCAGACCGGAGGCTTTCAGGAGCTCCTGGGTGTACGGATGTTTCGGCGCAGCGAAAATCTCCCGCGACGAGCCTTGTTCAACCACCTTGCCATCCTTGATCACCATCAAGTCATGCGCCAGCGCATGCACCACCGCCAGATCATGGCTGATGAACAGATAGGTCAGCCCATGCCTGATCTGCAACTGGCGCAACAATTCCACCACTTGCTTCTGCACCGTGCGATCCAGCGCCGACGTCGGTTCATCGAGCAGTATCAGCGCCGGTTCCAGCACCAGTGCGCGGGCGATGGAGATGCGCTGGCGCTGGCCGCCGGAAAACTCGTGAGGGTAACGATGGCGACTCTGCGGATCGAGGCCGACTTCCTCGAGCACGCGAATTACCGCTGCCTCGCGCTCGGCCTCGCTGCCGATGCCGTGGGTCAGCAAGCCTTCGGCGATGATCTGCTGCACCGACATGCGTGGGCTGAGGCTGCCGAACGGGTCCTGAAACACCACCTGGATCTGCCGGCGCAGCGGGCGCATCAGGCGCTGATTGAGCAGGCTCAACTGCTTGTTGCCAAAACGGATATTGCCCTCTGATTCGACCAGTCGCAGGATCGCCTGGCCCAGCGTCGACTTGCCCGAACCCGACTCGCCGACGATGCCCAACGTCTTGCCGCGTTGCAGGGTGAAACTGACCCCGTCCACCGCTTTGATGTAATCCTGCTGACGGCTGAAGAGTTTTTTCGGCAGGGGAAACCACACCTTCAAATCATCCACTTCCAGCAGGTTGTGCTCGAACTCACTGGGCACTGGCGCGCCGCTCGGTTCAGCCTCGATCAACAAGCGGCTGTAAGGATGTTGCGGCGCCTGGAATAGCGTCTCGCAATCGGCCTGTTCAACGATCTCGCCTTGACGCATTACGCACACACGCTGAGCGATCCGGCGCACCAGATTGAGGTCATGGCTGATCAGCAACAGCGACATGCCGAGGCGCTGCTGCAACTCGATCAGCAGTTCAAGAATCTTCTGCTGTACGGTCACGTCCAGCGCCGTGGTCGGCTCATCGGCAATCAACAGTTCCGGCTCGTTGGCCAGCGCCATGGCGATCATCACCCGTTGCCGCTGACCACCGGAAAGCTGATGCGGATAGGCTTTCAAGCGCTGCGACGGCTGGCGAATACCCACCAGCTCCAGCAGCTCCAGGGTCCGCGCGCGGGCGGCGCGGTCCTTGAGGCCCTTGTGGATTTCCAGCACTTCGCTGATCTGTTTTTCCACCGTGTGCAGCGGGTTCAGCGAAGTCATCGGCTCCTGGAAAATCATCGCAATGCGATTGCCGCGCAAACCGCGCATCTGTTGTTCGCTGGCGTGCAGCAAATCCACGCCGTTGTAGCGAATCGCGCCGCTGCTGCTGACGTTCTTGCCCGGCAACAGACGCAGAATCGAATGCGCCGTCACCGACTTGCCCGAGCCGGATTCACCGACCAGCGCCAGACACTCGCCACGGCGGATGTCCAGGTTCACACCGTGCACCACTTCCTGCCCGGCGAAGGCGACGCGCAGGTCGCGGATCTCGATTAAATGGTCTTGCATGTCAGCTCCTCGGATCAAAGGCATCTCGGCACGCTTCACCGATGAAAACCAACAAAGACAGGATCAGCGCCAGGGCAAAAAACGCTGTCAGCCCCAGCCACGGTGCCTGCAGATTGCGTTTGGCCTGGCCGATCAACTCGCCCAGCGACGCGGTGCCGGCGGGCATGCCGAAGCCGAGAAAATCCAGCGCGGTCAGGGTGGCGATGGCGCCGGTGAGAATGAACGGCAGGTAGGTTAGGGTGGAGGTCATGGCGTTGGGCAGAATGTGCCGGCGCATCAGTTCGCTGTCGGTCAGGCCCAGCGCTCGCGCGGCTTTCACGTATTCGAGATTGCGTCCACGGAGGAACTCGGCGCGCACCACGTCGACCAGCGCCAACCAGGAAAACAGCGCCATGATCCCCAGCAGCCACCAGAAACTCGGCGAGACGAAGCCGGACAGGATGATCAGCAGGTACAGCACCGGCAGCCCCGACCAGATTTCCAGGACGCGCTGCCCGAGCAAGTCGACCCAGCCGCCGTAATAACCCTGTAAAGCCCCGGCGAGAATGCCGATCAACGCGCTGATGGCGGTGAGGATCAGCGCGAACAGAATCGAGATCCGCGTGCCGAAAATCACCCGCGCCAGAACATCGCGAGCCTGATCATCGGTGCCCAGCCAATTGCTCGATGACGGCGGGCTGGGCGCCGGTTCGGTGAGGTCGTAGTTGACCGTGTCGTAACTGAACGGGATCGGCGGAAACAGCATCCAGCCGCCCTGATCCTCGATCAGTTTGTGCACATAACTGCTGGCGTAATCCGGTCGGAACGGCAACTCGCCGCCGAAATCGGTTTCCAGATAATCGCTGAGGATCGGAAAGTAGAAGGCGTCGTGGTAGCGGATCACCAGCGGCTTTTCATTGGCGATCAGCTCGCCACCGAGGCAGATCAGGCACAGGCCGATGAACAGCCACAGTGACCAGCGCCCACGGCGGTTGGCCTTGAATTGCGCGACGCGGCGCTGGCCCATAGGCGACAGTGTGAACATCAGGCAGTCCTCGCCGAGAAATCGATGCGCGGGTCGAGCAGGGTGTAGCAGAGGTCGCCGATCAGCTTGATCAGCAGGCCGAACAGGGTGAACAGAAACAGCGCGCCAAACACCACCGGATAGTCGCGCGACACCGCCGCTTCGTAGCTCATGCGCCCGAGGCCATCGAGGTTGAAGATGGTTTCAATCAGCAGGGAGCCGGCGAAAAACACTTCGATCAGCGCCGACGGCACGCCGGCGACCACCAGCAGCATGGCGTTGCGAAACACGTGGCCGTACAGCACGCGCCGCTCGGTCAGGCCCTTGGCTCGTGCGGTGATCACGTACTGCCGGCTGATTTCGTTGAGAAAGCTGTTCTTGGTCAGGATCGTCAGCGTGGCAAAGCCGCCGATCACCAGCGCCGTGACCGGCAGTACGAGGTGCCAGAGGTAGTCGCCGACCTTGCCCAATGTGCTGAGGCTGTCGAAGTTGTCCGAGACCAGTCCCTGCACCGGAAACCAGTTGACGTAGCTGCCCCCGGCGAACACCACGATCAACAGAATGGCGAATAGGAACGCCGGCATGGCATAGCCAACGATGATCGCGGTGCTGCTCCAGACATCGAAGGCGCTGCCGTTCCTGATTGCCTTGCGAATGCCCAGCGGGATTGAAATCAGGTAGGTGATCAGCGTCGCCCACAAACCCAGCGACAGCGACACTGGCAGCTTCTGCACGATCAGGTCGGTGACCTTGGCGCCGCGAAAGAAACTGTTGCCCAGATCCAGTCGTGCGTAGTTTTTCAGCAGCAGCCACAGGCGTTCGTGCAGCGGTTTGTCGAAGCCGTAATGGTGTTTGATTTCCTCGATCAGCGCCGGGTCCAGCCCACGGCTGCTGCGCCCGGCACCGCCGACCGCCGCGACTTCGCCGCCACCGCCCATGCTGTGCCCGCCAAAGCCTTGCAGGCGGGCGATGGCTTGTTCCACCGGCCCGCCGGGTGCGGCCTGCACGATAAGAAAATTCACCACCAGAATGCACAACAGCGTGGGGATGATCAGCAGCAAACGGCGACTCAGATAACGCAGCATGTCACTGGCCTCCCGCAAGCTGAGCGCTCATTTGCTGCGTCGTCAGCGGCCTGGCCGAGACTTCCCACCAGGTGTTGAGGCCTTCGTCATACGAAGGTTGCACGGCGGGCATGCCGAAGCGGTTCTGATACACCGTCGGCGTGCCTTTGGAGTAGTAGTTGGGAATCATGTAGTAACCCCATTGCAGCACCCGGTCGAGGGCGCGGGCGTAATGCACCATGGCTTCGCGGCTGTTGGCCTGGACCAGCCCGTCAATCAGTTGATCGATTGCCGGATCGGCCAGCACCATCGCGTTCGAGCTGCCGACTTGCGTGGCACTTTGCGAGCCGTACAGGCTGTACAACTCGCGGCCCGGGGAGACGATCGGATCGCCACTGCGCGGGAAAGCGCAGACGATCATGTCGTAGTCGCGGGCGTTGAGACGGTTGATGTATTGCGCTGAATCGATGCGGCGCAGATTGAGCGTGATGCCAATCTGCGCGAGGGTGCGTTTGAACGGCAGCAGCATGCGATCGAAGCCGCCCTGGCCATCGAGAAAGGTGAATTCCAGCGGCTCGCCGGCGGCGTTCACCAGACGATTGTTTTTCGCCGTCCAACCGGCTTCGCCGAGCAGTTTCAGCGCTTGCAATTGCTTGTCGCGGATGTAGCCGCTGCCATCGGTTTTCGGCGCTTCATAGACCGTGGTGAACACCTCGTCAGGAACCTTGCCGCGCAACGGTTCGAGGATCTTCAATTCCTCGGCATCGGGCAGGGCGCTGGCGGCCATTTCACTCTTGGGCCAGAAGCTGTTCTGACGCACGTAGAAGCCGCGCATCATCTGTTTGTTGGTCCACTCGAAATCCCAGAGCAGGCTGATCGCCTGACGCACGCGGCGATCCTTGAAGAACGGATTCTGCAGGTTGAACACGAAGCCCTGAGCGGCGGTGGGTTTGTCCGGGGCGAGGATCGACTGTTGCAAACGACCGTCGCGCAATGCCGGGCTGTC
>Ga0308163_10001825_pt1 | contig 21406 bp, 19 predicted proteins | sample PhyTR1_FD_201037 | JGI IMG/M metagenome (GOLD analysis project Ga0308163, IMG submission 201037) | Phyllosphere microbial communities from UC Gill Tract Community Farm, Albany, California, United States - DLSLT.R1 | ecosystem: Host-associated > Plants > Phyllosphere > Unclassified | place: USA...
CGAGGTTTTGACTTTGCATCCGAATGGCGTGCAGAGCAGCCAATAGCAGATGCCGACCACTTTGTACTCCAGGCAGGTCGGTGACAGGGTCGAGGCGATAATCGCTGCCGAGTTGATCGCAGCCGATGCACTGAACGACAGGCTGAAGGCGATGGCGAGCGACATAGGCCGGATCGCAAAACGTGAGCGTCTCATCGTGACAGGCTCCGTGCTCGATCGATCAGCGCGACGGCTTTAGCTACGTCTGGCTCGCCGTACACGACGTATCGACGGTCAATGACCACTGCCGGGAGCTTTTCGACTCGTAGGCTCCAGGCGTCTGTGACGCCCTGCTGGGCTTGAGCGAGGTCGCTTTGCAGACGTTTGCCGGCAGGGCTTGATAGGAAACGTTGAATGGATGCTTCAGCTTGGCGCGGATCGGCAGGGAGCTGGCGAGATAGCAATTCCTCGAGGCGTTGCTGGTCGTCGAGACGAATGATGCGCACGCCAGTAGATGCGGATACAGGATGTGCCTGATCAGTGATCACCCATGTTTCCGCGTGTGCTGCGGCAGACATGAACGTTAAGGCTATGGAGGCAAGCCAATGCCTCGACGTGCGGGAAGGTTTATGGATATGGTTCATCGCACCGTACCTGAAGTGAGTTCAGGTACAGGAAACCCGATGGCCGCGTTCGTTGCAGTAAGAAATAGGAGTTCGAGTGGTATGGGTTTTCGGCGGGGCTGAATCCAGTATAAGGGGTGGACATTGTAATTGGTTGCGTAGATTGTCCATAGTGCCCGACTCAAGTATGGGGCGACTGGTTATATTATTTTACTATTATCGGGGAATTATTAGCCCTGAGCAGTCGTGCTATATAAGCATAATCTGGTTGGGCGTTATTTTAAAAAAAATGAAAAAAATAGTTTGATGGCTCTTTCTTCTGTCATCTCTTAAAATTTACAAAGCAACTAGTCAGTTCGTTTTTTTGTGATTAAGTCAATACGTGCAAGTCCTATAACAAAGCCTTGAGCTTTAGCGCCAGATGTAAGCGTTAAAGTAAATGATTCAGCCTCCTTTATTTATATTAGGGGGGGCACCTGGTAAAGCTATAGATTCAGGTAGGCTGAGGTTGTTATTGACCATTAATTTTACTAGGTTTTATTGTGTTTTTTTTGGGGGGGGGTGTAATGCGCCAGGAAAGTTGATTGGCTGGCTACAGGTTTTTATGATTTGCATTCGTTTTACGGTTCAAATATTTCGTGCAAAAATACTCGTCACTAGTATTTTTGAAGCGCATTTATATATTAATATTAATGCGCTGAATATAATTGTTTAAGAAGGTTTTTCAAAAGCTATATTTGGAATTTGTGTTGGGGTTTTAAGTACTTGAATCTTTCTGATGCAACTGATCTAGATTTATAATTTTTCTGCAGGAGCTAGCCTTGCAGACTGAGATAATATTTTTATTTCGTTGGGGAAGTAGTCACTTTTAATAAAGTATGGTGATCCCATTAAAAAGTTTGACCCATACCATTTGATACCTTGGTATACAATGTTGAGGCCTTGATCGTTGTAGCTATACAGAAAACCGCTATTGGTTTTGAAGATGATTGAGTCTTTAGATAGTTCTATTAATGTATAGTTGGAATTTGCCGCAGATTGATGTTGTTCTCTCACAATTTGCAAATATTTTGGTGCCAACGCTAAGAAAAGTTTTTTTGATATTTCGTGGTATTGGTCTATTGATAATCCTGGTCTGCTCTGTATTTTGCTTGCAATAAGAGTGTAAATATAAGTGTTAGCATTGGCTATCGCTAGCTGCACGCTTAGGTATGTTTTAAGCTTTTGCTCATCAATTCTGTAATTGCTCGAATTAGGTTTTTTGGGTTTTCCAGTATCCGATTCTGATAATGTCGTGAACTCATTGAACTCTGCAGGCTCAAGTACAGATGATGCAATGTACGCAGCGCACGCCGTAATGCTTTGGGATGTGTCTGTACTTGTTAAAAAATAAAGTGGGTCGCTTTTTTGGTTTATGTTGTATATTTCGATATGCAGTTGTCTAAGGCTATTACTTAGTTGCTCTCTGGTTGTTTCTCCACGGGCGTAGCTGCAAATATCCCGCATAATTGATTTTTTGTTTTCGTTAATGATTGTTGGTGCCATATCCGAAATCGTATTCTGTATAATTGGAAGTGAGGGCAGTTGAATTATATTTCCATTCGCAACGTTTTTTTGATATTCGGTATTTATAGGTTGTTTTTCACAGGCTGAACATAGTGCTAAAGCCATAAAGCATATGGTTTTTTTCATTTAGTAATGCCTTGGAGGCGAAAGTCAGGCGAAGTATACGTCGCCTGACTTTCTAGTTAGTAGATGTCTATAGATAAACTGGGTGAATATTTTATCACCATTGATAACCTACACCGACACCAACTCCCACGTCTCCTTGAGTATTTGTGGATGCCTGAAGCTTACTTACCCAGCGCCCGTTATCAGAGATTCTTGAAACTCCGACAGAGAGAGCGGACTGCCCACGATAGTTTGCAGCTCCGACTGAAGTCATACTCGCCCCAGGGGCGTAGGGTTGAGGCAGACTCGCCATTGCCATTGCACCAGCAATCCCTGCACTTAATGTATCATCCTGCTTTTTCAAATCTCGCTTTAATGAATTATAACGTTGATCAGTGTATGCGTTTGCATCACCTGAAACGCTTGATAAGCGATTATTCAACTGATTAAGGTTTATGGCATCCGTACCATTCGTTCCTTCGGCAACGTTGGCAATTTGACGCTCAGCTCCAACAGAACCAACTGAAACGCTATTATCCCGATCAGCTACAGAATTAGCCCCAATAGCAGTGCTGTTATTTCCAGTAGCTTTAGCTCCACTGCCCAACGCAACAGATTTCTCTCCAGTAGAATTGGCATTCGTACCGACAGCCGTACTGTTATTGCCTGATGCTACTGAGCCAGCTCCACCAGCTAAAGAATCATCACCTGTGACGGAGGGTTTGGGTAGTGCAGAGGTGTTTTTAACTTGAAACATACCGTCAGTGCCGTTTTGCAGCTTGCTTACGTTACCTTCTACATTTGTAACTCTATTGCTAACAGCCGAAACATCGCCACTTACAGTTTTAATCGAGTCATCAGTATATTTTTTTGACTCTAGTACGGCTCCGTCTAATTGACGTACGTTTACTGCATCATTATCTAGTCTTCCATCTGCGACATTGCTTATGGTCCGGTTCTCACCCGTCAAACTATTACCAACTGAAACGGTGCCCACACTATTGTTTTCGGCATTTGAATACTTTCCTGTGTAGCTTTCGGCACCTCGGCCGTTATCGCTTGAGCCTTGTCCAATTGCAACGCTGCCATCGGCGCTAGCAGTAGCACCGTTACCAATCGCGATCGATCCATTACCGGATGCTTGAGAATCAGAACCCGTTGCTACTGAGTTTGAACCGCTCGCTACCGCATTTCCGCCAACAGCAATGCTGTCAGACCCACTTGCTACAGAATCAGGTTTGGAAGAGTTAGCATGGAAGTATTTTATACCTCCGCCATTACTAATGTTTTTGATGTCTCCCTCAACAGTTGAGACCCGTCCATCCAGTTTCGAAATGTTTTGTGTGTTTTCCTCAACCTTATCGCCAACGGCATTCAGTTGTGCGACGTTTGCGGCGTCATTTGGAGCGGAGCCTGCCGCCACACCTGTAATTTTCCTATTGCCTTGCGCAGTACCTATGCCCAGCTCTCCCACGGAATTCTGTGGGGCATCTAGGCCATATGCTATGTAACCACTCTGCCCCCCTACAGATAAGACTGAGTTAGCGCCAAGAGCAATGCTATTTGCGAAGTTAGAAACTGCGCCCGTGCCTAGTGCTAATGACAACTCCTCCTGAGCCTGAGCTTGAGATCCTACTGCCATCGAATCACTTTTTGCAGCTGATGCATTTTTGCCAATGGCTACTGAATTTGCTCCCAAAGCACTACCAGCAGGGCCAATCGCTACACTGTCAGTACCCGTAGCCGCGCTGTCAGCTAGGGATGAATTAGAATGGAAATATTTAATACCAGAGCCGTTATTTACAATATTTTTAACTGCCGTACCGACATCATCAACTGCGCTATTCGTGGCAAAAAGTTGGCTACCATTAACAGCATCGGTACTAGTGGCTGAAACTCGACCTGCGGCTAAATTTGAAATTTGTCGTTCAGAACCCGCCGCCCCGACACTAACAACGCCGATCGGCGTTCCACCGGCGTAAGAATAATTCTTTTCATTAATCGTGCCGCTAGTATTCGCTATGGCATTTGCTGTAATTGCTCCACTACCGAGAGCAACAGAATTTGCTGTTGCTGCTCTAGCACCATTACCAAAAGCCATGCCATTTGATGCACTCGCAACTGCGGCTGGTCCAACAGCGATGCTATTGGTGCCCGTTGCACTGCTGTCGCCTAGGGTAGAGTTTGTATGAAAGTACTTGATGCCGGCACCGTTAGTTACTATGTTGTTTAGTGTCGTGCCTACGTTATTAACCGCAGTGTTAGTAGCAAATAGCTGGCTTCCGTTTACAGCATCAGTGCTGGTGCCGGATACACGCCCTGCAGCAACATTTGAAATCTGACGTTCTGCGCCAACACTCCCCACGCTTACTACACCAACCGGCGCGCCTCCGGCATAAGTATAATTAGCACCATTAATAGTGCCGCTGGTGGTAGCTACTGCAGTTGACGTTGACGAACTATTGCCAAGTGCTACGGAGTTCGCAGTAGTAGCACTTGAATTTGCACCAAGGGCAAGGCTATTGGCTTCTGATGCGTTCGAAGAGTTACCTATCGCTGTACTTGCGGTGCCTGTTGCTCTTGAACCCTGTCCAAAAGTGGAAGAACTGTCGCCTGTTGCTGTTGTCTGACGACCAACAGCGACTGAGTTCTGGCCAGTAGCCCTAGAATCATCCCCGATAGCTACACTTATGCCTGTTGCTAAAGCACCCGATCCACCACCAATTGCGATTGAAAAGGCGTCGGCGGTAGCCGGAGAACCGCCGCCCGTAGATCCGTCTGCAATCTTATCTAATTGCACAGCTGTGCCAGCAAAAGCATTAGTCGATAAAGCGCTTATAATTAGACCTGTAGCTAACAATCCAGCTGAGGCTGTCATTTTTTTAGCTTTACTGTTAGCTTGGCCTCTCTTAGTTTTATTGCACGCATGCTCTGAGGCAACTACCCAGCCGCCGATAGATGTATTCCATACTATTGAAAATAGCTTATTCATCTTGAACCTCATTCATCCATAACACACTTTTTTGAGTTGGTTTATCTTGGCGACGCCTCAGCCTCAAGGAGGGACGTCTATAAAACGCCCTGAATATTCGTGTATGCCGTTATTTTTCAAATCAGTCCCTTCCCTACTTCAACCTGCTTGCGTCTGTTGTTAAGGGGCGATATGCGTGCGCGCAGGAACAAACCGGAGCATTTTTCATGCTTCACAAACGCGTTTCTTTTGTAGGGCTTGTAGAGGGGGGACCGCCTCGCGCAAACCCTATATATGAAGGAGATTTGCGCATTAGGGAGAGAGGAATGTCAGAGGAGTGTCAAAATTATTGAGATATCAGTGAAAGCGGGCCCGCAAACCTATGAACGAAGTGAAGCGTGAGTCCGCCTCTTGCCTCGCTACGAACAACTGAAATGCTGGCCCAAAAGGCTTTCGCATCTTTTCTGTAAGGCCACCGCAAAGGGGTACGGATTTTAGTTTGTTTAAACCAGACATCTTCATAGTTCGGCAAGCTTAAAATTCTTTGTTCCACCCAAGGAGTTGGGCATACCAAGGGCTGCTTCGGACGACGAGTTGAAATATGGGAGTTGATACGATTAACCCAATTAATATCATCGGTGCCCTGAAATGAAATTTTTATCTTCCATGTATCTGTATTATTGATTATTTCTAATTCGTAAATTCCTGCTTCAAAACCAACCCCATAATCTTTGCTTTCTAAATAAAAATGGTTTGATTTGGTAAAAACTAATTGTGTGTCTTCTAGTAGGTTTCTACCAGATGGTGAAACTAAACGTATTTTTAGTTCTTGATGCGATGTTTTAGCCTTCATGCGGATTTTGTATATGCGATTAAGTGGAATATCACGTTGTATGAATTCAATTACGGGTTCATCAAGCCATTCAGGAGTATTTATCGGTGAGTTGTTCCCGCATTGTTGAGATACCAACATTCTAAGAGCCTTTACCCATTCACGTCTTTGTATTTCACTCTTTAACGCTGGCCATGTGGAATTTAGCTGGTCCCATGCTTTATATTGCTGGCCTTCGAAAAGAGTGATGTAAACGGAGCTTAAAGGGGTAAATGGGATCGCTGCCATAGCCATTGAGGAGGGCACCATGAAAAACAACGTCAGCGCACTGTTTAAAAGCTTATTCATTTTTGCTCCTTTAATCGATAACCTAAGCCTCTTAGCGTTTCGATTTCGATGCCTGGCAGTTTGCGACGAATTTGAAGAATATGAGTGTCCACAGTTCTTGTTGTCGGGAATGATTGATAGCCCCAAACTTGGTTTAATAGCTCATCTCTCGTGAATACTCTATTTGTCATTTGTGCTAATATCTCTAATAGTCGAAACTCGGTCGTTGTCAAAACTACCTCGGTGTCCCTCCATTTAACAAGCTGTAGCGAAGGGAATAGCATTAGACTTCCGTTTTGACTACAGCCCACACCAAGTTGCCGTAGTTGAGCACGTACTCTTGCAAGAAGCTCTACATGAAAAAAGGGCTTAGTTTGATAGTCGCGTGCACCTGCTTCTAAACCGTCTATACGATCCTGGATGTCTACTTTCGCGGTCAGTACAATTACAGGAATCGCTTTTTTTGCAAGCCAGTGAGGTAGAAGGCGCAGGCTGTCACCATCAGGTAATGCACGATCTAGTATGACTAAATCAAAGCGGTGCCATATACTCTCAATGTTGTTGGTATTGGATTGCCATGTACATTCAAATCCTTCTTGCCGAAAAAAATGCAGCAATCCTTGACCCAGTTCGACGTCATCTTCAATTAGTAGGATTGCTGATAGGCCTTTACTCGTCACAGGGTATCTCCAGTATAAATGTGGTGGGAGGGCCGACTAAAGTTATTTTACCACCAATTTCTTTTGCAATTCTTTGTGCAATAATTAGACCTAATCCCATACCAGAGTTCGTTTTTAAAAAATTTGCACTCGTTAAAGCATTCAACGAGTATTTGGCTAGCTGGCCTGAATCTATTATTTTTAGAATTAGCACGCCTCTGTGCCAAATTGCATGTAGATAAATTGGAGGTTTTCCATATTTGCAGGCGTTCTCCAGTAAGTTTGCAAGACATAGAGAGCACCAAAATATCGGAATCTTTAAGTTTTTGTTTTCTGTAAGGCAGAACTTGATGTTTTCATGGTTTTCTAGTGTTGAGCATAACCATTCACTCAAAATTATGTTGGTTGCTTCTGTGTTGATTCTCTTAGTGGAGTAAGTTGACAGATAAGAGCGACTTGCATCCGCCATAAGGCGCATTCTATGTACGCTGTCAGCTAATTTGAAAAAATTATTTTGGGAGTTTTCTGGTAGTGAGTCGAAATCGTGTCTAAATAATTCAACAATATTGCCGAGGGCTGATATGGGCGTCCTAAGCTCATGAGTTAACATTTGAGTTATAAATTGTTGCTGTTCGGAAGTGCGTTTTTTTTGTAAAAAGCTATTTGTTATTAGTAAAATTGTTAACAGGAGAGATGCAGCTAATCCTATCTTCCAGAGTTTTTCATAGGAGTCTTTAAATTTAAAACAGACCGAGTTTGAACGAATGTCGCAATTAATAGATGCTGCTGTGATCTTGATGCCGGATTTTGTAGCCAATGGGCGCCAAATTGATGCGTTATAGCTGTTCCAAGTCTTATCCTTCTGAAACCAAAGTGTTTCGCCGTTCAGCAACCACGATTGGCCATTTAGAAGCGCGCTGAGGTTATCGTCTGATAGTTTTCCAATTCCTCCTAAGGCATCTGGGCGTTCTTGAACGTGTAAGAATTTACTTAAGATTTCAAATTTGTCTGGATGGTCTTTAAGATAGTGCCACGCGTAACTCCCACCTAGGGGGTGGATTACATGGGAGTAAAACCATTGCTCTGGTATTTCTTTTTTTTTACAAATCGACTTTTCGAATTCCCGAGCTGAGGCGTCAATTTTGTCTAAATCCCCCACACACGTCTTAGTGTACCTGTAAATGGCCGATAGTTCTTCAATTGAGTATTGTGTGAAATTTGGAAAAATTGACTCGGGCGAAATGAGACGCCCGTCTATATTTTGTAAGGTATCTAGATCGATACTTGAATTTTTCGGTGCGATTTCCAATTGGTTGATAAAATCTTCGACCTGTGCTGCTTCCTTCGCATTCGCAAGAGTAGTATGAAGTAGTGTGCTTATAAAAAATGTTGCGATTGTAATTCCTGGCTTCATTTTTCTTTGTTTACTCACTATGGATTTTTAACTTTCTTGACTTAGATGTCTTCAATTTATATTCGATTCTGGTTTTGACCTTCATGTGGGGGTAAAATTCAATTTTACATTTTTCACGTTTTCTTTGTGACTATAATTTTTATTGTTTTCCTTGTGTTCTGAATTTGTTTGAATTTTCTATAAGATCTATTTATATAGTTAGATATATACGTTTTTTTGCTTACATATAGCTTCAGTCATTGGTCGAATTTTCGTTTGCGTCACGCGCATCCGGCTGTGACGTCAGGTCGGGATGCGAATGGGCACGCTGTGTTGGCGTGGCCTTATTTATCAGACTCTCGGCAGCGGTTGCCAGACTGTTGCGGTACGTCGCTCCAAGTGGCAGGGGTGACCGTTCATGCGCAACAGGTAACGCCAGCCATGCTCGACGAGGTCCCGCACCACGGTGTGCTTCTCGATGACCCGGTCGATCATGACCTGCGGTGCTTCTATCACCACATGAAGGCGTAGCGGGAGATGCAACCACCGCTGAACATCGTGCAGTGACTGGCGCGCCAGGCCGATGCGCAGATCGCCTCCATTGTCTTCAAACACGCCGATATGCCCGCCGACTACGTTGTGCAGCAGCTTGTTGCCGCTGCCAAAACGCGCATTGTCGGTGGTCGAGGTGAAGTACTGGAGGTTGATCCAATGCGCAACCACCATGGGCGCGGTCATGATCAGCTCAAGCACCGCACCCTCGGCATCTTGCTGCCAGTCGTAGTCGTGCAGGAAGGCTCGACCCTGTAGGTCTATTCCGCGAGTACGCGCGCGCGGCGCGGCGATAAACGCTGCGTTGTTAGCCAGGCCCTATTCGGGTCGGGTCTGTGACCAGTCACGGGCACGCCGGCGAAACTGATCAGGCAATTTGCCCGGCTGCCCCAAAATCGCCGTCATGCCCAGACTAGGTGCGCGCTCATGGCGCACTTGGGCTGCGGCCTGATCCAGAGCTAGGCGCAGACGCTGCCATTTGGGCAGCAGGGCGGCCGCCATTGTTTCTGGAGCGAATATCTGCACCTCGTCGGTGGCGGTGTTGTGTAGGCCAGCTAACACATGGCAGTGTGCAGGAAGTTCATGCCCACGCTGGCGCAGTTCAGCACGCACTTCGCGATCGTTGAGCAGGCCAGCCAGCAGGCGGGCATTGACCTCGCCACTCTGGCCGCAGCAGGCTCCGCAGTCGAGCGCGGCTGCCTGAGGATTGTTGGCACTTTGGCTACCATGCCCGAGCAGCACCAGCAGTGTCGGTACCTGACCGTCGATCCCCATACCCCGTAAAATGCGCGCGGCCAGATCAGTCCTATCGGTCAGCGACAAGCCAGGCAGTTGAGGGTGTAACTGCTTCCATTCGGCAGCTCGCCAACTACTGCGATGTGCTTCTTCAGTCCGAGAGGACAGGCCAAAGGTGCGCCCTAGGAGCACCCCGGCATAGCCCAGACCTATACTCTCGACTAAGATAAATGTCGAAGCCGGCAGGCGTTCGAAAATACGCCAGCGTCTCTTGCGTGCCAGCCGCGCCTGGCGGCGATGTGCCAGAAGGTTATCCCGAGATGTATTACCGCTGCTATCGGTGACTAGCAGTTGCTCTGCCAGCAGCCCCGGCAACTGCGGGCGGGTGGCTGCAGTGCCCAGCGGAGTGTAAGAGATGGGTAGGCCGAAGAAACCGGCGAAACCACCTGTCTCAAGTTCCGGGCAGACGTCTTCCAGGGCCCGACGCATGGGCTCGGAGCGCACATCGATACAGAAGAACAGCTTGGCCAGCGGCACTTTGGGCACTGTTGCCGGTTCCGCTCGACAGAGTTTGTGTTGCAGTTGCTCTTGCCAGGCCAACTCGTCGGCCCGCTGCCACAGTTGCAAAGCCTGCCAGGCAGTCGAGGGAGGCTGCTGCAAACCGTTCTGCCAGGCCGAGCGCCAACGCTGCCAACGACTCTGCGCATCATGTTGGCGATCATCCACCAGCCACTCCCAGCTGGCGCGGATAGCCAGCAGTTCCAATGTCGTCTGGTTATCCTGCTCCACCAGGTTTGCCTGCCAGCGCTTATACGCACACCAAGAAGCCCAACCGAGGCTGTGCGCAGTAACAAACAGTCGAACCAGTGTGCCCAATCGTCTCTGCTCAGCCCGAGGTGTTGCACTGCAGTCTCAAGCGCCGCTTGTGCCTGCAACGGCAGCGCTACAATTCGACCGCGGAGGTCGCTGCAGTCACTTAGTACGGTCAACCCTCTGTCTGCGAGCATGCTGCTGCGCCAAGTTTGGTAAAGCCCTATGCCGGCTTTAGTTCGCCAGTCGGCCTGTTCTTGGTCAAACCAGGCGGCGCAACACTGGCCAATCTGGTGCGTGATCAGCACCGGCCAACCCGGCAACGGGATGCCGGGATCGGCTAAGTCTTCAAGTAAAGGCAGCCCGGCGTTTTCCTCCTACGGCATATCAAGGGCCTGCAGCAACTGTGTTGTGGTCCACGATCCGGCCTGCTCAGACAGGGCCTGCTGCAAGTGGCGTTCGTGAATGCGACCCTCCTACCAGGCGCTCCGATAGTCTGCGGCGCTTAGCGTCATCGGGCTGCCGGCACGTTGCCAGAGTTCTGCGGCGACGGTTGACCAGTGCTGCTCTCGCCTCTCCCACAGTGGGTTGACGGCAATCATGCGGTCCAGTGGCCAGGTAGGGGCAATACGGGCACACGCCTGACGCGCAGCCTCATGTAGAGCGTTCCGGTCCAGGCTTGTGAAGTTTTCGAGAGCAGTCATGGGCGGTCTCCAGTAGTAGAGGTCAGGCGCTGGGACGAACGCGCTGGCCACAAGCGAAAGGTCAGACGGGTGAAGTACTCATCCAAATAGAAGCCGGCAAATGCCGACGGATAAAGACGCTGCGCCAGTGCTCCCTGGGGGCGCGCCAGAATCAGTGCCTGCGCCATGTAAAGGCCGACAAAAAGCAGCAAGGCCAGCCCTTGGAGCAGCAGGGGCGCCTCCGTTGGCGGGGGGGCCAAAATCCAGGTGGCGGCCTGGTGCCAGAGCATGTAAGCCGCCAGCAGTAGAGCGAACATGCTTAGCCTTTGCAGCACCTGCCCGCGGCGCAGGCACCAAGGGGCCAAGCCGATGGCGAGGATGGCAAGCGCCATCAGAGGCAACTGATGCGCAGGTAGCTGCCAGGTCCACACCCCCTGCAGTAGCGCCAGCGCCAGCGCCAGGCTGGCCAGCAAAAGGGCACACAGCAGATCGGTCAGGCGGGGCAGCGGCATAGCGGCCTGCAGGGCATGTAGGCGCGCCGTAGCCACCGTCTCGCCAGCGGCGAGGAAGGCATGAGCTTTGTATAACGAGTGTGCCAGCAGGTGCACTAGTGCCAGTTCGTAGAGCCCCTGGCCGCACTCCAGCAGCATCATGCCCATCTGGGCACAGGTCGACCAAGCCAGGCGGACTTTGATACTGATGCGCGTCATCATCACTAGTGCTGCAACCACCGCCGTCAGTCCACCGACCAACACCAGCAAGCTCTGCGCCGGTACGGCGGCAGAAAATAGTGGGGCGAAGCGCAACAGCACGAAGCCACCTAGATTTACCAAGCCGGCATGCAACAACGCTGATACTGGCGTCGGCGCCTCCATCACCTGGATCAGCCAGCCATGCACTGGCAACTGCGCAGACTTGAAGATTACCGCCAGGGCCAGCAGCAGCGCTGCCAATTGCAGGTCCCAGCCAAGCTGGCCGTTGACCTGCAGTCGGTTGTTCACGTCTTCGAGGATCACTGCAATGGTGCTGTCACCGCCGGCATGCACCAGCAATCCGGTGCACAACAATAAACAGATATCGGCCAGGCGACTGGCGAGGAATTTCTTGTTCGCCACCACCAGGGCTTGAGGACGGTCGCGGTAGAACGTGAGCAGTTGATACAAACACAAGCTGGAGAAACTCCAGGCACCGATCAGCAAAAGTAAATCGGTACTGATGACAACTGTGGCTACTGCAGCCAGCGTACTGAGAAGTGCCAGCACATAGCGACGCTGCTCCGGTTCTCCCTCCAGGTAGCGCCGGGAATAGTCGATGATCACGAACGCCAGCAAACTGACCAGCCCGGCCATGGCCAAACCCAGTCGATCATTATTCTGTTCGTCAAAAGCAGCCTGCAGCCAGGCCGCCAAAACAAGGCTTAGGCCTAGGTAGCCGGCACTTCGGGCCAGCAACCAGCACCGTTCGCGAGTTTGCAAGAGGCTTGTCGGAAACAGCGCTAAGGCATATATCCATGGCAACAGTTCGACCAGAGGCGGAAGGGTGATCGGCACGGGCGTAGCTCCTAATCCATCGAGTGGCCGTAGTCTCCAGTACTAGTTGATCTATTAAAAATAGATTGATATGAATGGATCATTCTCTTTATTGGAATTAAGCGTGCGTCGACTCAACTTTCACCATCTGCACTATTTCTGGGCTGTGGCCAAGGAAGGTAATCTGACTCGCGCGGCCCACTCGCTGCATGTGTGTCGCAATCGGCCCTTTCTACGCAAATCCGGACCTTGGAAGACGAACTGGGCCACGCGCTGTTTATTCGCAGCGGTCGTAGCCTGACGCTGTCTGAAGCGGGACGACTGGTGCTGGACTACGCCGAGAGCATCTTTGCTTTGGGCTGCGAATTGCAAATGACTCTGCAGGGCGCTCAGCAGGACATCCAGCCTTTACGCATAGGCGCGGTGGCGACCCTATCGCGTAACTTTCAGGAAAACCTGCTGCGGCCCTTTCTCGGTCGTGCGCATCTGCGCATCACTCTTGAGTCCGGCAGCCTAGAGGAATTACTGGACCGTCTGGCCTTACACAAACTGGATGTGGTGCTGACTAACCAGGCGGTAAGTGGCGATGGCCAACGGGCTTGGCGTTGCCGCCTGCTGGACCGGCAGAGCGTGTGTCTAGTTGGGGCAACCCCGAAAAGGCCTGACGCCGTTTACCTTTCCAGCTGATCTGCACCAGGCGCGCCTTATCGTTCCCGGGCGCAGCAGCGACATCCGCAGTCAGTTCGAGGTCTACTGCAACAGCCACGGTCTTAGTCCGCAAATCTGTGCAGAGGTGGACGACATGGCCATGCTGCGTCTGCTGGCGCGCGATTCCGGAGATATCGCCTTGCTACCCGCAGTGGTGGTGCAAGACGAGTTGCTCAACGGAACTCTGCAGCTGTATGCAGAGCTGCCTCAAATCGCCGAGCAGTTCTTTGCTGTTACGCTTGAACGCCAATTTGGACTTGGTATTCTAGATGAACTGCTCAACAAGCCTTGACCGCAATTGATCAGACGTTTAAGCGATTCAATACTCATGACACTCTGACCGCGCGCACAAGTCCTCACTGACAATATCTGTGACAACTGTGCACTCGCTTTTAAACTAGATCGGAGGCTAGTGGTCGCTCGCAGCTAGCCAATTAGCCGCCATTTGTGAGCGTGGACGCTCCGCCAAAAACGGCAAAGCGCACGCGCTTATCTTGGAGCGGAAAGTCCAGAAGTAGTTAAATTTTGAAGATTTCTATTAAATCTAATTTAACGCTGTTAGTCATTTGATATCATCAATATGATCTGCAAGATAGTTGCTAGTACGCAAATAAAGATACTTTACATTTCTGGGATGTAGAATTTAGGGTTTCTTTCATTTGGATAAAAAGCGGCAATAGTTTTTTTTTCAATAGGAATGCTGTTTCTCACGTACGGTTTGTCGCTAAAATTTGCTATGAGTCTAGTTCCATCGCTATAGGTGATTTCTTGGATGAGTTTATTTTTACTCAACCATTTGAATGTTTTTATATGTTTTGTAGCAAGTCTTTCATGAGCCGCACGAAAAAAAACATTTTGGCGAACTATTTTCGGAATTCGGGATTTCAAGCTGTCGCTACTGAGATGATAAAGAGGTGGGACATTGTATAGGAGCTGTGTTAGCTCATTGTTTATATGTACATTTTTTAGTTTTAAACTGTCATATAACCAGTGATGCGTAGTAATTATAGATCCGTGAAACACGCTTTGATAAAGCGGTAGTCTAGCCGTTGGGTCAAAGTAAATTTCTTTAAATTTTTCTTTCAAGTCCACTGTTTTAAAAAAAATTTCAGGTTTCTCATTTGGATACCACCTTCCGACAAAGTAAGCAGATTTTTTATCTTTTTGCATTTCATTGTCCCCCCATCCAATCACAGGCGTTTGCATGCCGTGGGCAAATAATAGACCTTTGGAAGTGGTGGAGTTTCCGTCTTCCGATCCGAGTGGGATTTTTAAACGTTTGGTAACCCAACTCATATTTTCTTCATTGCCTTCGGCGTATTCCGCTTGTGATATTTCCTCTCCCGGCGAATAGCTGTCGAATACCATGCCTGTTGCGTATGCATCGAGAAACCAACTATTGAACGGAACTATTGCTAATATTGATTCAATTCTTTTCTGCATTATCGGCTTTACGCAGTTCGGCTGCGTATAGCGTCCACTTTTTTGAAAGCCAGATTTGATTAAACCATTTTTTTGAATTATTGCACAGTCTTCATAGGCTCGTTTGCCTAAGTGGGCAGTTGACCAACTGGGGTTGTCTGAGGACAATAAGGCAGTTTGGTATGAGTCGTACGGAGCAATCAAATACCCAGCGTCAACTCCTACTTGGATAGCTTCTGGGTGCCATAATCCACCTTCCCAACCTTCACCTAAACCTATCCACAAGTGACCCAGTCCTGATTTTTTAAGTGTTTGCAATGTTTTTATTGAAATGCCATCTCCCCAGTGAGCTGGGTTGGGTGAAAGACTTTTTGCGAATTTTAAAGCAACCTCCTTTCTTAAAGCTTGATAGCGTTCTGTTAGAGTTCTTATTTGCTCATTATTGTCTGATTGCCAGTCTGCTCTAGCCAAACTATTTAAACTTTCGTTAAATCCTCTGATTAGCAACTTTTTTTGGTGGTCGGCAAGATCATTTTTACTCGTTTTCAATAGTTTTTGCATATCATCATCTAGATTTCCCCTTATGTCTGACAAAAAACTGTCGGTGCTTCTTAAGGTATCCAGAAAAATTGACCAGTGCTCGACATTTTCAACAGCGATAAGCCCGCCACCCCACAAATAGGTATGTGGAGCTCCTATTATTTTTAAGATCTCTGGGTTTGAGTTGATTTTATGTTGTAATAATTCATATTTATTTGTCTTGTTTAAGTGTTCTTTGTACCTAAAGGAGCCGGCGAGTAAATTGTTATCATCTAAATGTATTATTATGCTGCTTGGGGTTTTATAGTCTAACTCAGTAAACTCATGTGTTAGGGTTAGGTTAATGCTTTCAGGTTTTTTCGTAAATTGCGCTTTGTTATTGAATGGGTTTGTAACTATGGTGGATATAGAGAAGTCATTGTGATCGAACTGCCACAAAGGTAGGCTCAAGTCTTGCGTGGTATTGAATTCAGAAAAGCTTGTAAGTAAAAAATCTTCCCAAACCTTGCTATTTGTGGAAATGTACGAGCCCTCTGAGATAGGAAATATTAGGCCTCTACCCCAATTTTCTTTTGGTTGGTTTAATATTTCTAGTGTTCCAGGTTTTGTTGCTGTTATCGAAAGTAATAAATCTTTGTTTTCGATCTGTGCTGTTATTTTATATTGGTTGTTATCCCAATTCCATGTTGCTTTATTCTTAGCTGTCCTTAAGTTGCTTACCGTGTGTTTGGACGTGCCAGAAGATATTTGGAATATTTTTCCATTCGGTTGTTGTCCCTTAAGATTCAATGTTTCTGCTTCAAATGTTACTTTCCATTTTTCATTTTCTAGTGTTATATCTGCATGGGATGAAAAACTTATTGCACTTAACGCTAGGGCAAAAAATGAACTACTGATTTTTTTCAAAATTGCGCTCCCGAGGTTCAAGTTTTTTAATCGTCAATGTTGATTGCTATTTTTGGGGCTATTGCTTGCCTGCTATAAGCCATTGTGGGCTGATCAAGAACTCACGTGCTAATTTTTTTATATGTGAGCTTGGTGGTAACGCTTCACCGTTCACCCATCTGCTCACAGTCTCTAACGCGGTATTTGTAAGCTCAGACAGGAATTCAATTCGATTATCTTCTTTTACTCCCATGTCATTCAAAACAGTATTTAATCTTAGCGCAAATAATTTTCTGCTCTCATATATTCCCCCTTCGCTTATTAATGTTTTTTTTGCGGCGTTATAGCTCAACATATACGAACCCTATCTGTTATATTGATTTTCATTTTTTATTATCGATGTTATATTTGTTCGGTAAGTTGAATGTCAGAGCTGTGTTAAAAATTGTTTGCTTGAATTTTGAGCGTTATTTTCGGGCTTTATTTCTTGTTTTTTTTGTTTTGGGTCCGTCAATGCTTTGATTGAGTTAGCTAATTTCATTAGAGAATTTTTTTGCTTAATTCTGTAGGTTGAAGCGGGTTTGAATTTGCGTTGTGCAATAAATCTGATTGCTGAAATCAATTCGCTGTCTCATTACAGAGTGTATCTAACTAAGTGGGCGTCCTTTAGGCAGATGGCGACATGCTATCCAGACTTTGGATAACTCGGAAATAACCTGGCTGAAAGGGCTGCGATATTTTCGTTGAAAGATATGTCCAGATATGCTCTGGGTGAATAAACTTGGATTGCGCACCTACTATGAAATGCGCTAAAGGTATGTTTTTTTTGATCTTGGGTTGCTTTTAGTTTAGCAGGGAGAAATGAACTGCCTGTGTGCTGGGTATAACGCAATACTTTTTGGGCTAACCGTTTGCTCAAGTATGGTTTTTGAATTTGCGTAAGGGGGGGTGATGTATTCAAATGGATGCCGCAGGATATTAGATGTCGTGATGAATTGTCGAGTTATTATCAGTGCTCAGGTTTAACAAGTACCGCAGTGATCTAAATTAGCTTCAGTCTATGAGCATGTAAAGGGTTATATTCATTGTTTAATGCAGTTAAAGCATGGGCGGCCTGGAGAAAATAACAACGCTAAGATAAAGTCCGTGCTATGTGTGTGGATTAATTTTAACATTGTTCTGACATTCGATTTTCTTGATGGCTGTAAGATTGGATATAGATCTGCGGTTACATAGCCATGGTTTTGGGCTTGTATATGTTGAATTAGAATGCCGGGGTTAAGATAGGAAAGTGAGGGTTTGTTTATGGGGTTAGAAAATTAGTTGGGGTTTTGTCGTCATATATTACTTATGGGTTTTGTGTAAATGTGCTACTGTTTTAATTTGTAAGGGCTAGTGTCTTGGCTCTACTATTTAACCTGAAGGTGCCGGGTATTGCTATTCAAGCTTCACTGAATTTTTGTGTATTTCTGGATTGGCTTATCTCGGGATATAAATAGCAGTCAGATTAAAAAACGCTTATTCGATCAGTATAGATTCATTCACCACTTACTTGATAAAAATTTTCGCTTAGCTCTCAGGTTCGAAGAGACGCCGTGAGCTGAGTTAATATCTGGACCCGCCTGCTATGACTAATAAAGCTTTACGAATCCTCCTCGCCCATGAGCAATACGAGCAATTGATATACATCGAAAAACTATTGAATCGTCTCGAATACTATCGTATTTCCCCGGTGCGTACTTTCGAGGAAGTTGTGTTATTGACCAGCAATCCTGATGATTTATTTGATTTGCTTGTTGTGGAAAAAACTCTTGCTGTTCCTGAAGACGTCGACCTTGTCGAGTTCTGTCGCACGCAACCGTATATTCGGCATACGTTCTTTTATGAAAGTCCCATTAATGTTTTTGGGTTGGTTGTCGGCAGTCCGGAATCATCGGATAGCGGTACGCTGACTGATCCCCATTACTCAGGTACGTTGGACGTATTAATGAATATCATTGACCCACCTGTCGACACTGATTGAAAGCTGATCCAGATCTGATTATCGATTTGTTACCGACAATTGTGGGTTAGCCTATGAACAGTATCGGCATTAAGGATTGATAGCCACGTCTTATGGAGTATATAGTAGGACACTTCTGATTAATATTATAAATAATGATATTAATCAATTGCAACGCTCTGTGCGTTTTCGTTTAAGTGTCTTGACATCTATATGGATAGCCATGGCGGTCTGTTACAGACGGGAGGACTCGCCAATTGAATTGTGTCGGAAAACATTGGGTTGGCAAATACGTACCATATGGCGATAGCGCGGCATTTCAAGGGGCTAATGCCCTGAGTGTATAGAGGCTAGTGTCAAAATATATTGCCATAATTGTTGCCGATGTCACGGGAATGGGGAGCGAATCTATCCCGAAAATGAAGAATTGCAAGGCCGTTGGGAGGATTAGTTTTGCGGCCAACTTTGCCGCGACTCAGGCAAACGGTGCGAATCGTTATTTTACATATAAATCGGCAAGTGTTAGCAAAGAATTATCGCTCAACTACGTCCCTAGCCCCGGCCTTGAAACCGGGGCCGAGGACGTAGAGGGACTCTATTACTGCGCTAAGGATCGATCAGGGAAAACCAGTAATGACAATGATTAAGCTCTCACTTGAGTTGACGCGCAGCGAGTCCAACGGACCGGTATATAGGCCACACACGGAGCTGGTCGAAAAGTTTTCTGGCGAGAGCTTTATGGCACTCAAAGCGAAGTGCGAGGTTGACGGCTGGGTGATCCACTCGTGGTCGGTGTCCGGGCAGCTTCCTTTCGATGAGGGTTATGCCGCTGCTGCGGCTGGAACTGACAGCGATGCGAATCCGTACGCGGAGTACTTCTGGAAGCACAACGAATGGTGGTTGGGCTGGGATAGCCATCACGAGTCCAGTGGTTAATGGCGAGTCGGATTTGGCGAAGCAGGACGAACAGACACCCTAGCTTTTGTCCACAGTGCAATTAAGGCTGATCAGGGAACCGGCTATGCCAGCTGCGCTTAGCTCGAATGGCTACTACTACTACGGGCTCAATTCAGTCCTCATAGCCACAACGTAAAGTTGTGTGCACGACTCCATACAGATCAGACTATTTGTAGTTGGTCTTTTAGCTGGATTACCCGTCAGCGCTCCGGTTGCCGATTTTCCCACTTCCTGGGACGACAGTGGAAGTTGGACGCCGCTAAACTGCTGGGCAAGAATCGGCCACTGAGCTTCTATCGATGTTTGTCCCTTTCGTCACTTGCTCGGCGAATAACTGTTCGATTCATCGTCTCGGTGTTAGGCGGGGGATTTCTGTCGACTTGGGCAGCGCTGCACTACGGGCCTGGCCCAACCGGCCTAGCCTCCTTTGTATTAGCCTTAGTATTGCTGACTCTAACCCTGATAGACCTCGATCAACAGTTGCTGCCGACTTGCTGTTGTTGCCGCTGTTGTAAGTGTCTTGACGTGGAATACTTCGAACTGTTCACAACTCTGTCCCATAGCTTATGGCGGCGCCCTGGGTGGTTAGCTGGGATTGTTGGCCATTCGCGTTTTTTCTAGGATGACCAGTTGCTATTTACGGTATGGGCGAGGGCGATCTGAAGCTGTTGGCCATGCTCGGCGCCTGGGGTGGCTGGCAGATCTTGCCAGTGACGTTGGTGCTATCGTCACTAGTATTTGCTGTGGTGGGAAGCACGCTCCTTGCGTTGGGCAAAATAGAGCGGACAGCGCTTGTTCCTTTTGGTCCGTACCTGGCTGCTGCAGGTTGGCTCGCTCTACTCTATACGCCGGCGTGGGCGGTCGTTTAAATCGCCTGGGTTAGACACAACCAACATTTCACCTTTCGCACATGAGTGGCGGTTGCTGGCCGCGTGTGCACACAGTGAAAATTATGGTGCAGAGCTAGTCACCTTTCTCAATCAACAAGTCAATTGCCGACAGCAGCATCACCTCATCGGCAGGTCCTTCAAGTTTTAGCGACTTACCCGTTTTGTTGTCTCTAATCAGCACGGTCGGTGTCGCTGTAACCCCGGACTTTATTGCTTCTTCTGCCTGCCGGCTGATGCGCAGAGAAATCTGTTTATTGTTAACAGCACAGTCCATTAGCGCTTGGCGATTGACGTCGCTTATGTCCAGCTGACCATTGAAGCCTAGGCCATTGCTACGGGTTTGCTCAAAGACCTGGTCGACGGCTTGCCAGAAAGCCGACACGCCGCCCAACTCTCCCGCGCACTCAACGATTCTGGCTTCGTGATTCGCGGCCGAACCGTGGAAATCCAGTGGCAGGTGGTGCCACTGCAGGTTTACGTTCTTCTGCTTTTGGACCCAGGCCTTCAGAGCTGGTGTATAGATCTTGCAGTACGGACATTCCAGATCCGCAAACTCAGTCACAGTCCAGCGAGCATTAACCTGTCCGAACGTCCATGGGCCTGAATGTTGTCGTGTTTGCACCTCGCTTTTGAGGACGGCAAAGCCGGCAAAAAACAAAAGTAATCCTGGAATAACAACGCTCCTAATAGAGCGAATCATGTGTGGCGCTCGGCCGCGGACTTCGATGACAAAAGTGCTTGTTTACGGAGGGCCTCAAGAAGAGCGTTCTCAGCATTCTGGGGTTGTGGGTGCTGTCGCAGCCAGTTGGCTAACACTGCGTGAAGTTGGGACTCGATGTCACGTCGATCCACCGCACGAACCAAAACCTGTTGCAGTTGCTCTATCAAAACGGGGGCACACACCTCAAGGGTTTGAAGGGCGTCTTCACCCGGTTGTTCAAGCAGCTGGGTCAGACTTTCAATCAGGTTCTGGGTCAGGGAATTCAATGCTCTCATGCTTGGCGCTCCAGGGCCGTGACTTGCTCGGGGAAAGTAATGATGTGAGGTTCGATACCGCGATAGCGGTCAAGCGTTGCAGCAACTTCAATGGCGGCTTCGAGCTCGCTGCAGCCTTTGGCTTGCATGATGTCGAAGCGTTGCTTTTTCTCTTCCGGCTCGGTCATGGCGAGGGCTAGGTACAAACTCGGTGGTACCGCCCGGAACAACATTTCCATGCTTTTGGACAACACGACGCCCTC
>Ga0308163_10001827_pt1 | contig 21395 bp, 20 predicted proteins | sample PhyTR1_FD_201037 | JGI IMG/M metagenome (GOLD analysis project Ga0308163, IMG submission 201037) | Phyllosphere microbial communities from UC Gill Tract Community Farm, Albany, California, United States - DLSLT.R1 | ecosystem: Host-associated > Plants > Phyllosphere > Unclassified | place: USA...
CCCTGGGTGTCGACATGCTGCGCCAGGGTTGGCTTGTCGAACCGCACGGCGGGCGCGTCGGCGCCCGAAATGACGCGCGGGCCCGGATCGATCGTCAGCTGGAACACGCGCTTCGGATCGTTCATCAGCCCGATGCGGCGCGCCACGGGGGGCTGCGGCGCACCTGCATGCTCGAGGCTGGGATTGCGCATCGGCGGCAAATGGCCATCGCCATAGCTGGCGATACCCTGGCGCCCTTTCTCGGTGAGAACGAAGCAATTGGCTTTCTTGTTGGCGAGATGGACCGTCCAGAGGATGTCCGTGACCGTGCGCGCACCCACCTTGCTGCCGATGACGACTTCGACGCCATCGCCCCGTGGCCAGGTGGTGTTGTCGTCGTCCGGATAGACGAAGACCCGGAACCTGGCCGCCTGGCGCTTGAGCGCCCCGGCCGCGTCGCGCACATCGGCACTGGTGACGACGTCACTCTCGGTCCCTGCCCGGATCGGCAAGCCGCCACTGGGCGTGCTGCCGCCAAGCCCCGCGCCCGCCATCGTCTCGGGCGCGATCACGTAGTCGACACTGTTACCGACGCGGGCGATGCCCACGACAGGATGGACGCGGAACTGTTCCATGATGATTCCGATCAAATTGGTGAGTTAGGGGGTACGTCAGTGAGGTCGGTCATGAGCCCGTTGCGGATGGAACGGGCCAGCGCCAGCCCTTCAGCGATGGTGCCCGCGCAGTAGGCACGGGCGATGGCGGCATGCTCATCCGGCCCGGCGGCATCACCGCCAGCCAGCAGGCTGCGCAGGGCGCGTTGCTGCGCGATGAGCTGTGTCTGGTACGCCAGCCACATCGACGCCACATGTCCGGTGCGGCCGGCTGCCTGCGCCAGCGTGTACAGCCCGCGATAGGTCCAGTAGGCCGAGTCGGTGCCGTAGTGGTCGTTGCCACGCGCGTAGGCTTCCGGGATGTGCTCCAGCCCGCTAACGAACGGCAGGTAGGGCGCGCACAGCGGCGTGCCGACGCATTGCCAGATCAGTGTGCGCAACCCGTCCGGCATCGCGTCATCCAGGACGATCACATGACTTTCTGCCGTCTTGCTCCAGCCAATGGGCCGCTGGCCGATCCCTTCCAGTGCGGTGCCGTCGTAGCCGGCGCGCAGGACCTGCATCACATCGCCGGGGCCAACCGGGCGGTCTGGGGCCAGGAACAGCGGATACTGCAGCTGGCGTACCGGCTGCGCGAGCGATGGCGTCAGCAGCAGCTGGGCCAGCCAGATGCGGTCCACGTCATAGTGCTGGCCCAGTTCGCCAAACGCGGCGGCGAAATCGAAACAATGCGGGTCGGCATTGGCCAGCAGCCAATGGTCGCGCACAAACGCCAGCAAGCCCTCCGAATGGCGCACGTTGGCGGTGTCGTCCAGGTCGACGCCATGCACCCGCATTGCGTTGGCCACGGCAATGTAAGCGCCGGCCGGCACCCGCACGGCAATCCAGTGATGGCCGCTGCCGATCTCGACATACCAGGTGCCCGATGGATCGGCCAGGAACAAGCCGTTGGACTCGCTGGCGCCCACCGTCTGCATATACCCGGCCAACAGATCGAGCGCATGGGACGCAGAACGCGCCTGGGGCAGCAGCAAGGTCGGCAGGATACTCTCGGCCAGGCCGGCGCCCTCCCCGGTGGCGGCGTCGCCGACGAAGGGGTCGGCCGCCTGGGCCGCCGGGTTGGTGGTCATCGAATTGGTGGCGGAAATCGCGAAGTCGCAACTGTTGACCCCGCGCTCTTCGAACAGGAAGCGGTTGCCGATGGCCGCGATGGCTTCGCCTGCGGCACTGGCATCGGGCATGCCGGTGTACGCGTAACTGGTGGCCGGCACCGGCACCCGCATGCCGTTGCCCAAAGTCCAGATGCCATTGGCCACCGAGTTCGTAAAGGCCAGCCATTCAGGCTGCGCGCGCCTGATCATGGCCTTGTTCCAGTTGGCGCGTTCGCAATCCTCGTTGCGCGCCACCAGCAGACTGCCGTCGCTGCTGGCGTCGCGCCCTACCGCGATACTGGTGCACATGCTGCCTCCCGGTTATGTCACAGATGCGTCAAGACAGCACGCTGGCGTTGCAAGGCGCCAGCGCCGCGATCGGATCAAAACGGCCTATGGTGCGGCCGGGGCCTGCGCCTTGAGCCAGTTGTCGACCACATCGCGCGGCACGCCGCGGGTGCGGCAATGCATGGCATCGGTGCCCAGCCACGGGAACGCCGGCTTGCCTGCAATACCGATGACCTGGTAGCCGGGCAGCGCTTCCCTGTAGGTCGTCAGCGCCTGCTGGTCGAACTGCTCATGGCCAGGGCCGGCCAGCGGCACGTACACGCACTGGTTGAGGATCAGGCTATTGGTGTAGGCGGCCGTCGTGGCGCCGTTGTCGGGGCCGGGGATGTACATGTCCTGCACCATCGTGCGATAGACGCGGAAACCGTCATCGGCAAACGATTGCGCGATCCGGTCGAACGCCTGGTTGGTGGCCGCGTCCTGCGCCTGCGCGATCAAGACCTTGTCGTCGGCCAGGAACTTGCCCCAGCAATCGACGTGACCGATATAGGTGCCGGTCGGGTCGGACAGCACGTGGTACGAGGCGATGCCCATGAAGCGATTGAGCTGCTGCAGGATGTAGTCCAGCCGCCGCTCGAGCACCGCCGGCGACGGGTTCGTGTTGTCTGCCTCGTCCCTGGTGGGCAGCTCGTTCTGGGTTGCCACCAGATACGACGACGCGATCTTGTTCTGGCCGGTGACCATGTAGTTGCCGCCGACATCGAGCAGGCCGGTGAAGTACCAGTCGTGCACGGGCAGCGGCGCCAGCGTGCGCGGGTTCTGGTTCTGGTTGCCCCAGCTGGCCTTGTTCCAGGCCCGGATGGGGGCATTCAGGAAGTCGGAAAAGGCAATCGCGGCATAGTCGTCATTCGGAGGGAAGATGCCGAGGCCAAGATGCGGATCGACAGTTTCTGCCCCGTCCACCAGGCCGACACTGCCACCGCCCAGCGTCGTGTAGGTGTGCTTGGCGATCGCATAGGCGCCGGTAACATTGTTGCGCATCCACCAGGGGCCGAAGTCGCGCGTCCAGAAGGTGTCGGTGTCCCACGGCACCAGGTGCAGATGGGTCGGGTAGTACGTCAGCTGCAGGCGCCCGGCCTCTGCGGCAAGGCTGGCGTCGATCACCGGCTTCATCGCGGCGTCATCGCACAGCACGAAAATATGCACCGGATTGCCCGTGTCGTTCTGCTGCATCCGCACGATGAGCTCATCCGGTATGCCAAACGCACGCGGTCCTGACGGCGTCAGTTGCGCCCGCGTCGTTGGCGGCGCCTGCACCCCGGGATACGCGATCAGCACGCCACCCATCGGGGCGTACTCGGGAATGGCGCTGACCGGCTGTGGCGTGTCATCACGGTAGATTTGACTGGCTGGCGGCGGTGCCGTGCCGACCTGGGATTGGAACGCCATTGCCAGTTGCCGGGGCGTGGGGCGCTTCGGGCGGGTCAGATGAGAGGACTTCGTCAGATCGAGCGACATTGTGTTCTCCAGAGGTTGGATCAAGCACCGATTTGTCACACCGCACACCACCGAATCAGCGCTGCAGGATTGCATTAATAACACTTTTTAATTTGAAATAAAGACATGCTGACCGCTCACAAGCTCACTGTTTGAGCAAGCTCAACAAAGGTGAAAAAGATTGCCGACGGGATGCAACGGGGGCCGTTGTGGAATGAGATGTGCGGCTGTTGAAAGGCCAGGTTGTTCTGCGTTCGTGAAGTCACGCACGGACTCGACGCGCCCGGGCCGCGCATCCTGAGGTTTTCAGGAGATACCCATGTCAGATAATCTTTCGAATCGAGGCAACCCGGACCGCAACCTCATCAGCCTCACCGAGCCCCATGAAGTTCGCTACTGGACCGAGGCCCTGGGCATCAGCAAAGAAGAGCTGGAGCGTGTCGTTCACCAGGTGGGCAACAGCGCAGCCAAAGTGCGCGAGCACCTGAAAAAGTAAGCATGCGGTCGAAGGCTGGCCGGACGCGCTGCGCGCCCGGCACCTCGGGCGTCAAAGCCGCTGGTGAGCCGCGCTTGTGTGCGCACGTCGCACAGCACCAATCCCGTTTAATTGACAAGCAATCTGCTCACATTCCGTTCTGGAGAATTTGATGAAACCCTATGTTATTTGCCACATGATGTCGTCCATCGACGGGCATGCGCTCACCGATGGCTGGGACAGGCCCTTTAAAAAAGCCGCAGACGAGCTGTATGAAAAGCTGGCCAAGACGTTCGAATTCGATGGCTGGATCTGCGGGCGCACGACCATGGAAGAAATCGCCCATGGCGAAGGTTATCCAACAGGTCTGGCGAAAGAGCCGATCCCCCGCACGCCCTATTTCGCCAAGCGTGACGCAGCGACGTACGCGATTGCCATTGACGGTCACGGCAAGGTTGCCTGGAAGAGCAACGAAGCGCTCGGCTCGCACGTGGTCGCGGCCCTGACGGAAGCCGTGTCGGACGACTATCTGGCCTACTTGCAGTCGATCGAGGTGTCGTATTTTTTCGCGGGCAAAACCGACATCGATCTGGCGCAGGTAGTGCAGACGCTGGCCGACGAACTGGGCACGAAGCGGCTGATCGTGGAAGGCGGCCCTCACGTCAGCGGCTCCTTTGTCAATGCCGGCCTGGTTGATGAGGTCAGCGTCGTGATACTGCCGCTGATCGACGGGCGCGGCGACCATCCTGCGTCGTTTGAAATTACCAAGGAAACGTGGACCCAGCCGAGCTACCTGAAACTCGCCTCGGCAGAGGTTCAGGACGGTGGCGGCGTCTGGCTGCGTTACAAGCGGTCCTGACGCGTTTGGCGCGCGAGGATCAATGATTCACGCGCGCCAGCTGGATCAAGGGCCGGCTGCCCAGGGCTTATTTGCTTTGCTTGCCAAGTCGCTTGCCCAGGGCGATTCCTGGCTTCTCGACGTAGTGGTATGCCATGCCGGACAGGGCCAGAGTGACCAGCGCCAGCACGGAAACAAACATCCAGTACACCGGCACTGACATATCAGCCGCCACCTCTTTGCCGATCACAAAATTTATCGCCGCAAAAAGCACGATGCCGTGGATTAAGTAGATGCCATAGGCGAGTTCGCCGAGCCGGTGAGACGTCGGCAACGAGAACAGGCCAAACATGTCGGCCCCGCCGGCAATTAAACAGAAAGCGGCAATCAGCGCGACACACGGCGCAATCTGCAGCAAATTATCGAATTGAAGCGCTACAGCAAGGCATAGCAGCACCAATACCGAGGCCACCTTTTTTTCACAGAATTGCGTGAATCTCGAATCACGCACCAGATACGCAGCCAGAATGCCGCCTAAAAATACGGCTGAAAATCGAACATTCAATCCGATCCGCCAACCGACGACGAGCGCTGCGACCGAGACCAGCAACAGGAGCCAACCTGGACGCTGCCCGACAGCCAGCGCAATCAAGGGCAGAGCCAGATAGAAACACCACTCGTAGCGGAGTGACCATGTCACGCCAGCCATGATGATCCAGGAATCGGGGTTGCCATTGAGAGGTGCTGCAGTAGGAATGGTGAACAACAGCCACTTCGCGACAGCAAGTGAAATTACCTGCAGGCTGTCGACGACGCGCCAGTCTGACAGATAAGCAACGGTCAAAAAAACAAAGATCAGGACCATATAATAGAGCGGCGCGATACGAAAAAACCGGCCGATGAAAAACGCTTTCCAGTCAAACCTGCGCTCCCGCGCATTCAGTAGTTTGTCATAGAACAAAAAACTCGTAATCATGAAAAACAGGAGCACGCTGGCCTGGCCGAGAGGCCCGTACAGATTTGGCCGAGGTACATCCCATTTTCCTGTCTGGACCAATACGAACCACATGCATGCATGGTGCAACATCACGAACAGTGCGAGGTATCCGCGCAAACCATTGATCGTGCCAAACCGCATCGGTGGAGGACGCTTGCCTTCAAATACAAACGTGATTCTGATCGCCAAAAATGCCAGGAGCGTTACCGCGACCGCGAAGACAGGATTCGAAATATTCATATAATTGGCACAGTTAGCTACTTTGCAATTATATAGGGTGGCCTGATGCTGTCGGCTGTCTCGACCGGCATCCCATCTTGCGGGAGTCTCCAGCGTGCGAAGACCCTCGGTTGATTGCTCATTGCCGGGATGACCAACTTCCCGGCACCGCCTCTTCACCCTGGCTACCAAGTAGCGCGAGATGGGACTCGGCGCATTGCATACTGTGACGCTGGCCGAAGCGCGAGACAAAGCCAAGTGGTGCCGCGCCAATCTCGTTGCCGGCATCGATCCATTAAGGCCTGAAACGCGCTCAAGCTTGGCACGGCCGTCGACCGAGCGAGGACCGTGACCTTCGGCCACTGTGCCGCAGAGTTTATCAAAGCTCACCGCGGCGGCTGGAAAAGCCAGAGACACGCGGCACAGTGGGAGGGCACCATCGCGACCTACGCGAGTCCGCTGATCGAATCGCTACCAGCGGCCGCGATCGACACTGCGCTGTGCGTGAAGGTCCTTCAGCCGATCTGGCACTAAAAGACCAAGACTGCGACAAGTATGCGCAGCCGGATCGAAAACATCTTGGCCTGGGCGACAGTGAGCAAATTCCGCACCGGGGAGAACCCGGCGCGCTGGGCGGACATTTCGATAACCTGCTGGCCGATGCGACGAAGGTTGCGAAAGTTGCGCACCACGCCGCCCTGCCTTGGACGGAAATTGGCGAGTTCATGAGCGAGCTGCATCCGCGTGCTGGGAGCGCTGCGCGCGCAGTCGAGTTCGGCATCTTGAAAGCGGCGCGGTCGGGCCAGATCCGGGGCGCGCTGGGATGAGATGGACTTGGAAGCGCCAATATGGACTGTGCCGGCCGTGCGGATGAAGGGTGGGAAAGAGCACCGAGTACCACTGTCCGGCCCCGCTGTGGCCATGCTGCGCGCGTTGCCACGTGTTAGCGACATCTTGCACGGACTCGGCCCAGAACGACGAGATTCAGGTCAGCATACACAGTGCGATCATGGTCCAGAGCACGCCGAACACCCAGCCCGGTGCGCCCAAGCGATCGAGCAGCAGCCAGAGCACGATGGCCATGCCGAGCGGCGAGCGCGTCGGCAGAGATAACGCCTTGATGACGATCTTGCGCTTCATGCGATAACCTCCGAGAAGAAAAGCTTCCCAGCACATAAATGCGAGGGGCGGCGATGGCCTGTAGATTAGCCGGCGCGGAGAGAGGGCAAGAATAAAACAAATTTGCTTAAAAAGTTCCACCAGTATTAAACAATTTTGTTTATTATCACTACATCGAGGTGCGGTGAAACAGAGTGGGTTTGTAAGGTGGTTGAGTCAGCAAGGTGCGACATTCAAAGATGGCACGAAGCACTTGAGGGCTTACCTAAACGGTGAACAAACCACCCTACCAAGACACCCGAGCAAGGAACTGAAACAGCCCCTTGTCGAGGAAATGAAGAAGAAACTAAACTCAAGTGAGGCAGGCCCCGAAAGGAGTTTGCTCCACAACCTGCACTAATGCATTGCCAGCCGCTCTACGGCATTTATTGGGAGCAGATATGAAATACCCAGCAAACTTTGCACCGTCCGAAGAAGGTGGGTTCGTAGTCACCTTCCGCGATATTCCCGAAGCGATCACCCAAGGTGACACCGAGGCTGAAGCTGTCGAAATGGCGGAAGACGCACTGTTCACCGCGATGGGTTTCTACTTTGAGGACAACCGAACGGTTCCGACTCCCTCTAAAGCACGAGCGGGCGAGCGCCTCATCGCTTTGCCGCTGAGCGTGTCGGCCAAGATCCTACTGCTGAACGCTATGATCGAACGCCAGGTTCGTCCGTCTGAACTGGCGCGACTCATGGGGGTCAAGCCGCAGGAAGTGAACCGTATCATTGACCTGGGCCACACCACAAAGATCGACACTGTTGCCGACGCCATGTCGGCGCTCGGCCGTGAGCTTGACGTAGTGGCGCTTTAATACGTGAGAAACAGCCAGCTTTTTTAGTAGGCTGGGTGCTTCTCGAAATATTAGGGCGACTCGTTGTCAGGAGTCAGGCGACCAACCCCGTGGCTATCTGCGCAGGTGACCGATAAACGCAAAAAAGCCCAGATCGATATCACCTGGGCTTTCCGTTGGGTGAAGAGAACCCGCCTGAGCCATCACTATATCGAGACTGGCAGAACTATGTAAGAGCTTACGGCAGCGACCAATCTTTCATAGTGTCGACCAACTCAGCTAGAAGTGCTGCATTGAGCGCGTCGCGTATTTCGATGGCCTCGTAGCTCTCGATCAGGCCGCGATCAATTCGGAACTGCCTGCCGTCCGGAAACACTATGAGGTCAGGATATGCAAATCGTAGCACTGTCGACATTCGCATATCTTCCTCGCTATCCTGACGGAAGAATGAAAATTGCCCAGAAACAATTTTCTGATCAGCCGTGATAAGCTTCATATATTCGAGCTTAACAATGATTGGGACATTAAGTGCTTTGACTGCAAAATCAGCGCCTTGGTGGCGTGTATTTTCGCGATCTAAGGACTTATAAGTGATGTGGCTCGACAGATCACTTTTGCCCTCAACAAACAGTGCCGTCGATAGCTTGTCAGCCATAGCCACTATTCCCGGGGCTGATCGCAAAAACGTGTTCAGTTCATATTTAAGCATCGCAACTCCAGCCTATTATCGAAGCCGCAACTGTATACCAGTTCGAACCGGCTTAGAAAAAAATCGCAATTGCGCTGTTGAGTTTTAATCTTTCCTGAAAGAGCATCTTTCGCTTCAAACGCGACCTGGCCCAAATCTGCATTTGGAAAGCGCCACACGTTGGCAATGCTGCACGCCGGTAAATTGCCTAAACGTGGATGCGGTCCAAGGCTAATTATCATTGCCCCAGACGCCGCGCCGATCAGGTTTTCAGCTTCCTGCTGTGCTTCCTAGATGTCGGAATGCCTGGCCCCCCTCGCCTACCAAGCCTCCAATTTTTCATCCCGAGGTCGCGATCTAGGTCGCTCGTCACCCATTCCTTCCAGCATGCTAGTCAGATATCCAAGCCATTAGTCTTTGTGAAAGGATGTGCAGGCGCCTTTGCCTTGCGGACTCGGCGGAGATTTGGGGCATTGCGAAAGCCGAGCGCAGCGGCAATCAGGGGTTCTCTAAAAGACGACCAAGCGAGCGTAGTCTATGCAACAAGAAATTTTTCAGCTTGATTTTTTGCCCAACGCTCGTTTGTTACTGCCGGTTTTCTTTACACATCGTAATGCTCAAAAATTACAATTTTCTCAAGCCCATGATATTCCTAAGTATTTCCTACTGGCATAGGAATTGCTATGTAATCTATTCCGATCCACCGATAAATTACAACAATGATCAAATCAATCCTCACACTCGCAGCCGGCGCTATGTTCTCGATGCATGCTTCCGCCGGTTATGTACAGTACGATCTGAATGGGCCACTCTCCGGCTACTTCATTCAACACGACACAGACAAGTCGATTGCTTATTTCAACGTAAATTTATTTATCGACGGGACATTTCGGCCGTTTCGCATGAACCTAAGTCCGCAGCAATCGGAGGGGGGGACGCAGTTGACGTTCGCGACCACCTCATTCCGTGGACCAGGCCCGACAAACTTCGGCATAGGCAGCAACTTTGGCGCTGATCAGGAAACGATTTTGGGCGTCACCTTTTCGCGCGGCACCGCAGGCGCGTTCAACTATGTTGCCGACTACAAGAGCTCGATATTTTTTGACACAGGCTGGGAAAATTTTGCAGGACGGCATTTCGGTTCAGCGTCGGTCGGAGTGGTGGATCCGATGCTGGCTGCCGAGCTGGACCGTACTGGTGGTTACTACGAAACGCTACATACTCGCATCATTCCTACCTTCGTTCCTGAGCCGAGCAGCATCGCCCTTTTGGCCATTGGAGCAGTCGGCCTCCTGAACATGCGTCGTCGCCGTCAAGCGTAATCGCATTAGTAGGCCCGCGCTCCTATGGCCCGGGCCTACTACAGCATCCGCTTTACGCAGAATCGTCCTTGCCCGCTATCACTTCGATGCGCACCCCAGGCGACTCCGAATATCGCTTCTCCAGCATGATGCGCACCACTTGCGCATCGTTGCGCCAGATGATCCCGTTGCACCCATCCTTGATCCCCTTGAGGACTTTGTCGGAGTCGGACTTCTTCGTGGCCGCGATCGAGACGGCAGCTGCCAGCGCGCCGCTTGTGCGAGCAGCGCCAGGATCTGATGGGGGTAGATGGAAATGAAAAAGCCCCTTCACAGGGGCTATTCAGTATTCTTGGCGGAGAGAGGGGGATTCGAACCCCCGGTAGGCTATGAAGCTAACTACGGAATGCCGAATTCTCTTTTTAAACCAAACGCTTACGCGAAGCAGGCTGTACTATGGAGTCGCCTGCCGTAGCCATGCAAGCCCTTGTTTCTATTCATTTCAGCAAGTTTGAATAGTACAGCCTCGGCAGCTGCTGGACCATCGGCGTGAGCGCATCGCTAGCGCGCTTCGACGCAGTAAAATAGCCGTCTAATTGGAGGTGGCTATGGGCAACGAGATTTACGATGACCTGGACGAACTGCCGACAGCGCCGCGGGTCGACATCGCGGCAGCCGACCTGGTGCTGCTGGAGCGGGCCGCGAGCGCGATCGGCGCCGTGCGCGTTGAGGTGGTCGACGGTGAGGGTTATGTCAACCTGCACTTCGCCGACGGATCAGTCGTGTACAGCTGGAACCCTCTTATGTTCAGCGGTGACGCATTCGAGTTGGCCGTGAAGTTAAATATTCATGTCCTGCGGTTCCAAACGATGGCGACCGCACACCCTCTAGTTGCAAGCTGGGGGTGTGATGAGCGAGATGATGGCGACCCGCTGGGCGCCACTCGCCGGGCCATCACTCGTGCTGCGTCCCAGATCGGCAAGTAGCGCCCTGCCTTGGCCAGGATTGACATGCGTCGCCTGGGCGCACTGTGCAAATTTCTATGTGCGCGATTCATTTGACGCGAGTCAATCCTGACGGCCACCGTCGTGCAATCATCCGCACATGGAAAAACGAACCGATCGCCTCATGGCTGCGTATGTCGATCTGGCTTTCAATGTTGCCCTTTCGTTCGGGCTGGCTGCCGGCGTGCGCGTGCTGCGCGAGCAGAAGGTCCCCTCGTCGGTGGTGCTGCGAGTGCTGATCATGGACGGGCCGCGCCGCGGCTTTACTTGGGCCAAGCTTGAACCGTCTTCGCGTGGCGCGCCGCGCACGTAGCGTACTGGCCCAGCAGCTCAATCGCCCAGGCCTGCCACGCGTCGTAGTCGTCGGCGCTGGGCCGTTCGATCGCCGGGCACGGGGCGGCCAGCGCGCTATCGAGGGATGCTTTTGTTGGCGGCGTCGATTGCGGCGTCAAGGTTTTGCACCCGGCCAGCATCAGGACGACAATCGACAGGCAGAGGGCGGGTAGTACGCGCATTGTGCAGCTCCTTGGTCAGCGCCGACATGCGCGGCGTCAGGGTGGATTGAATGGCGGCGAACTCGGTCGCGGCCGTGCGGATCACAGCAGCGTCGGCCTGGACGTTGGCCAGCGCAGCTTCGGACAGCGTGGCGCGGAACTCGGCGTGCGCGCGCTGCAGCTCGGCGATCTCGGCGTCGTGCCGCCAGCCGTTCGTGAACCAGCCGGCGGCGCCGGCCAGCGCCATCGCCAGCAGCAGGACCAGGCCGGCCAGCAGCGCACGCGAAGATGCGGCGACGGCCGGTGCGGCGGCTGCCGCTACGACCGGGATCATGGCAGGCCCTTCAGGCACAGCTCGCGTTCGGCTTGGCGCCGGCGCGTGAGGCCGCGCACTTCCTTGCCGCCGACCTTGTTCCACATGAGCAGCGCATTGCAGGCGCCGACCATGTCGCCCGCGTTCGTGCGCCGCGCCATGCTCGAGCCACAGAAGCCGCTCACGCCGATGTTGTAGGCCACGTCGACGAAGGCCACCTTCTGGCCATCGGTCAGGCGCGCGAGCGGGATGCACATTGCGATGCCGGCGGCGTGACGCTCCAAGTCGCGATCGAGCTGGGCGCGGCACTGCGCGGGCGTGTACGTCTTGCCCCAGGCCGAGTTCTCGGTGGCGCCGGTGCAGTACGTGAGCACGCCGCCCATGTCACGGTAGGTGGACAGCTCCGTGCCTTCGAACGCGGGCGTGAAACTGAGCAGCGCTGTGGCGGCGACGGCGCCGACCAACGCGACCAGGCCGCGCCGCTGGGTGGGTGCGCTCTTAACCATTGCCGGTCAGCGCCGGTTGTGCCACGACGCGCGCGATCGCGGCGCCGAGCGAGGTCAGGCCAGCGGCCACCACCAGGATGGGCGCGGTGCCGCTGGCGTACATGTGCATGCCGGCCTCAATGGCCGAGGCGAAGGCGGCCAGCAGCGCGAAGCGTACCGACCAGAGTTTCGGGAATTGCGCCCGTGCGTCTTCGATGAAGTTCATGGATTTTCCTGTGAAGGGAATTATGGTTTCGACTCCGGGCTTTGCAGCTGCGCCACGGACTGTGCCCGGCGCAGCAGGTTCATTTGCGTGCGCTTTCGAGAGCGGTGATGCGGAGCGCATTCGTATCGTTCACGCGCTGCACGGCGAAGATCGCATCCCGCATCCCGTCAAGCCGGATGTCCCTGTCGTCCAGGCGCTTCTCCAGCTTCTGGTTGGTCACGATCAGCTGATCGAGCTTGCTGGATTGGGCCGACGAATTCCAGCCGAGAGTGGCCATGAATATGGCGGACGCCGCCGCACCGGAGATGAGCCATGGCAAGGGCAATTTGAGGTCAACAATACGAGATGGGTTTTGGCTGGGCATGTATCACTTTCAGTGGACGTAAAAAAGCCCACCGAGGTGGGCTGGGTAATGCGGTTCCTGGGAAGTCCGCAGGGTCAAAGCGCTGCAGCGGTGATGAACAGTTCGTCGAGCGCGTCGTCGTCGAGGCCCAGCGCGGCGCCCATCATCGTGACCAGCGGGCTGTTGCGGGCGACGACGCTCGAGTAATCCCACTCGATGCGCGCCGCCTCGCTGTTTGGACTCGGCAGCGAATCGATCGCAGCGTCGACCTGGCCCAGCACGCCGCGCCCGAGCAGCGCCAGCCGCGCTTGGCGCATGCTCACTTCCTGCGGCACGCTTGGCTGTGCCGCATCTTGCGCACGCGCCTCGATTTCGGCGAGCTCATCCGGGGTGGCATCGCGCACGACGCCGTCTACCATTACTTGAATTGTCATTATGAGTTCCTGTGCCCATAAATACGAATGTCTGCGCCAGCGGCAATCGTGCCACTCTCTGCGTATATTTGGAATCCTGAAATAGCGGAAGTCCCCACATATCCGCTTTCCAGTGAAACGGCTGACATGCCCCCCGACGAGCTATCAAAAGTCATTCCTCTAAAACCTAATCCCTTAGGCGTAGTTCGGTTTGCGTTTCGAACATCTATTGTTAGAGTGTTCGACTGAATAGCCGATGTACTGAGTAAGCCGATTGGTACCGAGGATGATGCCCCACTGCCAAGCCCACCACCCCCGTTGTTGCTTGGGTTGAAATACCCTGAGGTAACAACTGCCCCCGCTACTGCGAATCGAAAAGAAAGACCGCCGCCCGATGAGCCAGAGCGAAGGGATTGAAGCTCGATCGTATAGCGGTCGTAAGCAGCGCTAAAGATGCTTAGGAAGTCGATGCTCGCGACATTGGCTGAAAGTGTTGTGGATGCCAGCAATGCAATGGTGCCAGTGCCCGTCTCCCCTTTATCGCCGTTGCGCTGGTAGAACAGCATCAGACCGTCCCCAGCAGTAAAAGGGCTGGCCGAGCTACTGCCCGTGCACGCGACGGTGAGATTGCGGTAGCCAATCAAAGCCGCGCGCGCCGTGATGTCGAAGGTCATCCACTTGCTCGGATCGCCTTGCTTCACCAGCCGGATCGATCCTTTGATGACGCTGGTCGAGGCGTCCATCGTGTCAATCAGCGTGGTGTAGTCTTGGCCCCCGGCGACCAGGTCCAGGCGCATTGCCGTGGCCGCGTTCTGCGTTGCGCTCGACAGGCGCAGCTTGCCCGCGCCAGGGTCAGCGTCGGCAGTCGACGTGTCGAAGATGTAGGGCAGCGCGTAGGCACCGCCGGCGGCCATTGCGTTCAGCGCCGCCGTGGTGCTGTTGATTTCGGCGCCAAGCGTTGGCAGGTCGCGCATGAAGCCCGACATCTTGCTGTCGAATTCCAGCTGGTCCTGCGACTGGTCCGGCATCTGAGCCGGGTCGAGCATTACGGTGACGGTCATACGGTTCCTTCAATTTGCATTGACATGTTCCAGCGGGATTTGCCCTTGACCACAGGCTTGAGACTTGAGTAGCGGCCATATGCAATCGCCAGGCCGTAGTTGAGCGATCCGACCCACACGATCGGCCGCTGCCGGTACTCGGCCAGCAGCTCGTAGACGGCATCGACCCGCGACGCATCCACATCGACGTCGGCGCTGATCCTCTTCGCCCAGCTCCGTATCTGGGTTTTGCTGGTGCCGTCGAAGTTGAATGAGGTGTCCGAGAAGTCCTTGATCTCGGCGCCGAGCGTCATCAGGGTCTTGCCCAGGTCGGCGGTCGGCCCGAGCGCGCACATGCCGCACTTGGCTATGCCGCCAGGCTTCTTGATCGTGATCGTGATCAGGGCATTTGCGAACGGCGGCAGCTTCAGGCTGACGGCCCAGGTCTTGCGCCGGATCCGCTTGAAGCTCCAGTTGAAGAAGCTCGACCCCGACGTCGACACTTTAAGCGACTGCTGCTCGCGGTAGACCAGTCCTTTCGCCTTATCGACTACCGATACCCTTACCTCGCCTGCATCGACGTTGCCGATGTAGAAGCCCTGGCTGATCACCTGGGCCGAGGCCACGATGATAATTTCCTCGGGGTTGGAGGTCTGGGTGTTGTTGTACTGGTCGAGCATGGCCCAGCGATTGGCCGCGCCGCGCGGCGACCAGGCCGCCGTGTCAGTCAGCGCCTTGCCGACGTTGCCGGCGACAAGGGACTGGAACACGTTGTGACTGGCCGGGTCGTAGACCAACGCATCCTTCGCGTACGTCGTGGCCGCGTTGTAAGCCGGTTCGACGATCGGCACGTTGGAATACACCAGGCCCGCGCCAGCGCTGATTACTTCCCCGGCGTCGAGCAAGACATACGGTGCCCGGCTCAGGTCTGCCGGGTCGTAAGTGATGCGCAGCACGTTCGGCGGCGCCATCTGCTGCACGCCATTCCGGTCGTAGTACGGTGCCGAAGTGGCGCGCGTGCAGGTAACGTCACCCAGGGTGACGGGTTCGATGATGTCCATCAGGTTCCTTTAAGCGGTTGCGGCCTCGGTGACCAGAGGCTTGCGGCCGTTGACCACGTCATCCAGGTGGCTCGCGGTGTTGCTGGTGTGCGTGGCGATGGCCAACATGCCATCACGCAGGGCCTCGCGCAGCTCGACGTTCTCGCGCTGCTGCGCTTCGATCGCGGTCGACAGACGCGCCACCTCCGCCGCCAGTGCTTCGGCATTCCTATCCGGGCTGGCCAGCCGGCGCATCAGCTCGCGGTTGTCGGCCGCGGGCATGATGCGCTCGCCCTCGTGGATCATTGCCGGCATGTCGGTCTTGACGTAGTTCGTGCCGACTGCGAAGCCCGGCAGCTTGCTCGACGCATCCTTCTGCGCCGCCCTCAGCCAGTCCGCTTTCTCCGCCTCGCTCATCGTCGGGCCGTAGGCCTTCATCCAGAACTGCAGACCCTCGGCATCCGGCGCCCGGCCCAGCACGCTCTGGTACAACTTCCGGAGATCGGCTTCCGTCGAGTTGGCAATGCCGCCCACGATCTGATCGATTGGCGCGCCGCTGGCAGCAGCGTTCTTCCACCATTCGAAACCAGCAGCGTCTGGCGCACGGCCCAGGTTCTGCTGGTAGGCGTTGTTGATCGCCGCGCCGGCCGATACAACCGGGTTGGCGTTCGCCGCTGCCATGGCGCCCTGCAGCGCCTTGATCGCCTGCTCGATCGACAGGCCGATGGTGCTGATGCCCTTCAGGACGTCGATCTGATCCTGGTGGCGCGCGAGCATCGCGTCGAGCTGCTTGACTTGATCCTCGGCGACCCTCAGGTTCTTCTCTTCGACCGTCAGCGCACCGTCGGTCAGCTTGGCTAGTTCAGCCAGGTCACCCTGGGCGCCGAACAGGTCGCGCTGATAGTCCTGGTACGTGGCGTAGGCCGCTGTCGATGGACCGTTGCCGATCTTCGACAGCGACTTCTGCAGCGCGTCGGCAGCCGGCAGCGGGCCGCCGGCCTTGGCGATCGCCAGCGCCGCGCGCACTTCCGCCATCCCGCTGTAGCGATCCTCCTCCTGCTGCTCCGGAGACCGCATACCGTCGAGCGAGCTGCGCAGCGCGGATGACATGGTTTTCAGGCTGTTGACCGCTTCGGTCCGCATCTGAATGTCTTCCTGCATCGCCTTTTTCTGGCGATCGGTCACGCGCTGGAGCACGCCGTACGCGGCATCGACGCCGCTCAGCAGCGCAGAAGCATTCGCCTTGACCTGCTCGGTCGCCTTGGTGACGGCTTCGAGCGCATCCGCCTCGTCCTCCAGGGCAAAGACGCGCTGCTGCAGTGGGCGCAGCGACGCGTCCAGCCCTGCCAGTTCCAGTGCACGCGTGGCGGCAAGCGCACCGGCCTTGTCGCCCAGCAGCTCCATGATCCGGATTTCAAGCTCGCGCTTGCCGCTGGCCAGGTCGGCCGCCTGTTCGAGCGCGTCCTTGTCGACGTCAGCGATCTGCTTGAACACAGGCGCGATCTGGAGCAGCTTCGCCACCCCGCGCGCGCCCTCTTCGGTCGCCGGGTCCAGGCTCAACATCACATCTCGGAACTGCTTCAGCGAGTCCTCGGCGCCGGTCTTGATGCCGTACTGGTCCAGCGTCGGCGTGATGCGCGCACGCAGCGAGTCGGCCCGCTCCTTGTCGGTGTAGAAGTCGGCAAGGAACTGGTCAGCGCCGGCCGTGAATTCGTCCAGGCCGCCGACCAGGTCGATCAGCCGCTCACGCGCGCCGACTGACGCCAGCCCGACGGCGCTGAACGCCATGCCCATCGAGTCAGTGACCACGGTGACGGCCTGGTAATTGGTCGCCACGCGGGTCAGGGTTTCGAGATACCCCTCGCCCACCTTCTGGAACTGGCCCAGGCCATCGACGCCGAATGCGGCCAGGTCGTCCCCCACCTTGGAGAAGACCGCCGACAGCTCTTCCTGGATCTCGGCGCCGGTCAGCCCTTTCAGACTCACCTTGCCGATGTCGACCACGAACGAACTGAGCTTGGCGGTGAAGTCATCACCACCGATGCCGATCAGGCTGCCGGCCTCGATCACGGTCTCGTAGAGTGACGTCAGCACGCCGGCGATCTGGCGGTTGCCCTCGGCGCCCAGGCCCTCTGCCTGGCTGCTCATGCTCGAGCTGGAGAACCAGCCGCCCGACTTCTTGATGTCTGCGTATTGCGACGCATCGACACCACCGCTCAGGATGCTTTCGAACGTGGCCTTGTCCATCATGAAGCCGGTGTCTTCCACCGTCTTCTTGCCACCGAAGATTGCGCTTCCGATCTTGCTGAAGAAATTGCCGTCCTTGGTGGCGAAGTCGCTGCCGAAGTCGCCAGCCACACCGGTGGACTGCACCAGGAACGATGCGAATTGCCCGATGCCCGCCTCGATGTTGCGCAGCGAGGACAGCATCCCGTCGCTGATGCGCAGGCCCTGGAGCGTGGCGCCCTTGATGCCCTCGATCGAGTTGGCGATCGATTCCGACTTGGCCGAGCTGTCGCCCAGCACGGTGCCGGTGCCCTGCTTCTCCTGCCGCTGTTGTGACAATGGGACGCTGCTGCCGCCCACGCTGCCCATGATGCTTGCGCCGACCGCAATGACAGCCGCCAGCGTGGCAGCACCGGCCGCCAGGTTCATCGGGAATGGCAACGACGCGAGCGCCTTCACCACCGCCGTAACGCCCCAGGCGCTTGCCTCGGTTGCGGCCAGGCCGGTCGATGCTGCGGTCGCTGCCGCCTCGCCAGTGATCTTGGTCGCGTTCAGTGCCGTGTTGGCCACTACCTCCGTCTGCTTGAAGAATATCTTCTTCGTCATGGTCGACAGCGCCATGGCCAGTTCGGTGGCGCGGTACGCGCGCTCGACATTGGCGAGCGTGCTATAGCCCTTGCTGCCCTTCTTGAAGAACCCTTTCGCGCCAGCGGCCATATCGCCATAGCCGCTCAGGCGCGATTTCACCTCGTCGGCATTGATGGCCGCCGTGGCCGCCGCGAAGCCCTTGGAGTCCTTGGCGTATGCGACTGCAGCGAGTTGCCGCTTCTTATCGACCTCGGCCTGGCTGATGCCGTAGGCGTCCAGTGCGGTGACCAGTTGCGTCATCGAATCGCCGGCCGCGCCGAACGCGCCCTTGAGCGCTTCGCCGAACGTCTGCGCCTTGGTGGGGTCCATGAGCCGGTCTAGTTCTTCGCCCGCTTTCTTGGCCGCGTCCATGCCTTCCATTTTCGAAACCGCGCCGGCGCTGCGCTGCTTCGCGCTGATCAGGTTTTCGAGACTCTCGATTTCTTCGAGGGTCAGGCCCAGGGTCGAGCGCTGCGCCAGCTGATCCTGCAGGCGCGCCAGCTCCAGCGCCTCGATGGCCGACTTGGTCATGCCGTACGTGCTGGCCAGCTCCTCATTGCGCGTCGCTTCATCTTGAGCATCCTGGGTGCGCTTTGCGTAGATACCGCTCGTCGCCTCCAGGCCCTTCGAATAGCTTTCTTGGAAATCGCTCACCTCTTTTAAGGCGCGCAGGCGCTCTTCTTCAGCCTGCTTCGCGAATGGCTGCTGTGCGATGTACGCTTCAACGGTAGCGCGGTAGGCTTCGAGTGACTGCTTGCCGGCGCCATAACCAGCTGACAGTTTGAGGAGGTTCTCCTGATAGTCTGGATCGACGCCCGCACTCTTGCCGTTGATGCGGTCGACCAGGTCAGCATATTCCTTGGCGGCTGCTGCTTGGCTTTTGATCGCCTTGGCAGAAGCCGGATCCGCAAACTTCGCGCGCACCAGCTTCTCCATTTCGGGCGGGATCGCGCCGAATTCCTTCTTCAGTTGGTCAAGTTCAGCCGCCAACCGCTGTGCTGACGAGCCATTCTGTGCGTACCAGTCGTCCAGGCGCGCCGTGCGAGTACGCAATGCAGCCGTCGCCACTTCGCCCTGGAGCGATTTCACGCGCGACATGGCACCCTCGTACTTGCCCGCGAGCTCCACCTCCTCAAGTTGGAGCATCATGCGGGCCCGGGCATCCGCGCCGGCGGCGGCCTGTGCTGCTTTGTTCGCGTCGAGCGCAGCCTTGGCGCGCGCCAGCCCGTCTTTATCGACTTCGCTGACCCCGCCCAAGTCCTTGATGCGCGGCTCAGAAGCGGCCAGCGCGTTGCGCTCGCGCAGCTTAGTGATCTGCTCGTCCAGTCGCACGATCATTTCGGCGGTCGATTCTTCGGTCGACTGCGTCGCCTGGTTGTTTGCCTGCTCAGCTTTGTTGCCAAAAACCGCCCACGCGGTCGCGGCGATGCCGAGAACTGCGATTACGGCGCCGACAGGGCCGCCCAGAGCGGTGAGCGCGGCGCCAGCCAAACCACCAGAAACGGACGCAGCACGTGCCGCCGTCGCTTGCGCGGTCAAGGCAGCGGCGTGAGCTGAGGCGGCCGCCGTCGCACGCGCTTGCGCCGGGATCAGCCCGTTGTTCGTAATAGCGAGCGCCACGTTGCCTTCGGCCACCAGCACTGCAGCGCGGAGTTCGTTCACTCGCGCCGTGGCCGTCGCTGATGCTGCGGCCGTCGCGGCGACATTCGACTGTGCAGATGCCAGGTTGCTCAGCGCGAGAGCGCGGTTCGCCGTCATTGAGGCCACAGCGCCTGCAGCGGACGCATGCAGCGCCGTGCCAAGCTTGACGGCCACGACCGTGCCCATCGCACCGGCCGCCAGGGTCAGGTTGTCGGCGAGAAGATTGATGCTGCCCGAGAGGACGGTGACCACCCCGCTCGACTGCGCCGTGGCGCCCACCATCTCCATCACGTTGTTCTTGAGAACAGTGACCGCGCCGCCAATGGTTTCAACCGAGCGGGCTTCATTACGTAGCGTGCCAAGCGCGCGAGGCAGCGCGTCGGCCAGTACCGCAGTCGTCAGCTGCCCCTGCTCCGCCATCGCGCGCAACGCGCCCACGGGAACGCCGATACCGTCGGCCAGCGCCTGCATCAGGCGTGGTGAAGCTTCATTGACCGAGTTGAATTCATCGCCGCGCAATACGCCAGATGCGAACGCCTGGGACAGCTGCAGGATCGCCGACGACGCCTCTCCAGTCGATGCGCCCGAGACTTTCAGTGCCAGGCTCACCGATTCAGTGATCCCGGCTACCTGGGACTGGGCGATACCCAGGTCGCGCGTGCTCTTGGTGATGCTCGCATACAGGGATGCAGTCGCAGAGAGGTCCGATTGCGCCGACGTGGCGATGCTGCGCACAGCGTTCTGAGCATTCGTGAATTCGCTCTGGCCCGTCGTGGCCAGCTTGAGCTGCGCCAGGTACTTGCCATACTGGTCTGAAAGCTGGGCAACCGCAGCGATGCCACCGCCGAATGCAACACTGGCCAGTGCTGCGCTAAAACCGCTCACCGAATTGCCAGCATTTCCGGCCGCTTCTTCCGCCGCCTGAAGCTGCTCGATCAGCGGGCGGGCGTCGTCAGCGACACCCAGCTGCTCGGCGCGAAGCGCGGCCAGCTGCGATGCGGTTTTCCCGATCCCATCAGCCTGCGAGCGCAGCCCGTCCAAGAAGCTGTTGCCGGCGTCGAGTTGACGCTGCGCCGCAGCCGCCTGAGCGGTCTTCCGGGTGACGGCGTCAAGCTGGTCAAGGTACGGCCGCAGCGCGGTCATATTCAGGCCGCGCGCATTGGCCAGGCTCGCGTAGAAATCCGCCCCACTCTTCGCCCCAGCATTTGCCGCAGCGGTTGCGCGCTGGATGGATGCGGCCATGGTCAGCGTGGCGCGATCGACCTTGCCAGCCGCCGCGCCGGCCCCGTCGCCCACTGCGCGCATACCGGACGAGCTACCGAGGTCGTCGAGCGACTTGCCGGTCCGCTTCGCGGTCGTAGCGAGGTTTTCGAGATTCTTCCCGGTCCGCGCGGTCGATGCATCAATACGTCGCCCGCCCTCTTCCACGCCAGTGGCATCGGTGGTGACCTTGATAATTGCTTCGTTGGTGATTGTGCTCATTCGCCGCCCATAAAAAAGCCGCCCGGCGGCGGCACTGCATTCAATCCGAGCTTCGCATT